>LWDU01037812.1_pt1 | contig 23570 bp, 18 predicted proteins | sample 727161 | NCBI WGS metagenome assembly LWDU01 (sample SAMN04566230, study PRJNA314399) | hydrothermal vent metagenome | isolation source: deep sea hydrothermal plume seawater | place: Mexico: Gulf of California, Guaymas Basin | collected 2004-07-11
CCGGTCAATGCCCGACGCGCAGCCGGTGACGACGGTGGCCCCCGGGGCGAACTGGCTGACCGCCCACGCGACAGCCCGGAGGCAACCCGGGCCCGCAGCGCGGCTGCCAGAGACGCCAACGACGCACGCGGACTGAAGGACGCCAGCGACGGCCGAGACGGGAGATGGAGCAGGCATGGCGAGCGAGGCGAGTGAAGGGGGCGCCCCGAACTGGGGGGCGATGCTGCCTGCCGAGGCGCGCCGGAGGGGAGCGCAAAGCGGATCGCAGATCCGCGGGGCCGCCCGGAGCCACGCGCAGAGGAGCCCAGGTGGGCGGAGCGAGCATGGCGAGGACGGAATCGGAGATCCGCCCGCGTTTCGCGGGTGGGCGGAGTGTCCCTTGCGAGACCCGAGGGCGTGCCCGAGCGTCTGGCAGCCCCCCAGTCTGGGCGCTCCCGGTCATTGCCCCGCCCACCGCTCTGTGCGGACCACGAGCGCATTGCTCACTCCTCCTCCGCTAAGTGCTCGCTTGAGCGCTACGCCTCGGCGAGGTCTTGCTCGACACGTCCGCGTGCGACCAGAATCCTTTCTTGAGGCGGCGGTGCCGAGAGCGCCTCTGGCGCGGTGACGGGCGAGACTGGACGGGAGGCGGAGCGAAGGCCGCTCCGCGCGGTCATCCGCGCGCAAGGCCGAGAGCGGAGCTGACGGGAAGCCCCGACCGGAGGGAGGCACGGCCGCGACGTGAGCCCGACGCGCGGAGCGCGGCGAAGGGGGGCCGAGAGCGCCGTCCTCGGCGCGGGGAGCGATAGCGCCGCAAGCGGCGCGGCGAGCAGAGACCGAGCCGGACAGAGCGAACGCGAAAGGATGCCCGATTGAAGCGACGGGAGCGACGAGGCCCGCCTGTGGCGTCCAGGATGCCACCGGGGGACCGTTGGTGTGGTCACGCGCTGGCGTTACCGCTCGCTGGGTCGGGCGCCAGAGGCCCGGCTACCCATGCCAACCCGTGCGGAAGTAGCGGAGCTCACCGGCCACGATGCCGCCGAAGAACAGCGCCAGGAGGCCGCAGACGCCCGCGTTGCCCGACGGCCAGCCGGCGTGCCAGGCGCCGACGGCCGAGGCCACAGCCAGGAGCCCGTAGAGGAGCACCGGCACGGGGGCCGAGAGAAACCGACGGAACGCAGGTGAGGAGTGGAACGACATGGTGAGACACGGAAGAGGGACACGCGGCCCGGAGCGAGGACCGTAGCGCCGACGGCGCACGCTCCCGCGCCCGCACCGCGCGGACCGGGGGCAAGGCCGCCCCTCCCTCTCCTCGGGAGGGAGAAAGGGCGCGTGCGAGGGCGGCGTGCCGCCCGACGGCCTTGCGGCCGGGAGCCCGGTGTGTTGCTTGCCGAGAGCGCCGCCGCCCCCTCCCCCTTTGCCGCGCCAGCGGCCGGGGCGACGATCCCTGGGCGCTGGTGGGCGAAGCCCGCGCGCCCGGGGTGAGGAGCGCCGAGTCCCTCGCGGATAGGTCCCGTCGGGATTTGCTGCCTGAGAGCCCGCCAGACGGCCGGGGACACCTCCGTGGCCTCCTCGTCCAGTTCAGCGCCCGAGCGCGCCTGAGGGGCCACAGAGGGCGCGAGAGGGGCGGTGACACATGGAGTGGCAGACCGTGCGTGCGTTCGTTGTCTGCCCCTCTCCCCTGCTCCTCCATGCCCTTCGCGTTCGACGCCAGTTCTGGCGACGGCTCCTCCCAGCCCATCGCCACGCCCGGATCGCTCTTGGTCACGGCCTACGTCGAGGCCGACGCGCTGCCGCGTGGGCCCGAGTTGCCGCTCGTGCTCAGCCGGGTCTCGGCCGGCTTCCCGTCGCCCGCCGACGACTACGTCGAGGGGCACCTCGACCTCCACGAGCTGACGGGCGCGCTATCGCCGTCGTGCTACTGGATGCGGGCCGAGGGGGAGTCGATGACCGGGGCCGGGATCCTGAGCGGGGACTTGCTGCTCGTCGACCGGGCCATCGAGCCGACGAACGGCGACGTCGTGGTGGCGGCCATCGACGGCGAGCTGACGGTCAAGCGGTTCCTGCGCCTGAAGAACCGGACGGCGCTGCTGGCCGCGAACCCCGAGTACCCGTCGATCGAGCTGTGCGAGGGGCAGGAACTGGTCGTCTGGGGCGTAGTGACGTACGTGCTCCACAACGCACGAGGCCGGTCGTGAGCGGGCGTGCAGAGCTGGCTCCTCTCCCCTCCCCTGCCCACTCCGGTGCGTCCGCCTCGGAACCGAGGCGGGAGGCGTCGCGACCACGGCGCCTGTTCGCGCTCGTGGACTGCTCGGCGTTCTACTGCTCGTGCGAGCGCGTCTTCGACCCGAGCCTGGAGGGGGTGCCCGTAGCCGTGCTGTCCAACAACGACGGGTGCATCATCGCGCGTAGCCAGGAGGTCAAGGACCTGGGCATCCCGATGGGCGCGCCGTTCTTCAAGCACCGCGATGAGTTGGCGGCACAGGGCGTCCGGGTGTTCTCGTCGAACTACACCTTGTACGGCGACATGTCGCGCCGGGTGATGGCGTGCCTGGAGACGTTCACGCCGGACGTGGAGGTGTACTCGGTCGACGAGGCGTTCCTGACCGTCCCGACGCCAGAGGGGTCGCCAGAGGCCGTGTGCGCCGCGATGGAGGCGCGCGCACGAGAGATCCGGGCGCGCGTGCTCCGGTGGACGGGGATCCCGGTGCGCGTCTCGTGGGCCGAGACGAAGACGCTGGCGAAGGCGGCGAGCGAGTGGGCCAAGGAGAAACTGGGGGCGGGGGGCGAGCCGTGCGTCTGCCTGTGGGGGCACCCCGACCGGGACGACTGGCTGGAGCGGATGGACGTGGGTGACGTGTGGGGCGTGGGGCGGCGCTGGGGCCAGTCGCTGCGCGACCTGGGCGGCTCGACGGCGGCCAAGCTGTCTCGGATGCCGGACCGATTGCTGCGGCAGCGGTTCAACGTGGTGCTGCTCCGGACGGCGATGGAGCTTCGGGGCGTCTCGTGCCTGCCCCTGGAGCAGGCGCCGGTGACACGCCAGACGCTGGTGAAGAGCCGGAGCTTCGGGGAGCCGACATCGGACGTGCGCGCGATCTCGCAGGCCGTGGCGACGCACGCAGCGCGGGCGGCGGAGAAGCTGCGGGCCGAGGGCCTGGTGGCGGGCCGGATCTCGGCGTTCGTGACGACGAAGCGGTTCGGGTCGGGGCCGCACCGCTCGGGCGGGTGCGACGAGGCGCTCCCCGCCACGGCCGACACGACGGCGCTCGTGGCGGCGGCACGGCGGTGCTTGAGGCGGGCCTACGTCGATGCCGACGCCAGAGGCCGCCCCTACCGCTACCGGAAGGCGGGCGTGATGCTGGCCGAAATCCGGCCGGAGGGGACGGAGCAGCGGGGCCTCTTTCCCATTGCCCGCGTCGCCTCGGCAGCGGACCGCCAGAGGCAACGAGCGCTCATGGAGGCGTTGGACGCGGCGAACCGTCGGTTCGGGAAGCGCACAGTCGTGGTGGCCGCGCAGGGATGCCCGTCGACGCTCCGGAGGACGCGGGACGGGTCGCCAGAGGCCCCGGGATGGGAGATGCGGCGGGAGCGGATGAGCCCGCGGTACACGACGCGGTGGGACGAGCTAGCCGTCGTTAAACCTGGCTGAGCTGACGTCGTCGACACGGTCATGGCAATGTTCTTCCACTCTACGACTCTACTCTTGCAATGGCTTAGAGTCCTCTAGTTCAGACGAGGCGGTCGTATCCTCGGGCGTCGACGCAGGACCCGGTCGTACTATTTGGGGCAGGGTGTCGAGCGCGGCGCGGACTCGGGCCTCGACAAGCGAATCCATGGTGGCCTGGAGATCCGGATCGTCCGCTAGGGTCACGGAATCGGTCGGCTCTTCAGAGGCGTCGGTGGCGCCGAGCACGGTTGAGACGCCGAGCCAGACGACAGCGATCAGCCCGATGTGGATCGCACGGGCGGCGGCGCGCTGGACGCCGACGAGGAAGTCGAGGCGGCCGTCGTTCTCGGCCGCAGCTTTGAAGAGGCGGGAGGCGTGGTACCGCTTGATCTGGTCACCGTCGGTCGCGTCAAACACGTCCCGGCGAACCTGAACAATGGACGTGGAGCCGGTCTGGAGGACGCGGAGGAGGAGGAAGAGGGCGGCGACGAAGGCGAGCCCCGCGACGGCAGCGGGCGTCGAGAGCGGAGCGTCGCTAAGCGACCAGATGGCGGCGAGGAGGAGGCCGCACAAAGTGAGTTGGAAGCGGGCCTTGGCCTGGACCGTCTCGGAGCGGTCGTCGGTCTCGGAAGCCACGCGCTCAGCGAGAGCGAGGAGGGCGTCGGCGTGGGCCGTGGACTCGGCGATCTCGTCGGCCGTGAGCTCCAGGCTGAGATCCCGTCTCGCCCCCTCGACGACCGTGTGCGGACGGTACTTCGAGGCGCGGACCTCAGCGAACGTGGGTTCCTCATAGAGGAGCCGCTGGAGGAGGAACGTGAGGGCGTCGCGGAGCCAGATGAGCGGTCGTTCGACGACCTTCGCGTAGACGTACCAGAACGGGTGCTCGTCGCGCCTCACCCGTCGCCACGCGCGGCGTAGGTGGCGCCGTGCCCATCGCCGACGCACTGCGAGGCGCGTCGTCCGCCGCTGGGACGGCGGTCGCGGCGGTGGCCCCGGCGGGCCTGGAGACGCTGGGGTCGGCGCGTTCACGGCTGGAATGCACGCTCGAAGAGGGTCCAGATCTCGGCCCCGCCCACGAGATCGAGCCACGCCCACTGCCCGTTGGGGTTAACCTCGAAGAAGACCCATCGGCCGTCGTCGTCAACTGCGAGGTCGACGGCGGCGAAGCGGAGGCCGTAGCTCGCGACGAGGTCGCAGACGCCACGTTCAATGTCGTCGGGCAGGTCGACGGGCTCGTAGGCGACCCCACGCATCTCGTCGCGGCGGATGTCGAGCCGGGGGGTCTCGGACACGAGGTCGGCGAGGCCGAGCGCGACGGCGTGGCCGTCCACGAGCGTAACGCGGACGTCGAGCCGCTTCTCGATCCGCTCTTGGAAAAGGGTCGGGGCGCCGGCGAGGTCCGGGGGGTCGTCGATGTCAGCCCGGGTGAGGGCCGAGGTGTAGATAGCGGTGTCGTCGGACGGGTCGTCGCGCTCGAGGTAGCCGCTGGCGAGCGGCTTGGCAATGACACACCCGTCTGTTTCGCGCCAGAGGTCGAGGAGGCGGCCGGGGTCGCGGGTGACGAGGGTCCGGGGCGTGTGGAGGCCCAGCGACCGGGCGCGCGCGAGCTGCTCGATTTTGTGGGACGCGCCGGCGTTGCGGGCGGGATGGTTGATCCAGCGCTCGGCAGGAACGAGCGCCAGGACGCCGTTGAGGGCCTCGGCCCATTCGAGACCGCGATGGTACTCCTCGTATGGATCTTCGGCTGGCCGACCTGGTGGCCGGAGGGGGCCGGGGCGCCGGTACCAGACCGCGCGCACCGTCTCGGGGGCGACTTCACGGCCGTGCGCGCGGAGTCGCGGGCCCCTGTCGAACGAGGCGTCGAGGTCGTCTGGGAGCGCGTCGGTGTCGAGCCGGAGGAGGGGAACCCGGCCGCCGAGGCGGTCCGCTGTGGGTCAAGACGAGGGCGGCGCTCATGCGGTGAGCGCGACGAGGGGCCGGGCGTAGACGCGCTGGTCCTGGTCCTCGCGCGAGCGGGTACTGGTGCCACTGGAGGCCGTTCCGTGTTGGTCCTGTTCCTCGCGGGTCTTGGTGGCCGTCAGGAGGGCGACGTGGTGGTCCGCCTCCTCTCGTGTCTCGGTGAACGTGGTAGTCGGGCCGGCGTGGAGCGGGCGGAGGGAGCGCTGCTGGTCCTGCTCCTCTCGGGTAGCCGTCTTGGTCGGACCCGCCGAGGGTGTGTCCTGGTCTTGCTCCTCGCGTGTGTCGGTGGCGGTCCCCGTCCCAAGAAGGGCGAGGGACCGGTCTTGGTCCGGCTCCTCACGAGTGAGCGTATGAGTCTTGGGGGCTACCTCGTCGCGCTGGGCGGTGGGCGTCTGGAAGTGTTGGATGAAGGCGGCGGGCATTAGCGTTGTGAACTGATTCGACCAGGAGTTTAACCGAAGCCTTGGGTGCCAGCTGCTCTGTGCTACGCGCTCGCCCGAGGCGACGGGAGTGACGCATCGACGACGACGGACGTGACGTGACGGTGGGGCTCGCTCGCGCTGGCGGCCTTGGCGGCCAACGCCGCACGCAGGCGCTCGATCCCCCCACGGCGTGCAGTGCGAGCCTTGGGATGGAGGTCTCCGGTTCCGGGGTCGAACCAGCCGGCCGATCCAAACCAGCCGACGAGATAGACGCCGTGCTGCCGGGTGACACCATTGAGGTATCCCTGGGCGAGCTGGTCGGCGAGGGCGTCGTAGAGGTGACGGTTCCAACTGGCCTTGACCTCAACGACGACGGTAGCCGTCTGCCCATCGGGCATCGCGTGCGATACGAGGAGGTCGGTGGCGTGGCCGCGCTTGACCTGGGCTTCCTGCGCGACCAGAACGCCGTGAGGACCGAGACGCTCGCGGAGGAAGCGGAGGGCGAGGTCCGAGAGCGCCCGCTCGTCCTTCGGGGCTGTGAGCGTGGGGTTCGCTCTCCGGCTCGAACGGAACACGGCGACGTCGTCGGGGAGGCGTGCGGCTGCCTTCGAGTCGGTTCGGGCGAGGGCCTCGGCCATCCGGAGCGCCTCGCGGCGCGTGACGCGGTTCCAGAGATCCTCGACGCGCGGGGCTTCCTCAGCGTGGAGCCATTCCTCGAAGTCGCCGAGGGATTCGACGACGATCTCGTAGAGGTCGCGGGCCGAGCGTGAGAGGCGCGCGCGGGTGTCGAGGAGGAGGGCGAGGAGGTCGTCGGGCTCGACGGGACGGTGCGAACGCTCTCGCCGTAGGCGCTGCGCCGCGCCTACCTGGAAGTCCGTCGTCTCGGCGCCGAGCACGTCGCGGAGGCTCTCGATGGCCGCCAGCGACTCGGGCGTCGCTTGGCTCACCAGTTGAGATGAGAACGAGTGACGAAGGGACCGGATGTCGTCTTCGGGGGAGGGGGAATACCCCCCTTTGGGCACGGGGGGGTCGTCCTCGGGGGGGAACAGGCTGTGGAGGCGGCGCTCCAGGGCCACGAGGGCCGATACCGGGGTCTCAGCGGGGGCGCCCCTCCCGCCCCACCGGCTGGCGATGCGGGTGAGGAGGGTGCGGGCGAAGGCGTCGTCTTGCCCGAAACGCGCGCCGATCTCGGTCCACGCCCGGGCGGGCTGGAGCCGGACGAGGCGGATGGCCCAAGGGATGGCGTCGTCGGGGCTGTCCGTCCGCGCGCGCTCGGCCATCCAGTCGAGGACATCGGGGTGGCCGCTTTCGGCGAGGTGATCCGCCGCCTCGGCGAGCGCAGCGTCGGAGAGGAGGCCGCCGCGCACCGCGTCCGCCAGCGTGTCGGAGAGGCGAGGGTCTTGGAGCCCTTCCATCGCGCCGAGCAGCGTGGACGAACACCGCCCGATCTGGAGCGCTCGGGCGAAGTCGGCGACGACACGGTCGGGGTCCGCGTCGTACGCCCGGCGGAGAAGGTCACGACTCCGGCCGAGCGCGTTCCCGGAACCGCCTCTAGGCGAGAGGAGGAGTGCTGGCGCCCAGGCCGACCACGCGAACGTGCTTAGTCGGTCGAGCGCGTCCGGGTCGCGGTCGGCGAGCAACCAGAACGCCTTGACGCCGTCGACGACGCGGTAGGTGAACGTCTGTGGCTTCTCGTACGCCGTCCAGTCGCCCTCCCCCGGCCGGACGGCGCCGAGGTACGCCTCCGCCAGACGGGTGAGGCGGGCGCGGAGCGGCTCGTCGAGTTGTCGTGTGCCCAGTCCCCGTTGCGAAACCGCATCTTCCCGTTCTTCGGGTCGAGCGTGAGTAGATAGCAGACGTGTCGCCAGGCGGTCGCGACGTCCTTACCGTGCTCGGTGAGCGCCGCCTGGATCTGGTCCTGGATGGGAGGGTCCGGTGGGTCGGGGCCCTCGCGCTTCGGTCGCAACCACTGCTCCCGGATGCGTTGGACCTCCGGGTCGCCGAGGTCCCAGGCCCGGTAGTTCCAGCGGACGACGTAGGCGACGCGTTCCGAGGTTTCTTCGGCGGCCTCAATGGCGGCCTGGACGGTCTCGCGTGTCTCGACGTCCCCGGGCGTCGAGAGGTGGTTGAGGAGGCTCTGGCAGGCGTCAGCCGTGGCGTCGTCCCCGTCGGCTTCAGCACGCGCCAGCCGCTCGATCACCCATGGCACGTCGGCGGATCGGAACGGGGCGAACCGGACTTGGACGAGAGCCGCTGCCGAGCGGTCGGTCTCCTTCCGGGTCGCGCGGAGCAAAAGGCCGAGGAATGGCGCTCGGTCGGCTGCCTCGCTAAGGGCACGACGGAGATCGGCATCGTCGAGGTATCGCCCAAGGCGCACGTCGCGGAGCGCGAGGTCGACGAGGAGCAGGGCAAGGCGGCCGGCGAGGGCGGGGACATCGAGCCGGGTGGCGGCGGCGAGCACCACGGGTCCCGCGAGGTTTGGGGCGGCCTCTCCCCCGCCCTCGTGGACCCATTCGAGGGCGTCGACGAGTTGATCGTCCGTCACGTCACCCTCAGAAAGCGCTCGTTTGAAGAACACGTCGTCGGTGATGTCGTTCTCGTCGCGAGGGTCGAGCGAGACCGACGCTGCGAGGTCGCGGAACGAGAGGTCGCGAGGCCAGAGGACCGACCGGGCGGCTTTGCGGAGGGAGGCTGCCTCCTCACTTTCAGCGGAGTCGAGGGCGAGGGTTCGCAGCTCGGAAAGGGACTCCGGTCGGTCGAGGTGGGAGGCGCCGTAGACCATCGCGGTCCGCACCTGGAGCGGAAGCGACGGGTCCAAAGCCCGTTCGATGAGGCCCGGCGCGAGATCGTGGAGCCTGGACTGGACCGCGATCCAGACGGCCTCGCGACGTGCCCACGGTGAGCGCGCTGGGGCATCAATCCAGTCGAGGAGCTGGTCTCGAAGGGTGGCGTGACGGAGCCCCCGGAGGGGACCGACCCCATCGCGGAAGTCATCGAGACGCTCGTCGTCGAACGCGGCGAGGAGATCGTGGGTGGCCTGCTCGCGCCGGGCGTCGGAGAGGGCCTGTGGATCGCCGGCGAGCACGACGTGGGGGTCGGTCGCCGAAACCCTCTCATGGACGCCCTCGACGAGGGAGGCAGTCCACCCGGCTACGACGCGGAGTTGGGGCGCGACTCGCCCGTCGGAGGTCGCGGCGATGAGGTTGAGGGCTTGTCCCGGGGAGGCACCTCGGTGCCGGAGGTACCACGCCGCGAGGAAGTCCGCGATTGATTCCTGGGTCCACCGGAAGGCATCGCGCCCGGCGGATCGGAAGAGGCCAGTGTGGCGGACCACGTCGGCCAGCTCGGCCTCTCCAACCGTTAGGGGCTGTCCCGCAGCGTCCCGTTCCAGCCCCTTTGCCTCGCGGGCAAGGAGCGCGCCCTCGGTGGCGAGACCAGGGGGCGCCAGAACGAGGGTGGCTCGTTCTCCGAAGCGCATGAGGGCCGCCAGGCGGGCCGCGACGCGGAGCCGGTCCTCGGGATCGAGGCGGCCGAGTTGGCGGGTCTCGCGGCGTTTCGAGTTGTGTTCGTGGCAGAGGAGCCGGGCGCCCTCCTCGAACAGTCCAGCTCGGGTGCTGGGGAAGCTGCGGTCGCGGGCGTAGAGCTTGAGGAGCCAGAAGAGGGTGAGGGGCTGTGTCGCCCACGGCCCCACGCCGTGCTCAACCACGGCTGCGAGGAAGTCGCCGGGGTCGACGCCCGCTGTCTCCGCTGCGAGGCGGACGTCAACGCGTCGGAGCGGGGCAAGGTGGAGCGTCTGAACGTTCTCAGTCCCCCACAGGCTGCGGAACGCTTTCGTGGCCGAGGCGGGCCAATCCCCTCCGCGGCTCGCGATGCGGAGACGGAGGGCTCCGGCTCGCTGGCGTCGGCGATCCGCGTCAGCGGGGAGGGTCTCCGTGAGGGCCTCGACCAGGAGCGCCGCCGCGTTCTCGACGCGGAGGAGCGCCTCGTCGTAGGCGTCGACGACGAGCGCGAGCGCCTCTCCCCTCTCTCGCCAAGCCGTGAGGGCCGGTGCGTCCGTGAGCTTCCGGTCGAAGCTCCGCTCGCCGCCGACCGTGCCGAGGTCGACGTAGGTGGAACCTGGGACGCGAAGGGCGTCGAGCTCAGTCGTCTTGCCTGCGCCGGGCTCCCCGAGAAGGACGAGGCACCGGACTCCCTCGAGGTCGGCAAGCGTGCGGGCGCTGGCGTTCGCGTAGCGGAAGCCTCGGATGTTTGGCTCGGGGTCCCTGAAGAACCCGTCCGCGTCGACGGAGGCATCCGTCCCTTCGGGCAACCAGAACCGTGTCCATGGAACGAGAGGCGACCCGTCCCGCGTTGTGAGTAAAGGGGTAGGGTGGCTCATGGAGCGGGGTCCACTGTCCCATCCGGGTCGATGATGTGGACGTGGGGGGACTCGGCGAAGAGGATCCGCTCACCGGCGACGCGGGCAGCGACATGGCCCATCTCGAAGAAGTCGGGGGCTGGCTGACTGGGACGGCGGGTGTGGCGGTGGAGGATGCGCGGGGCATCAATGGGGATGCGAAGCGTGCGAGAGTGCCCCTCGACGTGCTCCACGACGACGCGGCCAAACTGGACCACCGAGATGAGATGCCACTCGCCGAACGTGAGACCTGAGAGGTACGCGAAAGGGAAACCGTCTGGGTCTGCTCGCTGGAAGGCCTGGGCGCTGGGGTACGACGTCCGCATCTCGACGGCACCCTCGGTAGAGCCCTCGGCAAGCTGGTCGATCACCCCGATGATCTGTGCCTGGGCGAGCACTTCCTTGAGGGACGCCTGAAGCTGGTCCTCGACTCGGTGGGCCTGAGCGATGCTCCAGAGGCCATCGAGGAGGGCTTCGATGGCGGGGAGGTGCTCGGGGTCTAGGTCCTGGATGGTCCCATGAACGGGCCCGCTGGACATCCGCCCCCCTCGGTCCGTGTGGACCTGGATCTCGATGGGAGCGTCGGCCTGCTGGGCGGCGACGGCGGTGCCGACGAACGAGACCATCTCGTGGAGGCCGCGGAGCGGGACGCGCTCGTCGGCGCCAGGCGGCTCGAACGAGACATCGAAGCGCTGGTCTTCGGCGCGGAACGTGACCGAGACGTGCCGGCCACGAAGGCGGACGCGGAGCGGGACGCGTCCCCCCTCCCCCTCCGGGTCATCCGGGACGTGCACCGAGGCGGAGGGCGAGACGAAGAGCTCGGCGCGAGCGGAGGCCTCGCGGGCGAGCGACGGGACGGAGAGGACGACGTCGGCGGCGTCGGCCGCGGTGGGGGGCGGCCCGACGAGGGTCCCGCCCTGGATGGAGAGGAGCGGGGTCTCGTCCCGGAGCCCGAACCGCTGGCGGAAGATGTCGGCGTGGGCGAACGGGACCTCGGTGCGAAGGCCGACCTCGAGCTCGGCTACTTGGACGACGGGGTGGACCCCTGGGGGCGGCGTGAGCGTGGCGACGCCGTGGCCGTCCTCGAAGCCGGCCGTCCGGACGACGGTCCGCTTCCAGGTGGCGTAGTCACCGGGGACCGCCTCGACCTCGGCGTCGAGGGCGGCGAGGAGGCCGCGGCCCGAAAGCGGCTCGACGAGGCGACCGCGGAGGTAGGCGAGGGAGCGGTTGACCTTGTGGAGGGCAGTGACGCCGGCGACCTCGCTCTGGCGCTGCTGTTCGAGGACGCCCCGGATCTCGTCCTCGCCAACGTGGACGAGGTAGACAGCCTGGGGGTGGTCCTGGCCGTTCATCTCCAGGACGAGGAAAAACGCGGGATCAGGGGTCTCGGCGAGGCGGAGCCAGGTGGTGAGGGCGACCTTCGAGACTCGGCCGGTGGGCTTGTCGGTGGCTTTGACCTGGATCCGGGCGCGGAGCGGGAACGCGTCGCGGTGGCCGAGGGTGGGCTCGCCGTCGCCGGCGGCATCGGGAGGCGACTCGAGGAGGCCGTCCCATCCGGCGCGGTCGTCGAGCGAGCCGTTGAGGACGTAGCCCACGCTGTGGACCCACGAGGCGAGGACGCTCTCGCCGAGCTTACCGAGGGACTCGCGGGACCGGTAGACCTTGGAGGGCATGGGACGGATGGGGCGGCCCCTCCCCTGGCCGACCGGCGCCAGTGAGGCGCTCAGCGACCTTCTCCTGCGTCGCGACTGCCGGACGGGGCCCGCGCCGGATTCAGGCTCGGCGCGCAACAGGGCGTGCGCTAGGTGCTTCTGGCGGGGCGTGTACAGGCGGGGAGGCTCCGGGCGGGTGTCAGGAGGCCACGTACTCGCGGATGTAGGCTTCGAGGACGGAGGTCATCGTGACGCCGTCGGTGGCGGCGCGGACCTTGAACTGGCGGTGGAGGTCGGCGGGCAGGAGGAGGTTGATGCGGGAGCGGGGCACATCGTCTTCCGATGAAGCGATCTTCATTTCTTCCTTTGCCGCTTTCCGTTTCCGCGGGGTGGCCTCCCCCCTCCCCTGCCGCGTGGGCCTTTGCGCCTCTGGCGTGGGCTCGGGGTCATCGGCGACCTGCCCGAGCAAGTCGTCGAGGTCGCCGACATAGGAGGCGGGCTTCTTGGTGACGCCGCCGAGGGGGTTGCTCGCGCGTCCCTTCGGGGTCGCTTTTGGGGTCTTGGCCATGCGTGGGGGTGGCTAGGCGGTGAGGAGCGGTTCGATCTCGGCGAGGACGGCCCGGATCTCGTCCGCAGCCTTTCCGTCGGGCTCGTGGTCGATGACGGAGAGTCCCGCGGCGAGGGCCTCGGCGTAGGCGACTCGCTGGGAGGTCCGGGCCTCCAGGACGGGGAGCCCGTAGCCGTCCAGAACCTCCTGGATGCCCGCAGCGAGGCGAGTCCCGGGGATCTGGCGAGACACGACGAACGCGGCGCGGGGCGACCCCTCGGTAACGGACCGTCTGGCCGTCACGATGTCGACGAGGTCCGAGGCGGCCCAGAGGTCGGCGGCCGAGGGCTGGACGGGGATCAGGACGACGTCGGCGGCCTTGACCGCCGACACGGACATCGGAGCGGCTTTTGCGGCAACGCGGACGCGACCTTGGGGATGTCCTTCTCGAGCGTCGGGCGGTCGACGCCGAAGACAGGGGGGAGGTCGACGTCGTCCCCGGCCGTCTGGCGCCAGTCGCGCGCGGTGCCTTGGGGGTCGGCGTCGACCACGAGGACGTTCCGGCCCGTAAGCTGGAGAGCCCGGGCGAGGTTCGTGGCGAGGGTGGACTTGCCGGAGCCGCCCTTCGGGTTGAGGACGGCGAGGACAGTGGCAGGCATGGGCGGGTCCAGGCGCGGGGGCGAGCAAGAATTGAAGGGATGAAGATATGCACAGAGCGTCACGTCTTCATCGACTTCGAGCTACGAATGAAGCCATGCTCACATGAAGCGATGAAGATTTAAGAGGCCTACTCAAATGAGCGCCTCTTCATCTGGTATGCGGTCCGTGCCCGCCGTCGACGCGGGCAAGGGTGGTCCGCCGCTGCGGCTACCCGTCGAGGAGCTCCGCCATCCGCGCCTCGACGATCGGACGGAGTCCCTTGGCGTCGAGGCCCTTGTCGCGGTAGCGCGCGCGATTGACGCTGTCGAGGTCGGCGACGGCGCGCGTTTCGAGCTCAGCGCGCTCCGTGTCCGAGAGCCCCGCGAGGCGTTCGCGGACGGCGTCTCGGGCCTGCCTGGCCCGGGCCTGCTCGGCCTCACGCGCGCTGTCAGCCTTCCGCTGCCGTGCCGACTGCGCCGCGGCGGATCCCGCGCGGGCGGCGGCCGACTTGTCCTCGGCGAGGAGGGCAGGGGGGAGGCCAAAGTCCTTCTCGATGGCAGCGACGAACCAACCGGCCGACTTGGGCGGCTCGCCCGAGGCGAGGAGCCAATCGAAGTGCCGGACCTGGCGACGCACGGCGTCGGGCTCGTGGTCGGTGACGAGCGTTCGGGCTGCGGAGACGGAGAGGCCGCGGCCGGCGAGCGCTTCGAGGAGGTCGCGCTGGGTGGGAGAGAGGGCCGAGAGGCCGTCGTGTTCGGTGGTAAGCGCAGGGGCCGCCCGCCGGATGCGATCGAAGACGAGCTTCTTGCCCGAGTCGGTCTGGGAGTCGGCGATCGCCCAGGAGCAGTAGCCCCGCTCGGTGAGCTCGTCGAGGGCTGGCTCGAGGACCTGCATGACCTGCGAGATGTACTTTTTCGAGTGCGAGATCTCCAGCTTCACGTGCGCGAGATGCAGCACGTCGATCTCGGCGTGGCCCGTCTGGCGAAGGTGCTTGTCGAGCCAGCGGTAGAGGCGCTTGGCGACGGGGGAGGGGAGGTCGTAGAAGAACGAGGTGTCGAGCCGTTTAAAGCGCGACTGCTGGAAGATGGTGAAGAGCCGCTCGTTCCAAGCGACGGTGAGCCGCGTGCGCCCCGAGTCCGCGTCCTCGACGAACTCGTAGTTGTCGAGGATGTGGAAGCCGGCCTTCGAGAACGTGCCCGACTCGGGGTTCCAGAGGGCGTTCGTGGTGATGTAGACGCCCGCGAGTTGGTCGAGGGCACGCTTGAGGCGTTCGTAGGCGCGGCCGTCGGTCCCCCAGCCCATGAGCTGGAGGAGCTCGTAGGGGACGGCCGTGACCGACCGGGCCTCGAAGTCGTCGCGCGAGGCCTTGTGGAAGAGAGCGATGAGGAGCTCCTCGGAGGCGTACTCGGGGAGGCCGAACTCGTCGGAGCCGGTGACCGTCTTGTAGAACTTCCGAGTGCGGCCCTTGTGGTCCTTCCCCTTCCACTCGGTCTTGAGCGTCTTGCGCGAGCGGGCCCGGCCGAGCGTCGTGAACGCAAGCTCGATGAGGTTGAGCTCGTCGCGGCCGTAGGGGTCGGGACGCCGGGCGTCGTCGCCAGCGGATGGGGGGAAGAGGGTGGCTTGCTCCTGGGCCATCGTCGGGGGGAATGCAGAAGAGTACGGCCGACCGTCCTCCGGAGTCCAGAACACAAACGGACCCGCCCCCAACCACAGGAGGGTAGTAGAGTTAAAAGAGTTAAAAGAGTCTACGGGTGTTTATGGCGCCCTTGGAGGTAGCCGGAAGCGGTTGCGCCGCAACGCGATAGGGGATCCAGGAAAATCGGGTCGCTTACTTTAAACCACGAGGATCCTTACTCCAAGCCACGTGTGCGCTTACTCCAGAACACGAGGATCCTTACTCCAAGCCACGTGCCCGCCTTACTTCAGACCACGTGCCTCTTACTACAGACCACGTGGGTCGACGGGTCAGGTATCGTGGTCTATGGTAAAACCGCCCCAGGCGCGTCAGGCAGCGGGGTCTTACTCCAAACCACGTGCCTTGAGCCCTGCGAGGTGTGGATAATTCGGCCCCGACTTACTACAGACCACGATAGGTGGGGCGGCTGTGCCGCCGATATGTTGTGCGTCTGCCCCTGACGCAGGGTGGGGTCGTGTTTTATGGTAAGGGGGGACCGCGAGCAAGCCGGTCCGTGAGCCTGCGGATCGCCCGGTGGACCACGCTCGGTCCGGGGAGACCCATGTGGGGGGGCGCTGCCCTGGGCACGGGGCCTCGCTCAAAGGTGCACGCGGGTAGGGCTGCGCTCGCTGTCAACGGCGCATGCGGGCCCGTAGAGGCGGCCAGTTCACAAGACCGTGCACCTTTGCCCAGTGGAACCGTTCACGGAGCGCCGAGAGAATGACCGACATGCGTCCGGGCCCAGCGGATAGCTGTCTGGGCGAGGGTCTCACGCCGTTCCAGGACGGCGACCTCGACCGAGAACCCGGCGCGCAGTTCGATCGGTGTCTCGGCCTCCCCGACGATTACCGCGATCTCGTCGGGGTCGATGCTCAGCTCGACACGCCAACGTGCGGCGTGAGGCTCACCAGCGACTCCCTGTTGGCCGTCGACCTCTGGCGCCAGCGCCACCCGTCGGACGACGCCAGAGGCCTGCCGGGGGCGCTCCTGGGGAATGGCCGGGAACGTGAGTCGGGCCGTCATCCCCGGACGAGCGCGCAGCGCCTCGCGCTCGGGAGCCCAGGCGCGGACGATGTGGGGGACTCGGCCGTCGGCATCCAGCGCCGCGAGATCAAGCACGGTGTCTCCCGCGTCGAGGCGGGCACCGCGACGCTGGGGGAGATCCTCAGTAAGCACGACGCCGCCACGCCAGAAGGTCGCCGGGTCGGCGGCACCGTCAGACTGGCGCTCGGTCCACGGGGGCGCGACCACGTCGAGTCGAGCGCGCCGAGCGAGAAGGCCTGGGTCGTGGCCAATGGAGGTGCGAACTGCCTCGTCCAGGTCGGGCGAGCGGAGCCGAGCGACGAGTTGGCCGGGGCGTACGGTGTCGCCCGCGGCGACGAGGATGTCGGTGAGCAACCCCGGCTCGGCAGCACGAATCGGGAGTACGCGCTCGGGCACGAGACGACCGTCGAGGTCGACGGTGCGCGTGATCGGAACGGTGAGGGCGGCTACGCACGCGAGAACGCCCGCCAGCCCGACGGCGCGGAGGATGCGACGCCCGGCTCTCTCGGCTCCCTGAGAGGGCGGCGGTGGACCGTCGCTGGCAGGCGGGCCTCCGAGTGCCCGACGGGCGTCGGGGACCGTGAGCGTCCACCCTGGCGACTCTTCGGCTACGCTGCCATCTCCGTGCATGGCTGGGCGGTGATGGAGGGAACGGCCCCGGCCCGACCATCCCCGCTGACATCCCGCGCCGCCAGTCGGACGGTGCGGTCCGCGAGCGCGGCGTGTTCGGGCTGGTGGGAGACGAGAACGACGGCAGGCGGCTCGGGGCGGTCGCGGAGCTCGTCCAGCAGCCGTGACATGACGGTGTGAGCGGTCGCATTGTCGAGGTTGGCGGTGGCCTCATCAAGGAGCACGAGCCGGATGGGCGTCGCGGCCACGCGGACACGGAGGAGCGTCCGCGCGAGGGCCAGCCTCTGGCGTTCGCCGGCCGAGAGCGACGCGGCGCCTTCGGCGAGGGCGACGTCGAGCGGGTTGTCCGTGGCCGACTGGCGGGCGAGCTCTCGAACGCGGTCGCCCAGCGCGCAGGCGTCGAGGACGGCGCGCAGCTCGTCGTCCTGAATCGCTCGACCCGCTACGTCCTCGGCGGCGACGACGAGGTTGTCGCGGACAGACGACGAGAGCAGGCCGGGCTCTTGCCAGCAGATGGCCACGCGGTCGCGCCACGCCGGGGCATTCTGGATGCGGACCCACGACGGGCCTCTGGGGCCGGAGGCCTCCGCCTCGATGGTGCCACTGTCGGGGCGTTCGACCTGGCCGAGCAGGCGGAGCGCGGTCGTCTTGCCGCATCCGGAGGGGCCGACGAGCGCGACGGCTTCGCCCGGCGCGAGGTCGAGGCGGGCCAGGTCGAGGCCAGGGGCGTCGGGCGCGTAGCGGAAGCGGACGTCGCGCACGCGAATCCGGCCGGTGTAGCGTAGGCTCGCTTCGCTCGCGAGGGATGGGGGATTCGCTCGCTTCCGCTCGCTGGGGATGGGGGATGGGGAAATGCCAGGAAGGCGTCGCTCAGCTCGGCGGATGGTGGCGCCTGGGTCCGCCTCGGGCGGCTCGTCGGCCAGGTCGAACACGCGGCCGAGGGAGACGGCGGCCTTCTGGAGCTTACCGCCGGCGTCGATGAGGGCTGCGAGAGGGGAGAGGAGGAGCGCGGCGTACGCCTGGAAGGCGACGTAGCCGCCGAGCGTGAGGTCGCCCGCGAGCACGAGCCACCAGCCGAGGTAGGTGAGCGCGGCGAGGTGGAGTGCTCGGACGACGGCGTTGGCGCCGTTGCACACGTACCAGAGCCCGGTCGCCTGGACGGTCCCGGCGTGCGCCTCCGCCACGTGCGTCTGGGCGCGGCGGTAGAGCGCGGCCTCGCAGCCCATGCTCTTGAAGGTGCGGGCCTCGCGGACGGCCTCGATGCGGAAGGCGGCCCACTGGTCGTAGGCGTCGTAAGTGGTCGCCCACCGACGGTTGGCGAGCGTGCCGAGCCCGGCCGTGAGGGCGGCGGTGATGGGCACAGCGACGAGGGCAACGAGCGCCAGACGCGGCTCGATGAGGAACAGGATCGGGGGGACGGCGAGGAGGTAGGCGCTCTGGCTCATGGCCGTGAGCGCGGCGTCGGCGCTAGTGTCGAGGACCTCCTGCACGTCGCCGAAGCGGCCCGCGATCTCGCCGCTGCGCCTCGCCTCAAGCACGCGGGAGGGGAGGCAGCCGGGCCACGTCGCGCATCCGGGTCCGCGCGGCGAAGGCCGTGAAGCGGAACAGGTTGCGGATGATGCCCTCGCCTGCCTTCGCAGCCACGATGCCGAGGACGACCACGCCGAGCAGCGACACGTTGCCCGCCGGGTAGACGCGGTCGAAGAGGGCAGCCGTGAGGAGCGGCGCGATCAGGCCGAGTCCGCCGGAGACGATGGAGAGCGTTCCCGCACGTGTGATGGCGGGCCACTCCGACCGGAACAGCCGCGCGAGACGGCCGAGGTCGGTGAGCGACTGGCGAAGCCCTGGGGTCTCGGTCGCCACCTCAGCGGGCGACGGAGAACGTTCGAGACGCGGTCGCGGAGCCGTCCACAGCGACCGCCCGGAGCACGTAGACGCCGGGCGCGAGCCGGGTCGTGTCGACCTCGATGGGCACGCGGCCGACGGCGATCTGGTCGAAGGCCACGAGCGCCTCTCGGCCGAGCGCGTCGTAGACGACGGCGAGCACGTGGGCGAGGCGGTCGAGCGTGAGCGTGGCGATCGCGACGCCAGAGGCCGGGTTGGGAGTCGGCGCGGCGAGCGCGAACGGCTGTGCGGCCGGGTCGTCCTCGTCCGCGGTCGCTAGCTCGATGGTGAGGCCGATGTCGCCTAGCGAGATCTCGACGCCGTCGCCGTCGAGGGCCGCCAGCCCGACGCGGTAGGCGCCGATCGCCAGGGCCGCAATGTCCAGACCGTAGGCCGACGGCTCGCCAGTGGCCGCGGTCGTGCCCCATGTCGTCCAGGGCGATCCGAACACGTCGGGGCGGCCGTCGATGCGGAACGAGGCGACGCCCGCCTCAGCGGACGTGCTCCACTCGATGCGGCCACCGGCGGGGGTCTGCTCGGCGGTGAACGACGCGAGGGCGACCTGCACCGGCGGCGGGCCGAACGCGCGCGCGGCCAGCGTGGCGTCCAATACGAACGGGTTGGCCGTGCCCTGGTGGCCCTCGATGATGAGCGTTCGGTCGGTCTCCGCGTCGTCGGCGGGGTCCTGCTCGTGCCAGTCGAGGAGGACCTCGCGCTGCGCTGCCCAGAAGTCGGCGTCGAGCTGGTCGGCGCCGTTCGGGCCGTAGACCGTCCAGACGTAGAACATGGCGCGGGCCACGTCGCCGGCGACGGACTCGCGAGGCTCCAGCAGGGCGGTCGTCCCGTTTCGCTTCTCGGTGTAGAGGTCACGCACCGAGGCGGTCGGCATCGACGTGTGGGTCTGGCCGTCGGGGCCCCACCAGCGGTCGGCCTCGGCGTCCACGACCTCCCCAAACGGGTGGTCTGAGCGGGAGCTGTTCACCGACTGCATCACCGGGGCGAGGTGGTGCAGGTCCCGGTAGGCGTCGGTCCCGTCCGTCGCGCCCCGGTTCTCGGGCCACAGGTGCTCGGTCGAGTAACGCGGGCTGGCGTTCCACGCCGTGGTCGTCGGATCGAGCGAGGGGTCGAGCCAGACGGCATGGCCCGAGTAGAAGCCGCGCAAGCTGTCGGTGGACGTTCCATCGTCCAGCCGCTCGAGGTGGACGGCGGCGAAGAGGGTGTCGCGGGCGCGGTCGTAGGGGTACGTGCTCGTCGGCGCGTAGGTCGAGGCCAGCGCGCTCACCAGCTCGTCGCCGGTGAGGTCGGGGTAGATGGCGGGCTGCGCCGCCGCCAGAGGGGCGAGCAGGAGGAGAGCGACGTGTCGGAGGGAGCGCATCGGAGGTGGGGTCAGCGGACGATGGTGAGGCGATGCGTTACCGTCTGGGCGCCTGTGGCGACGCGGACGGCGTAGACGCCAGAGGCGAGAGCCGACACGTCGAGCCGCAGGTCTCGGGAGACGTCGTCGTGCCGGGCGACGACGCGACCGAGCGCATCGAAAACGGTGGCCTCGATCCGGGCGCCAGTGGGTGCGGCGATCCGGAGGCGCGTCGAGGTGTGCGCCGGGTTGGGGCGGGGTGCTGAGACGATCAGCGCGTCGACTGCGTCCGCCTCGGCCCCGAGGCGGGAGGGCTCGCCGTCGTCGCGGTCCTCGTCGTGGCCGGGGTCGACGGCCGGGGCGAGGAGCCCGAGCGGGACGGCGTCGCCAGAGGCCCATCCGCTGACGGCATTCGCGATCTGGGCCGAGGGGGCCTGGTAGTCGTTCAGACGCCCACGTGTCTCGGGGAGTGGCCCGGTCCAGGCGAAGTCGGCGTAGGCGTCGCCCGCGCCGGTGAGCTGGAGGGAGTGCCCGGCGGGGAGCGCGCTCCACTCCTGGACGCGGCGGTGCGTGCCGTCCGCCCCGCGCGGCCCTCGGATGACGGTGCTCCACGCGAGCGAGTCGGGGTGGGAGGGGGCACCTCCGCCAGAGGCCTCCGCCTCGGCGGCGTCGAAGACGGGCCCCTCGATGGCGTTGAACCGACAGCCGCCGGTGCTGAGGAACTGCAGGAGGACGCCGTCGGGGTCGGTGAGAGCGAGGCCCTGGCAACCACCGCGGAGGCGCTCGGCGCCCTGCCAGACGGCGCCGATGCCGCCGCCTTCGTCGTCGATCGTGCCGCGGAAGGCGATGGCGGGAGAGCCGTCGGTGCCGTCGCCGTCGACCTGGTAGAGGAATCCGTAGCCCGAGTAGGTCCAGACGCGGTAGCCGTAGAGGTCCGTCCCGGCGCGTCCCGCGATCTCGACGCCTTCGCCCGTGTCGGGTCCGTCGTTCGAGTGGTGTATCTCGTTGATCCAGAGGTCGCGTGGGCGGGGCGCGTTGGGGCCCCGGTAGAACGTCCGTGCGAGGAGCGTCGGGTCGAGCACGAACGGGTTGCGGTTGCCCTGGGCGCGGTAGATGCGCTCGTTTCGCTGGACCTCGAAGGCGTCGACGGGGTCGGCCTCGTGCCAGTCACGGAGCACGTCGAGCGTGGCGTCGATAAAGGCGCGGCCCTCGTCGCCGTCCTCGGCCTCGATGCGATACGTGACGAGGAAGTAGGCGGCCATGCGCGCCACGTCGCCGCGGAGGGCGTGGCGCACGTCGAAGCGGCCGAGCTCGTCCAGGCTCTTGTAGCCGTCGCCGTTATCGGGCTGGCGGAGGAAGTCGAACTCGACGCGGCTCCAGGTCGCCGGGTCGGTCGGCGGCCCCGATGCGTGGTAGCGCGTCGTGCTGTTCCGGAGCCACTTCTGGGTGTCGTTCGGCCCGTCGAAGTCGTCTCCGAAGGCCCGGTTGGAGCGCGCGCTGTTGAAGGTGCCGAAGGCCGGGGCGAGGTGGTGGAGGTCGTTGTGCGAGGCGCCGTCGGTGGACGGACCGGTCTGCGCGCCCCGGCTCCGGGGCCACACGTGCTCCGTGTTGAAGTCCTGGTCCTGCATCTGCGTCCGGGGCGTGAGCGGGCGCTCCCGCTCCCAAGACCGAACGAGCCCGCCGTAGAGTCCGCTCAGGTCGTGGAGCGTGCCGCTGCCGACCTGACGGACGGCCTCGACCCAGACGGTCTCGAAGAGGTGGTCGCGGGCCTCGTCGTAGTGGAACGTCTGGGCCGGGGCGTACGCGGCGCGGATGCAGCTCTCGGCGTTCCAACCCCGGAGGCCTGGGCATATAGCGCCGACGGGCGTGTTCGGTACGAGGACGGCGAGGTCCTCGACGACGGCGTGGTAGCCGTCGGGGTTGGGGTGCATCGGGGCCTCGGCCGCGAGGGCAAGGGCGCCGACCCCGACGAAGCCGGGGACGGTCGTGGCGGGCAGGGCGACGTGGTCGACGTGGACCGTCCAAGCGTGGCCGCTGGCGGTCGGGACGCTCCGGATCTCGACCGGGACGTTCCGACTGTGACCGGCGGTTGGCAGCGAGGGGAGCGAGACCTGGGTGCTGATGGTGCCGTCGGTGACGGCGATCGCGTCGAGGTCGAGCGTCGTCCCTGCCGCGGGCCAGCGGAGCCGGAGCGCGGTGAAGGCCTGGGCGTCGGTGTAGCGGTCGATGAGGTAGAGCGTGACGTCGGCCGCGTGGCTGTTGGGCTCCCGGACGACGGCCCGCAGGGTCCGCTCGCCGGTCGGCCCCTGGGCCACGGCGACGGCGTTCGAGCCCGGCTCGAAGTTGACGCGCGAGCTGGTGATCTTCGGCTTGAGCGCGTCGTCCGTCGTGCCCTCGACGGTCCAGCGGAGCCCGATCTCGGGCGTGTGCTGGTCGATGGGCGTGTCGCCCGCCTGGCAGCACATCGTGTCGAAGAACGCGAGCGCCTGGTCGCCGCTGCCGTAGGTCTGGGCGGCAGCGGGGACGGCGGCGAGCGCGACGAGCCCGGCGAGGAGTGAGCGGGGAAGAGGCAGCATCGGGGCGAGAAGCCTCTGGCGCACGGCGACGCCAGAGGCCTCGTCGGTGGGCTAGAACTGGCAGGCCGGGTCGTCCGGGTCGTAGCCGCCCGAGTAGCACACGCACTTGCAGCCGTCGTCGGCGGGCAGATTGCAGTCGCCGCAGATGTCGTCTCCGGCGAGGGCGTTCCAGCCGCTGACGGCCAGCGCCCAGAGCGAGAAGAGCCCGGTGGCGACGTTGGCCTCTTGGACGTCTAGGTGGGCGCTCGTCTCGGCCGACGCGTCGTGGCCGTCAGTATGGGTGGGTAGCGCGCCGCCGACGACCGAGCCGAGCATGGCGAGGAGCATCAGGGTGGCGGCCATGCGATGCGCCGTCTCGACCAGGCGCGTCCCGACGCCGCGTCCTCCGCTCCCGCCCGTGTCGCCAGGGTCGTCGGCCATCTCGGCCGCGACCCGGTCCTCGTGGGCGCTCGCGCGGATGCCGCCGAGGGACGCCGCCAGCGTGGCGCGTAGGGTCGGCTCGGTACCCACGGGCCGGTTGTCGCCGCCTGCCGGGTCGCTCGAAGCGGATGGCGAGCGGTGGACGACCTTGCGCCGGTCGGGCGGTGCGGCGGCGTGGTCGGGCGCCGGGCCGTCCTCGCTGCCGCCCGTGCCGCCGGCCTGGCTGGACACCGAGCCGTGGCTCTCGTCCTGGTCGCGGCGACGGCTCGGAGGATCGTGGGGGTTCGGCGGATCGCCTCCGGCGGTGGGCTGGCGGTGGATGATCTTGCGCCGGTCCCCCGTCTGCGGGTCGGGCGCCGGGGCGCCCTCGTTGTTGATGACGCGCCGCCGCCGGTCGGAGGCGGGGTCGTGCGAGGGGTCGAGGGTGCCGTCGGCAACGGGGAGAGTGGGAGCGAGAGCGCTCATGGCAGGCGGGCTCGAACGGCCCGTGGCTGGGGCCTTCGTCCTGACGCGGTCTCGGCCGCGCCAGATGTCTGGCGGTGGTTGAGGGTGTCGGCCTCGCGGCCCGGGTGGGCGACGAGGCTGTTCGGCCGCAGGCGCGGCCAGGGCCCTGCCGCACAGATGCGCGGCGGGACCCTCCGGCGGTGGGCTGGCGGTGGATGATCTTGCGCCGGTCCCCCGTCTGCGGGTCGGGCGCCGGGGCGCCCTCGTTGTTGATGACGCGCC
>LWDU01033418.1_pt1 | contig 23567 bp, 16 predicted proteins | sample 727161 | NCBI WGS metagenome assembly LWDU01 (sample SAMN04566230, study PRJNA314399) | hydrothermal vent metagenome | isolation source: deep sea hydrothermal plume seawater | place: Mexico: Gulf of California, Guaymas Basin | collected 2004-07-11
CCATCCCGCAGGATAACCCCTTCATCGACGTTGCCAAAGCTCGACCCGAAATCTACGCTTACGGTTTTCGTAATGTTTGGAGATTCAGTTTTGATCGCAAAACTGGAACTCTATACGCTGCTGACGTGGGCCAGAAACTGTGGGAAGAAATTAATATCGTCACAAAGGGTGGCAACTATGGCTGGAATCTTCGCGAAGGAAAGCATGCCTATGAAGACGGTTCTGGACCCAAACCACAACTCATCGAACCCATTTTCGAATACCACCATGACATTGGAAAATCGATAACGGGCGGAGTTATTTATCGAGGTAAATCGGTGCCTGCTTTGAATGGCATGTATATCTACGCGGACTATGTAAGTGGCAACATTTGGGCATTGGAACACAAAGCCACGGGAAAAGTGGTTGCCAACCACACCATATCCAACTTCAATGATTCCGGTGAAAACCTACCGATCATTACTTTCGGTGAGGATGAAGAAGGCGAAGTTTATCTCACGACACAGATGGGTGGCGGACAAATATTTAAGTTCAAATCTGGGGCGAAAAAGTAATTTACTCAATCGTCATCTAGAGCATCAATCACAGCACAGCCGCACGAATCGCTCCATACATTCACACTCGTTCGGCACATGTCTAAGATGCGATCCACGGCGATGATCAAGCCCTGTTTTTCGACCGGCAAGTCAACCGCTTGCAGCACAATCACCATCATGACTAACCCGGCATGCGGAATACCCGCCGCGCCGATGCTGGCCAACAATGCTGTCAGCGCCACAACCAGTTGATCGGCAAGCGTTAGATCGATACCGATAAGCTGAGCGATAAACAGTACGGCAATAACTTCGTACAACGCCGTTCCGTCCATGTTGATCGTCGCTCCGAGTGGCAACACAAACGAACTTGTTTGGTTACGTACTCCCGCTCGCTGTTCGATACTGGCCATCGTTAACGGTAACGTGCCGTTACTCGATGCTGAACTAAATGCCGTCAGTAGCGCAGGACTCATCGCCTTGGCAAACTCCCACGGGTTTCGCCCTGCTACGAATTTTAAGATCAACGGCAACGTGATACAGGCGTGTACAACCAATGCTAAGAACACAGCTAACATATACCAAGCCAGCGAGCTGAATACGGCACTACCGTGTGTCGCAGTCACGAAAAGCATTAACAGCATTACGCCCAATGGGGCTAACGCAATAATGGCCATCGTCATTTTCATCATGACATCAAACCCTGCTTGCGCAAAGTTCGAAATCGTTGTGGCGGTCTTGCCACCGATCATCAAGGCAAAAATCGCGAAAGCAATTGTAAAACTGATGATAGATAGAAAATCACCCTCAGCCAAAGAGCGGATGGGATTAGTGGGGATCAATGTTTCCAATTGGCCTAATAGTATTTCCGAAAGTGAACTAGACGCCGTTGCATAGGCTACCGGGCTTTGAGAGTTTAAACCCGTTCCCACGCCGGGTTGAATTAAGTTGACCATGATCAGGCCAGTCACAATTGCCAAGAAACTCGTGCAAATATAATACAACATCGTGCGGCGAAACATGCGACCCAAACGTTCGGCTTTCCCGAGCCCCATCACACCCACGGTTAGCGACGTCACAATTAATGGTACAGCGACCATTTGCAACATCCGCAAAAACAGACCACCTAATCGTTTGCACAAATTTCCAATCAGACGAGCCCAGCTTTGCCCGTGACTCTCGAAAACAGCATGCAGACTCGGTTGGTCGGCTTTAAAACTCTGTAGATCCGCATACTTCGTATCGAGTTTTCCACCGATTTCGTAGACGGTTTTGACATTATCGTGAGTAAATGTCGTGATCGTAATGGTGTTTGTACTATCGCGCAGCTCAACCGTCGACAAATGTTCCGGAATCGCTTCGCTAATAGTCACCGCGGTAGTGCTGAGACTAAGATTCAACAGTAAACCAATAGCAGCTCCGACGGTCATACCGATGAGTATTTGCCAATGGAGTGCAAATCGCGAAGTTGGTTCTGCGGAGATGGATTGTTGTTCATTCATAAATAGTGTTTATACCAAAAAATAGTGCGGTCGTGGGCAGGAGAATGGCTGCTCATCAACTCAAATGATGCCTGTGACGTTGTCGTTTGGCATGCGGAGGTTACCAAGAAACAAAATACCCGATATAGGACAGCTCACAATTCAACCCTATGAGAGCCTATTCTGTAATGAGGTTTTCAACGCTTCCGCCAGAAGGAATCATCGGCAATACATGCGACTGATAGGGCACTTGCACATCGAGTAGATAGGGACCATCGTAGGCAATCATTTCTTGAATTGCTGCGTCTAAGTCACCCTTCGCTTTGACCTCTGCTGCACCACATCCATAGCCTTTGGCAATTTGGACGAAATCTGGATAACGCTCCTCGACAAATGGGCCACTGCCTTGCCCGAGTGCTTCTTCGTCGCCGATAGGACCTAAGTACGTGTGTGCGCGGCGACCATCCATAAATCGATCTTCCCATTGCACGACCATACCTAAGTGCTGATTATTGAGCAGCAGAACTTTCACCGGTAGGTTTTCACACTTACACGTTGCTAGTTCTTGGATATTCATCTGAAAACTGCCATCTCCATCAATATCGATCACAAGTTTATCTGGATTCGCGGCTTGAACGCCCATCGCTGCAGGCAAACCAAAACCCATTGTGCCTAATCCAGAACTTGATAACCATCGGCGGGGATTTTGGAAATGAAAGAACTGAGCGGACCACATTTGATGTTGGCCAACTCCAACAGTAATAAACGGCTCCAATTCCGACGTTAAACGCGACAACTGCGTTATCGCATGTTGCTGTAGAATCCCGTCAAATTCCTGATCGTATGTCAGCGGATTTTCTTGTTTCCATTGCTGGCATTGTGCCCGCCATTCATCAATTTCCTCTTTATATTCCACTAGCGGCAATAATTGCTGCAATGCATCTTTGACATCACACACGATCGGAATATGCGCCGGCTTGTTTTTGTTGATCTCCGAAGGATCAATATCGATATGTACAATCTTCGCATCCGGCGCAAAACGTTCGAGGTTACCGGTCACTCGATCATCAAAACGGACGCCCAAGGCAATCAATAAATCACATGCGCTTACCGCCTTGTTGGCATACACCGTACCGTGCATTCCCAACATATCCAAACATAGTTCGTTACTCGGAGGGAGAATTCCTAGTCCCATCAACGTCAAAGTTGCCGGAATACCGGTCGTGGCGACGAGCTTGCGTAGTTCCTCAGTCGCTTCACCATGCACAATTCCACCGCCAGCATAAACTAAAGGGCGACGCGCATGCTTAATAGCTGCAGCAACTTGTTTGATTTGTTCGACCGGAGTTTCCGAGTTAACAGTCGCTCGATACCCCGGCAAATTCATCTCTTCGTCCCAATCAACCGCACATTGATCGATCTGAACATCCTTTGGAATATCAATTAGCACGGGACCAGGACGACCTGTAGTGGCAACATGAAATGCCTCTTTCACGACTCGAGCTAGCTCTTCGACTCGCGTAACCAAATAATGATGCTTGGTAATCCCACGGCAGATCTCTACCATCGGCGTCTCTTGAAAAGCATCCGTTCCGATGACAGCCGTTGGTACCTGTGCAGTCAAAGCAACCATTGGAATACTATCAAGCTTGGCATCAGCAATTGCAGTCACTAGATTTGTAGCACCTGGACCACTGGTAGCTATACAGACTCCAGCGCGACCGGTTGTACGAGCAACACCTTGGGCAGCGAACCCGCCGCCTTGTTCGTGACGAGGCAATATCGTGCGTAAGACATCTTTCTTTGCCAACAGCGCCTGATGCAATGGCATGCTACAGCCACCAGGATAGGCAAACACGACCTGCGTACCATTTCTAATGAGAGCTTCAACAATAATGCTCGCACCGGTCATGATTTCAGTATTAGTCGTTTTATCGGCCGTTGCCATCGTATCTTTCTCCTGTCACTAATGATTCCACTAATGACGTCCCAAATTCAATTTTCCTACCATATATAGGTAATTATGAGCTAATATCCGCGTGCGGCGTTAGGTTTTTGCAGAATAAATGCATAAGAAGCAACTTGTTTTCCGCAAATTATACTAACTGTAACACCAATAAAGCCCATTGTAGCTTTTAGGCTATGGCAGACAGTCATTCTCGACAAGCGGGAAAGAGCCGATTCGTGGCCACAAGCCTAGGAGATTACTTCCGGCGCAAAATGTTGTCCGATTAAATAGCCGCCATAAACTGCAACTAGGCTAACAATAACATTGAGTCCGATGTTAACTAAGGCAACGCCGACTTTACCATTTTGCATTAATTCCAGCGACTCCCACCCGAACGCAGAAAAAGTGGTCAACGCTCCTAGCATACCTGTAATCAGTAGTAATTTAGTCGTGTCTAACATGTCTGGAATAGCCCCACCTAAAATTCCGATTACAAGGCAGCCGATGACATTGACTAATAGAGTTCCATAGGGAAACCCATCACCGAATGCCCGCAGGGTCGCTTCGGACAATAAATATCGCGCGACCGCGCCGACAACCGCACCAAGCGAAACGAACAATAATGGTTTGAGCATAATATATAGACCTCGTTCTAGTTGTTTTCTTTAAGTAAAGGCCGCAAACTAACTCCTGTAAAACTCGCGTCACACTGGGCCACCATTTCAGGCGTTCCTGTAGAAATGATTTCACCTCCAAGTTGTCCGCCCTCGGGCCCTAAATCGATCAACCAATCAGCTGACTTTGCGACATCAAGGTTATGTTCAATCACCACGACTGTATTACCACGATCAACCAAACGCCCCAGCACATCGAGTAATTTCCGGATATCATCAGAATGCAAACCTGTAGTCGGTTCGTCAAGCAGGTACAGAGTTTGCCCAGTATCGACTTTCGCCAAATGAGTTGCTAGCTTCACCCGTTGCGCTTCACCCCCGGATAACGTCGTCGATGGCTGTCCAAGTTTTAGATAACCTAAACCTACATCATTCAGGCAAGTCAAGGTTCGGTAAATGACTTGGAAGTTCTCAAAGAATTCCAACGCTTCACGCACAGACAATGCTAACACATCAGCAATGTTCAGTCCTTTGTATCGAACTTGCAAAGTGGTCCGATTGAACCGAGCACCATGGCAATGATCACACATCACGAGCATGTCGGGTAAGAAGTTCATTTCGATTTTCTGCACACCCTGACCGTCACAATGACTACACCGACCAACTTTCACATTAAAACTAAATCGATTGGCTTTATAACCTCGTTGTCGTGCATCACGAGTATTTGCAAACGCTTTACGAATTTCATCAAACACGCCAGAGTACGTTGCAGCATTACTGCGAGGAGTGCGGCCAATTGGCGACTGAGTAATACGAACTATTTTATCAATTTGCTCAGCACCGGTCAGCGATTTGTGCGGGCCCGGCTTTGGCGCCACTTGCCCCAACTGCCTAGTCACGACGCGGGCCAGGGTTTCATTAATAAGTGAACTTTTTCCGGATCCAGATACGCCGGTAATGCAAACAAATACGCCCAGCGGGATTTCGACATTCACATTTTTTAGATTATTTGTCGAAACACCTCTCAATTCCAATTGTCTTGTCTTATAGATGCGGCGCCGTTTCGATGGAATTGGGATACTTTGTACCCCGGCAAGGTACTGGCCTGTTAACGAGGATTCTTGTGATTCAACCTCATGTGGCGTACCAATGGCGACGATTTCGCCGCCGTGTTCACCGGCTAGAGGTCCCATATCGATCAGTAAATCTGCGGCACGCATCATCGCTTCATCATGTTCAACAACAATGACCGAATTACCTAGTTGCTGCAAATCACGTAATGCGTCGATCAACCTTTGATTGTCTCGTTGATGCAGTCCAATCGAGGGTTCGTCCAGCACATAACAAACACCGACGAGACCTGACCCAATGCTGCTGGCCAACCGCACCCGTTGCATTTCACCACCACTGAGTGTGTCAGCGGACCGATCTAATGTTAAATAATCTAACCCGACTTTTGACAAAAACTCTAATCGCAAAACTAACTCGTCAATTATCGGTTTAGCTATCAACATGTCATTCTCGCTGATCTGCAATTCCGAAAACCATTCCAGTGCCTCGCTGATCGACATTTTCACAAATTGATGAACATTGAGATCATGATACAAAACACTCAGCGCTTCTTTGCGTAACCGCGAACCGTCACACTGTGTGCAAACAACGATATCACGATAAGATGCCAATTGTTCAAGTCGGGTTTTGCTAGTGGTGGTCGCATACTCTTTTTCAAGTAGATTCAAAATCCCAACAAACTTCTTTTTAAATCCACGGAAGAAATGCTGACGTTGCAGAGCGGACCATTTGTCGAGCGGTACATCCCATGCTAGTTTTTTAGAATCGAGGAATGCAGTAATTTCTTCCTGATACATTTTTTCGCGTTTAGCGGTGACACCCTCAAGCACAACTAATGCGCCCGCTTCGAGGCTAAGAGACAAATCGGGGCAAATCAATTCACAATCAAATTGCTGAGACTGTCCAAGTCCCGTACAGTCGCTGCACGCACCGTAGGGACTATTAAAGCTGAACGTACGGGGCTCTATTTCTTCGTAGCTAATCCCACAGCTCGGGCAAGCATAGAGTGAGCTGAAGAGAGTGTCTACCCATTCACCTTCCGATTCATCTGTGCCAGCAAGAACGTGGCGACTACACAACATCAATAGACCTTCGCCATGTTGTAACGCGAGTTGGACCGACTCACCGATTCGAGATTGAACATTGGGTCGAATAATCACACGGTCAACAATCGCATCGATTTGATGTATTTTTCTCGGCTCCAACTCCGGAAACGACTCCACGTCAAATACGCGTCCATTTATTCGAGCTCGCACGAAACCAAGCTTGCGAATTTTTTCCAATACCTCACGGTGTTGCCCGCGTTTTCCTCGTACCATCGGCGCCATGATCATCGCCTTCGTACCTTCGGGCATGCTCATTAATGCCTCGTGAATTTCCTCTTTGGATTGCTGCCGAATTGCCTCTCCGCATCCAAAACACATCGGCGTACCAAGCCGCGCTAAGAGCAGTCGTAAGTGATCGTAGATTTCGGTTACGGTTGCCACGGTACTACGAGGGTTCTGGATTCCAACCCGCTGATCAATACAGATTGTTGGTTGCAAGCCGGAAATAGAATCGACGTCGGGACGGGACATCTGATGCAGAAACTGCCTAGCGTAGACTGACAGACTCTCGATGTATTGCCGCTGCCCTTCGGCATACAAGGTATCAAAGGCTAGCGAACTTTTGCCAGAACCGCTCGGACCAGTAATAACAACCAGTTGTCCGCGTGGAATGACGACACTCACGTCTTTTAGATTGTGAACTCGCGCACCTTCAATACAAATACTGTTAGGGTCACCAGTATTCAGCGGGGTCGCATATTGAAGATTGTCGATCGTCGCCATCTCAATGATTTTGCTGCTGAGGAGTTATGCTTGATCCAGATCTTCACAAGTCGTAAAAATTAATCGACCGGCACTTGTTTGCAAGACGCTTGTTACAGAAACCGCTACTGTCTCATTCAGGTGCTGTCGTCCACCTTCAACAACAATCATCGTACCATCGTCTAAATAACCAACGCCTTGGGATTCGCTTTCTCCCTCTTTGACAATTTTGATGTTGAATTGTTCGCCCGGAAGAAATACGGGCTTCAATGCATTTACTACGTCGTTGAGATTAATGACGGTAACATCTTGCAGCGTGGCTACTTTATTTAAGTTGTAATCACCCGTGACGAGTTTGCCGTTGAGTTCTTTTGCCAACAGCACTAGTTTCATGTCCACCGGTTGCCCGTGCATTTTTTCCGACTCCGACTCATGAATAATCATTTCAATATCCGGGTTCGCTTGCAATTCCTTAAGGACATCTAAGCCGCGGCGACCACGCGTCCGACGCATCTTGTCGTTACTGTCAGCGATGTTCTGCAGCTCCTGTAACGCAAAGCGGGGTAAGATAAGCTTACCGTCAAATATTTTGGTGGTGATTAAGTCTATGATGCGACCATCGATGATCACACTTGTGTCGAGCACAAGGGGTTGTAACCCTTTGTAATTTTTCGCGAATTCAACATAAGGAATGATGAACCGAAAATCGTGATTTGTTTGTAGTAATACGGATATACAGATGTAGCAAAGAGGAATCGCGATCGAAACCCGCAATATTCCTCGTAGTTGATCGTTGTCCGAAAACGTCAAAACTGGATCGATCGCGGTACCGATGATATAGGTCAAAAAGAGCCCAACGATCAGCCCAAAATAGGTACACGAAATGATTTCGACAGGTTTGCGGCGAACCAAGATGTCCACAACCACAATGACCGTAGCAACCACGATCAACAACGTGCCCAACAGCATATACTCCTGCTGGTTTTCATCCACATTGGAAACAATAGAAATACCAGCACCGAATGCGATCGCGAGAAAAATACCACGTAAGAACCATAAAGCCATAATAAAACCGCCTAATATAATAAATGGGAATAATAATCGTTGCAGTGAACTGCACAATCGTGCGTCACTGCGAAAATAATATAAATATGATCGCGACAGACTAAGGCTCGGCCTATGATGCAATCAATAATAATGGCCTGTCGCTGTTTTCATTCTAAACGCACCAAATACGGATTGCTACCGAAAAACCGCGCCAAACACAAAGACATGCCAAGATAGCCAAGTGCGATTTATAGTAAAAAATATGACTACAGGCTCACATGAGCTAAGAATTGCTGTTCAAAGAAGCGATCTGTCATGCCCGCAATATAATGCCCCACGCTACGAGGCAAACCAACTTGCTCAGCATGTTCCACAAACCTTGTAGGCATGATCTCGGGATTTTCGACTAATATAGCAAATAGTTGCTGGATTTGAAGTTGAGCAATCTCACGAGTTTTGACGATTTCGGCATGACGGTAAACACGTTCATACAAAAACGACTCAAGCTGTTTTTTAGCTTTGGCAATTTCTCCAACAGTCCCAATTCGGAAATCCGATTGACACGCAGCACTAGCAGAGTCCCACTTAAACTGCGTTAGCGCGGTGCTGGTATGCTCCAAAACATTCGTGACTTGGCAATCTAACATCGTGTGAATGATCGCACGTTGATATTCTCGCTCTCCTAAATCCTCACCTCGCGACGCAATCTGCTGCTGACAAATTTTTATCATATCGAGCTGTTCTAATTCATCAAATTTAACGAGTCCCAATTTTAAGGCATCGTCGATATCGTGAGCGTCATAGGTCATTGAATCCGCAGCCTCAACGGCCTGTACTTCCAGTAATGGAGAATTCGCCGTTGCATCTTTATCGACACGAGTCGCTTGACCTGCAAGTACTTCTTGCGTGAGATTTAGTCCCGGAAAGTGCTGATGCCGCGTTTCCAACTGCTCGGCTATCGTCAAAGCGTATTGATTGTGAGAGAACCCACCTTCCCCTGCTAGACATTCCCCTAATGCGTCTTCACCGGCATGCCCAAATGGCGGGTGCCCGATGTCATGAAATAACGCTAAGGCTTCTACCAAATCCTCATTCAATCGTAAGGCTCGGGCTAGGGTGCGGGCGATTGATGACACTTCATGAGTGTGTGTCAGGCGAGTACGATGGTAATCGCCCATATCGCCCGTGAAGACTTGCATCTTACCGCTCAGTCGACGATAGGCAGCGCTGTGTACAATGCGATCGCGGTCGCGTTGGAACGGCCCGCGATAAGACTGTTGCTGCTCGTCATAGCGGCGACCCAATGTGTCACTACTGTGCATCGCATAGGGTGCCAAGATACTTGCCTCACGCTCAGCAATCGTCTGCAAATTGTTGTGCGTCATTACCAAAAGCCCCTAACCTACATCTGTTTTACAACACCAATACCTAATAAATCTAATCCGTGAGCGATGGTGCGTGCGGTTAAATCACAAAGCCGTAAGCGACTCAACTTAATCGCGTCGTCCTCCGCTTGTAGAACAGGGCACTGCTCAAAGAACGATGAAAAACGTTTCGCTAAATCAAACAAATAATTGGTTAGTTGATTAGGTCGATAATCTTCTAACACTTCATCTAATGCTTCGGCATAACGGGCAAGCGTCAGAGCTAACAATCGTTCAGCCGCATGTTCCAGATTTACGCTGTCGGCCGTTGCCCGTATCTGTTCTAGATCAACCTCGCCCTTGCGAAATATACTTTGGACTCGTGCATAGCAATACTGCATGTAAGTTGCCGTGTTACCCTCTAAGGCCATCATCTTGTCGTAGCTAAACACATAGTCACTTGTCCGATTATGAGCAAGATCTGCATATTTTATCGCACCATGACCGACGGCATCAGCGACCTCTGCGCATTGTTGTGTCGTTAACGCATATTCACTATTTTCATCGGCGGCAGCAGCAGAGACAATTTCTAGTGCCTTAGCCACAGCTTCATCCAGCAACCCCTCGAGCCCTACAGCAGCGCCAGATCGCGTCTTGTAAGGACGCCCATCTTCATCTAGTACGGTGCCAAAACTGATATGCCGTAACTCTACGCTGCCTGCTATCCACGATTGTGCCACTGCAAATAGCTTTTGGAAGTGCTCGCTCTGGCGATGATCTACGACATATAGAATCTCATCTGGTTGCCACTGATCCACTCTATATTCGATCGTTGCTAAATCGGTGGTTGAGTAGAGAAACGCGCCGTCACTTTTTTGAACGATCATCGGCGTATCAAATTCATCGAGAAAAACACATACGGCACCTTCACTGTCGGTAGCTAAATCTTGGTCTCTAAGTTTTTGCACAACCGCTGGCAGCATTTCATGGTAAAAGCTCTCGCCGTATTCGACGTCAAACTCGATATCCAAACGCCCATATATTTTCTGGATATCAGCACGGCACTTGGGCAAGAAATCCTCCCAGAGCTTGACGCTTTCTTCATCGCCAGCGTGCAAGGCTGCTGTTTGTAGCAATACACTCTTAGCAATTTCGGGATGTGCCGCAACCAATTGGCTCAACGCGGGGTCGTTATCGATGTCCGAAACCTTCTGCACAACCGCTTCGTGGTTCGATTTGGCTTGATCCAATTGAGTCTCAGCTCGTTGCTGTGATTTTTTTAGCTTTTTATCTTGGGAGTCATCGCCGGTCAATTCAATAGCCGACAATTCCTCAACTTTCCCTTGGCGAATCTTAATTTGATCCAGCAGCGAATCGAGTTGCGATTGGCTTTTAAAATAATCGACCAGTTGGTTAACCAAGCGATACAAACGGCTCAACTCCGCCACGGGACTATTCTTATATGCATCTAAATCTACAAAATGCTTGTAGCCATAAATAATCATTCCAAACTGAGTGCCCCAATCACCCAAGTGATTATCTCGGATGACCTGATGCCCTAAGAATTTTAGTGTGCGTGCTAGACTATCGCCGATTACCGTTGAGCGTATATGACCAACGTGCATGGGCTTAGCGACATTAGGTGAAGAATAGTCGATAACATAGGTTCGTTCATTAGTAACAGCGGGCACACCTAGGCGATCATCGGCTAACGTCTGCACGATTTGCTGTGCCAAATAGTCATCGCGGATCGTCAAGTTGATAAATCCAGGACCAGCAATTTCTATGTTGCTACATAAGTCATCCAATTGGACTTTTTCAACAATCTCAGCGGCGATATCGCGTGGCGCGCGTGACAGTCGCTTCCCGACCGACATCGCACAGTTAGCTTGGTAATCGCCAAAACGCGAATCCTGAGCAGGTTTGATCATTGCCAGTAGTGACTCAACATTGTCCGATTCAGCGTATGATTCTAGGACACCTGCAAATCGCTGTTTAATTTCCGCTAGAACATTCATAAATTTCAACCATTCGACCGCCAAGCAACGTCATTTATAGCAGAGACCGTCGCGTGGAGTCCTGTTATTAGCTTTGATTCCGAGTATCTTCCGCGGCGACCGCTGAAAGAAGATCGGAGATATCTACTTGTGTCGCATCGGCCCACAAGGACTCCAAACTATAGTATTCGCGGGTTTCATCATCAAATAAGTGAATCACCACACTGCCATAGTCCAGCAGTATCCAGCGACTCTCGCTATAACCTTCAATACCAATTCGACGATCTTTTAAATCATCTTCTAAGGTATGATCGATTTCCTCACTAATCGCATGTAGCTGGCGGCGGCTTGACCCCGTTGCGAGCACAAAGAAATCAAACATGGACGACTGCAACCGTAAATCGAGCACAACGATATCGCGGCCATTGTTTTCGGCGGCCGTACGAGCAGCCGCTTTGGCGAGTTCTAACGACCGCGCAATGCGAGCTGCTTCATTAGGAACTTCTCCTCGACGCAAACGATCTGATTCCGGAATCAAATCGGTGATATCAATGGCATCATTCGGTTCAGACGGTTTAGTCATAGGATGTTGAGCTTTTAGCTAAAATAGATTGAAACTTCGTTACACCTACCAAGAATTTTACTCGGCATCTTAACAACTGTCACCATCCAAAGCCCGTCATTCGTCGGTCAATCACACGAGCGGGCTATTCTATTGATCTAGCAAAGCTTTCAATCAACGCTTGAATTAGAAGATTTCCAGCGCGGTCAAACTGTAGCGAACGATTAAACCGGCAACCACAACACTAACCATACTCATTAATTTAATGAGTATATTCAAACTGGGACCGCTCGTATCTTTGAACGGGTCACCTACCGTGTCGCCAACAACCCCAGCTTTGTGAGCATCAGATCCTTTGCCACCATACTTACCAGTTTCGATGTATTTCTTAGCGTTATCCCAAGCACCACCAGAGTTGGACATGAAGATTGCCAAACAGAAACCACAAGTCATCGTACCAACCAGTAGTCCCATCACACCACCCACGCCTAGTACCAGTCCAGTGGCAATTGGAGTTAGCAATCCCAACAGTGACGGCGCAATCATTTCTTTTTGGGCCGCCAATGTACTAATGCGCACCGGCGTCGCATAATCTGGCTTAACGCTGTAGTCCATGATGCCTGGATTCTCTTTGAATTGCCGCCGGACTTCTTCCACCATACCGCCAGCAGCACGACCAACGGCATTCATCGTCATCGCGCAGAATACAAAGGTAGCCATACAACCGATAAAGACACCAACTAAAATTTTGGGGTTCAACAACGATGCATCGTAGTACCTCGCAAAATCAGGTAACGTCGCTTTGTCGCGGCGAACAAGCGTTATGAGGCTTGTTTCCGGCCCTGCCGGCCCTGCCCTTAGCGTAACTCGCTCATAGTCGCCCATGTCCGCCTTGGTTGCACCGGCGATCGCCATAGTACTGCCATCGGGGAGTCCCAATGTAAGTGCAGCAGACATAAGCGGCGCATCGGTGTTCTTTTTGATAGACGTCCAATCGTCAACACTGTTCACTTCATCCGGGAACATTAAATATGACGTATTTTCTTGTTTATTCGTTTCGTTATTTTCATGAAGAACCAAGAACTGATCGTTAACCTTGTACCAACCATCTTCGTGCTCGGCAACAACAACTTCTTCAGCCCAGCGATCAAAGCCAACTCGAACTTGTTCCATATATGCAGCCAGCAGTGCCAAAGCGGTTAATGCGGCAGAGCCAATGGCGAATCCTTTGCCAGTCGCAGCGGTTGTGTTTCCTAAGCTGTCCAATGCATCTGTGCGATCACGAACAATTGAGTCCAAACCAGCCATCTCAGCGTTGCCACCAGCATTATCGGCGATGGGACCGTATGCATCCGTAGCCAAGGTAATACCAAGTGTGCTGAGCATACCCACAGCCGCAATTCCAACGCCATACAGACCAAGGGTAAACTTGGACACGTCCTTGAATTCAAAACCAGTTGCAAATCCGAATGCCAAAATCGTACCTGCACAGACAATCAACACGGGTAGCCAAACTGATTGCATACCGTCGGCCAATCCACGAATAATGACATTCGCTGGGCCCATTTCAGCAGATTTAGCTAACCCTCGTGTCGGCGCAAATTCATCACTTGTAATATACTCGGTCCACCAGCCAATCAACCAACCTGCGCCCAGACCAACAATTACGCTAAACGCTATCATCCAGTTGTCCTCTGGCATCATCCATTTTGCGAGAAACACGGCGCCGATTGCCACGGCAATGGTCGACGCATTAATACCTCGACCTAATGATTTTAGTAAAGCTGACTGACTGGCATTATCATCACTCTTAATCAAGTAAATTCCACCAATGGACAAAAAGACACCCATAGCCGCGATGCACATTGGCAAGAACAAAGCAGCCAACTGCTCATCCGTGTTGCCCGAGAATGCAGCCACGCCTAGTGCTGCTGTTGCCAAGATCGAGCCGGAATAAGACTCGTACAAGTCAGCTCCCATACCGGCAACGTCACCAACATTGTCTCCCACATTATCCGCAATCGTTGCTGGGTTTCGCGGATCATCTTCTGGAATGCCCTGTTCCACTTTTCCGACTAGGTCGGCACCCACATCAGCTGCTTTGGTAAAGATTCCACCACCAACGCGAGCAAACAATGCCTGTGAACTCGCACCCATGCCAAAGCACAACATCGTAACAGTAATAGCTTCAAGCCCGAGTTCAACACCCCATGCTAAAATGGCATACCAAATCACGATATCCAGTAAGGCGAGACCAACGACAGTTAAGCCCATCACTGCACCACTGCGAAATGCTACTTTCAATCCTTCGTTAAGGCTCTTTTGAGCCCCGGCAGCTGTGCGACTACTAGCCCACGTTGCTGTCTTCATACCGAAGAATCCAGCTAATCCTGAGAACATGCCACCGGTGACAAACGCAAACGGCACATATTCGCTTTGCACTCTAAGCGCAAATGCAGCTAGACATAAGAACGCAAAGATGACGGCAAAAAAGACGATGACAACTTTGTATTGTTGAGTGAGATAAGCCGAGGCGCCATCCCGCACGTGACCTGCCAATTCGACCATGGTCTCGTTACCTTCGTCGCGTGCCATCATCCAACGAAAGAAAACCCAAGCTTGTGCCAAGGCTGCCAGCGAGGCCGCTAAGCAAATACTCCAGTACAGTTTATCTTTACCTGCGTAGTCTACTGTATCGTTCGTAGTCTCAGCAGCAAATGTGCTTGTAGCCAACACACTCATGACAACCATCGTCACCAAGGCAATCGCGGCAACTCGTTGTAATCTCAATTTCCCGATCCAACCACAACCACTTTCCCAGAATCTCATCTAATGTTCCTTCATGAAGCCGCAACGCTTTGGCTACTAGGCTTTGTTTAATTGCTTGAATCGCTAACGCTTAGTTTGGTGTTTTTTCACCGTTCCACTATCAATGAGTCGTGATACTAATTCTCAAAAAAATAACAACAAACACTCGGTAGAGAGGCTAGTCTATCGAACACCAATTCAAACGGTCAACTGTTTGACCTACAAATAAATGAAGTTTTTTTGGCTTGTTTTACGAGTTGGTTTCCGCGCCCAAAATGGTTTTCGGCTATTATCATACTAGATTGATTTTTAAAAAAAATACGTGCTTTGGATTTCTTCCAAATCGGGCTCAAACGATTTGCACATCTTTGCGAACATTCGCTGCGGATTTTACTCGACCGTCTTCTGACTCCCAGCTTCCGAGTATCTATACACTAGCGTCGGAACAAACATTTCGCCTAACCCGCGTAAACATCATAATCGGTAAAGGCTCTTGCCAGACCAAAAAGCGTGGGAACTTACTATGACCTCTTAAAAATAGGTGTAATTACCTGCAACGGTCAGTAAGAGCCACGATCGCAAAAAATAATGTAAATAAAAATTGCTTGTAATAGACTCTAAATGGCGAATAACACTATATGGATAGATAGTTAGGTAAGTAAGTTCACGTTCATAAAAACTTAGCAGTAATCTCTTAGTTTTTCGAACGCCGCAACTTGGTTTGTCTATAATTAAAAAATAAACAAGTTGCCGAAAAGTTGGTAAAGAAAACGGAGAATTCAAAACATGTCTAAGGCTCAATTTACACGTCGTCTCGCACTATGTGGTTTGGCAGCAAACGCTGTCGCATTGCCCCTCACCATCAGTGGAGCCATACGCAATTCTGGTAACCGATCATTTCAATCGCTAGACAGTGACACGGTTGAATTCTTCGCCGCTAAGAAGGCTGGTTTGATCGATGTGATGTTCATTCCTCGCAGCAGTAAATCTGCCAACATCATGATGAAGAATCGCACCAAACGTAAACTCAGTATCAGAATGCCTGAAGCGTTCGCTGGTGTTCCAATCCTTGGCCAAATGGGTGGCATGGGTATGGGCGGCGGCGGCATGGGTATGGGCGGCGGCGGCATGGGCATGGGCGGCGGTGGCGGTGGTCAACAAGGTATGGGTGGCGGCGGTGGCGGCGGTATGGGCGGCGGCGGTATGGGCGGCGGCGGTATGGGCATGGGCGGAGGCGGAGGCATGGGCGGCTTCCAAAACATCGAGCCTGGCCGAGTACGTAAAGTCAAAGTCGCAACGGTTTGCCTTGAACATGGCAAAAAAGAACCTAACCCGCGTATCAAGTACGACATCGTGCCAATTGAAAATTTTACTCGCAACGCACAAGTCATCGAACTTTGCCGGATGCTGGGAAGTGGTAAACTCGATCAAATGTCGGCACAAGCAGCCGCTTGGCACCTGACAGACGACCTTAGCTGGCAACAACTAGTGCAAAAAATCGGGGCGACTCATCTTAATGGTACCAGCGAACGATATTTCCACCCCAATCAAGTTGCCATGGGCATGCGATATGTTCAAATTGCTCAACAGCGAGCTCAGCTACGAAGTGAAGCTCAAGACAAGGAAGAATCGCTGTCAAGCAAATAGTCACAGAGACTATAGACACGATTGCAGGTAATAAGCAAATCAAAAAGGGCTCGAGCAACACATCGTTCTCGAGCCCTTTCTGCGTAATTATATATCGATGTCGCCAACATCCACGATTTCAAAGCTCTCAACAAACGCTGCCTCGAAATCATACACATCGGCAAAGTCTGACTTGGAATCCGTTTTTGATTTCTTCATCAATCCGGCCTCGATCATATTGTAAACGAGTTCCCCAAAATCAAGCGTTTCATGAATTCCCCAACTGTTAAGTACGGTTTTCGTCATGAAACCAAACTGCAGTAATGCCAGTCTACGTATCGCCTCACAAAGCTCTTGCCCAGTCAAATGGGCTTCTTCGGGAATGTCATCGTCCGACGTCGCATCTTTCCTGAGTTCTGCCAATTCTTCTGTCGTCATCGAACCATCCATCACATCATGAGCAAATGCCAACGCCATACGAATAAATTCATATGCCTCAGGCTTATACCGACCGTCCTGCTCCATCAGGTCAAACAATGGATTTGGAATTTCATTCATCTTAGCGTATAACTCAATTCGTTTTTTACCTCGCCGGTTACAAAGCCGTGCGCGAGTTTGTGGTGAGATTTAGTTTCATGGTCTACATAACCGTCAGTAGTTTCAGACCATGGCTCTAGAAAATTTGGATGGCACATCGTCATTGTCATAACTAGTCGCGGCAGTATGACAACGCGAGTAATGCATAGCCAGTCACAAGATTTTCATCGCCTTCGAGCCAGCGAGTATTTCGAGTATTAAACCACGAGCCATTACGTTTTTGTCGCCGTGACAGTTCTGAAATCAAGTCACCACGCCAATTGTGTCGCCGACCGTCTGGACTCTGCACCTCGTCAATTTCCAACGCTCGTAACGTCTTGGCGAAAGTGTGTAAATAATAATAATGTCCCGACGCGCCCATGCCAGGATTTTCTGAGACAGCGTAGTTTTTTCGAATCCAAGACAAGGCAGCCTTGACCCGCAAATCATCTTGATCCACACCGGCATATATCATGCTCTTTAAACCCGCGTAGGTCATCGATGCATAACTACGCAGCCCACCGTTGGCTGTTTCTCCGGCTTGACTGGAACCCCCCGCAGCTGGCGTGTAAAAAAAACCGCCATCATTAATTTTGGGGGCATGTTTCGTACTGTTGTGTTCAGACTCCAAATTTTGAGACCGCGAAACAAACACCAACGCCCGTTGAATCGCTTCATCATCAGCACTCGCACCAGCCGCTCGTAAAGCCTCAATTAAAAATGTCGTGTTGCTTAGATCTGGCCGCTTATGCTTACCGTAACCCGAACCACCGAATTCATCTTTATTGCGGGCAACCGAACCGTCGCTGCCAACTTGGATTTCCCGCACAAAGGCGTTAGCACGCTCAATGACTTCGTCGTACTTGCCATCCTTGTTGGCTTCGACAAAACAGAGGATTGCTAAACAAGTTTCATAGTTTCGGTATAAGGAACCCTCTTGATAGATACCGCCATCGGGTCGACGAAATCCTAACAAATATTTCAGGGCTTTAGCCACAGCTGGGTCTGCTTCGGCGACGCCGTTACGTATTAAAGCTACGGTAACAATCGATGTTATGCCCGGCCCAGCTTCTCCGGAAAACGAACCGTCTTCGGCTTGGCCAATATTTTGCAAATACGCGACCGCTTTACTCCTCATCGCATCAAATTGATTATTTTGTTTGTCACTAAGTTGGACAATTTGGGCATGCAGATCTGCATCACCAGAAAATGAACTGAAAACCGTGCCCAACACCATGATTATCAAAGCTGAAATAGTATTCTGTCGCATTAGTCAATTTCCTTCTGATAACAAACTAGATCAACGCAGCAAACCGACAGCTGCTATCGCTTCATTATATACAAGCAGCTACCAAGAGGTATCCATGCCTTGTGGCAAAAGTACCGATTCGCTAATAATCCAAGGTCGCTATGCAGCGATTTGTACTCAGTCTAAAACAGCGATGATGCTGTTAACTGACATAATAAGCAAATCTTCATCGGCTACTTGAATCTCTGTTCCGCCATAGGATTCGAACAGAATTCGATCGCCCTCAGATACTTCAGGCGGTTGACGAGTGCCATCGGACAACAGAATGCCATCACCGATCGAAAGAACGCGACCTTGCTGTGGTTTTTCTTGAGCCGCATCAGGCAAGACGATACCGCCAGCTGTAACTGCTTGTGCTTCAACTCGTTTAACAACAACTTTGTCGCCAAGGGGCACGACGTTCATAGGATTCTGCCTTTAATTAGAATTCGTTTAATTGATCGCATAAATGTTTTATTAAGTTTTCAATCTAGCCGACCACCACTAGAGGTCAACCGGTAATTTGCTACCTCGGGGAATTTTCAATCGCTTCTTTCGCCGCCGTAACAACGTGAGCTGCGGTAATTCCAAAGTGCTCAAATAGCTCGTCTGCGGGTGCTGAAGCCCCAAAACCGTCCATGCCCACAAATCGACCATCGACACCAATATAACGATCCCAGCCCATGCGGAGGCCCGCTTCAACACCCACACGTGCCGTCACCTGTGGCGGCAGAATTTCATTTCGATAATCTGTACCCTGCTGTTCAAAAAGTTCCCAGCAAGGCATGCTGACGACTCGAGCCGCAATTCCTGCCGCGGCTAATGTTTCTTGAGCCGCGAGACATAAACCGACTTCACTGCCAGTTCCTAGCAGCAATACTTGCGGCTCGCCATCACAATCCTTCAATGTATACGCTCCTTGATGAACGCCACTGGCGGAGGCATACTGTTCACGACACAAAGTCGGTAACGCTTGCCTAGTTAAAACCAACATCGACGGTTGCTGCTGGTGTTGTATCAAAGCGTGGTAACACTGGGCGACTTCATTGGCATCTGCTGGTCGAAATACTAATAACTCAGGCAATGCGCGGCAGGCAGCCAGTTGCGATACGGGTTGATGCGTCGGGCCATCTTCACCAAGACCAATCGAATCATGAGTCATGACGTAGAGCACGCCTTGCCGCATGATGCTGCTTAGACGCAGTGCCGGACGCAGGTAATCAGTGAAAATAAAGAACGTCGCACAATATGACCGCAATCCAGATAACGACATGCCGTTGCATATCGCAGCCATTGAATGTTCGCGAATTCCAAAATGAAAATTGCGACCACCACGGTTTTCGATGCTGAATTCACCAGCATCATCAAAATTCAACATCGTCATATTCGAAGGAGCTAAGTCGGCAGAGCCACCTAACATCCACGGGTATTTTTCTGCCAGACTATTGAGTACTTGTCCAGATGAAACTCGAGTCGCCAAGCCCTTGGCATCTTCAGGGAAGCACGGGATGCCAGCTTCCCAATTCGCGGGAAGTGCTCCCTGCCAAATCGCCTCCAGCTCAGCTGCCTCCGTTGGATTAGCGGTTGAGTAAGCTGCCAGGTCATTTTCCCATTGTTGAGAAAAAGCCTGCCCACGTGCGCCGACGCCACTTTGAAAATGCTCGATCACACCCTCTGGAATAAAAAACTTCGGTTCAGCCGGCCAACCATAGGCCTGTTTGGTCAAAGCAACTTCGTCAGCGCCTAATGGTGCGCCATGGGCCGCATGAGAATTTGCTTTGTTAGGGGAACCAAAACCAATAATACTTTTAAGGATAATCAACGTTGGCTTATCGTGTGTCGATTTAAACTGTTCAAAGGCAGCACGAATTGCAGTCAGATCATTGGCATCTGTGACTGTGACTGTCGACCAGCCTAAGCTTTCATATTTCGTAGCAACATCTTCGCTATACGCCAAATCACATTCGCCTTCAATGGTGATGTTATTGTCGTCATAGATCCAACACAGATTGGACAATTGCAGATGACCGGCCATCGAAGCAGCTTCACAGCCAATCCCTTCCATCAGGTCGCCATCACTACAAATTACGTAGGTATCGAAACCAAACAGGGTTTGGTCGGCACGATCATAACGAGCGGCGAACCAGTTTCCAGCAACCGCCATACCAACACTCGTTGCAACTCCTTGACCTAGAGGACCCGTCGTCATCTCAATTCCCGACACTTCACCATGCTCTGGGTGACCAGCACAGGGACTATCCAGTTGGCGAAAATTACGAATGTCCTCCAGCGATATCGCTGGTCGAGTTGCTGCATCAGCGTCTGACGATGTTTGCGTAACTCCTGCTAAATGCAATGTCGAATACAACAACATCGACGCGTGACCGCACGACAACACAAAGCGATCTCGATTAGGTAGTTCGGGCTGGGCGGGATCAAATCGTAAAAACTCGTTCCATAATACATATGTCACTGGTGCCAGCGCCATCGGAGTGCCAGGGTGACCGCTATTAGCCGCTTGTACGCCATCCATGGAAAGTGTGCGGATTGTATTTATCGATAGTTGTTCAATGCTTGATGAATCCAACGTGCTATACCTTCACTCTAAAATATTACTGCTGCTGCTTGCCCACTCTTATTACATCTAACCGGCGGGCGCTCTTCGTCTGGTTTTCTTTTTTATCGCGTCAATGCGGGGAAATTTAAAGTCTACCATCGAATTTAGTAAAAGTGTAGGTTGCGGCCAGTCGCAGCATAAAATCGATGTTTTCAACCATCCTATAATTGGTTTAATCGGCTTTATTCACTAGAATCAGGGTTACAACACTCATCTACACGAAACCGTCGAACTTATGGCATCCGCTCATATTTGCATCGCATTTGGTCCGCTAGCAGTCTATCTATTATTGATGGGACTCATAAATGCGCTGCGCCGACCGTTTATCACCACGGGTGCCCGCGATTGGTTTTCACTCTCGATTGCTCTTTCAGGTTTGGTAATGGTCGGCCCAGTTAATCTGTTTGTACCCAATAGTGCCCTAACAGTGTTTGGACCTTGGGCTTGGGTTCTTCTGCTTGCACTGTATATGCTAGTGTCGCTGCTCATCGGCATTTCCTGTCGTCCAAGATTAGTCATCTACAATTTATCCAGTGAGCAACTCAAAAGTGTCCTTGCCCGCCTTGTCGCTCAGCTCGATCCAGATGCACGGTGGGCTGGGGATAGCGTAGAGTTACCCAATCTTGGCATGCAACTAAGCATCGATAAACGCAATGCCATGCGTAGTTGTCAAATCATCGCCGTTGGCATTGAACAAAATCAATCTAATTGGTCAAAACTAAAACGCGAATTAGCCACTGAGTTAAACAAGGTCGAAGTCACCACAAACCCATTCGCTATTTCAATGATCGCCGTAGCTTTGCTCCTCGGAACCCTGATCGCTCTACAAATCATCGAAAACCACTCGTTAGTATACAACCAATTACGCGATTGGCTGTAGGAACCCTAGCCACGCTGCCAAAACGTCTTGTTGAAACAACACTAATTTCGTAAAGTTTCTACAGGTTATTCCCCTCCAATAAATCTGATCCGCTTCAATATTTTGATTTGATGCTATGTCTGATACCCCAAAACGAAAACAGCTCGAAAAACGAGTCTCCAATCTGGAGTCGCTGTTTACCCATCTCGAAAAAACAGTGGTTGATCTAGATGATGTCGTCATTGATGGCCAGAAAAAAATCGAGGACCTTTCTGACCGAGTCGATCATCTCGAACGAAAAATCGACTCGGAGAAGCACGATTTTCCCGATGAAATTCGTGACTTGCTGTAAACACAGTAACACAGTAACACAGTATAGATTTACTACACTGCCAAATCGGAATACCTAAGTGAATACTGAACTGCCCAGCAATGACCAGCACGCTGATAGTGCCACAACCAGCGACGAATCCAATCGGCCCTCGTTGATAAAAGTATTAGGGAAATGGTCCGCGATGGCGTTGGTAGTCGGAGCAGTCATTGGGTCAGGGATTTTTGCAAAACCTGGCGCGAACGCCATGGTCGGTAACTCCGTAGGCTTGATCATGGTCGCCTGGACTGTGGGTGGCATCATTACGGTCATCGGTGGCGTCTGCCTTGCTGAACTCGCCTTGATGATGCCCAAAGCTGGCGGCACATACGTTTACATCCACAAAGCCTATGGGCGTATCCCAGCATTTCTAGCCGGATGGAACGAATCTGTATTCTTTCAATCCTGTGGCAATTCGGCACTCGCCATCTTTTTTGTCATTAACCTCAGCTCGTTACTAGGAGTTGAATTCTCCAATGCCCAAACTGTGGGAATCGCAATTTCGTTAATCGCCATTCTCACCGTTGTGAATTGCCTTGGTGTGTTCTGGGGCGGATTAGTGCAAAACGTTACGACGGTTATCAAGGTTGGCTTCCTGGCGCTGATCGCACTCTTACCAATATTACTACTGTTCGTGGAAATTCCAGAAGTCCAAGCAACCAATTACACCGCCAATTTTTCCACTGACAAAACACCTGAATCACTAGTCATGGTATTCACACTCGTCATGTTAAATGTAATGTGGGCCTATTCCGGCGGTTGGATGGTGACCGGGATTGCAGAAGAAATCAAAGAGCCCCAGAAAAACCTGTCGTTGGCATTGATTGGTGGCGCCATTGTTCTGTTTGTTATCTATATTGCCGTCAATATTGCATTTCATGGCGCATTGTCACTTGAACAAATGGTAGAGATTGAGAACGATCCTGTAAGGTTAGTGCCACAAGAAGCAATCAGTATTTACCTGACACCCGTTAACGCTAGTTTAGGACAACTTGCCA
>LWDU01041340.1_pt1 | contig 23567 bp, 20 predicted proteins | sample 727161 | NCBI WGS metagenome assembly LWDU01 (sample SAMN04566230, study PRJNA314399) | hydrothermal vent metagenome | isolation source: deep sea hydrothermal plume seawater | place: Mexico: Gulf of California, Guaymas Basin | collected 2004-07-11
TCTCTGGCATCACTACAACGCACGGGATTTCAACACTAGCTGCCGCCCAAGCTACTGCCTGGGCGTGATTGCCCGCCGAGATCGTTGCGACACCCTTGGCTCGCTCTTCTTGCGTTAGTTGGCTGACCTTATGGAGTGCACCACGGACCTTGAAGGAGCCTGTCTTCTGTAGATTCTCACACTTGAAGTAAACCGGTACACCGATCCACTTTGAGAGGGACCTAGATCCCATGAGTGGCGTTTTATGCACAGCATGCCTGATGCGGGCTCTCGCCTCTGCAAAACGGTCCAATGGGAATTGCTGGGTGGTCATGATGGGCGGATCATGTAGCTAGCTTCTCCCCCTGGCTACCCCGTTGATGAAACGTCTGTGCTGCTCTAGCTTCGCGTTTTGACCTCATCGAGTAAAACACGGAGGACCCCTTTGCCCCCTCTCCCAGATCAATCCGTAAGTTTGCGTTGTCAGTTCTGTGAAAAGTTGAACCGGGTCGAAGTGTTCGGTAGTGGGCACCAGACACGGTGTAATAACTGCACAAAGCCAATACTGCTCGATCGACCGGTCAATGTCTCCCAAGATGATTTTGACGAGACCGTACTTGCGGCCTCAGTCCCAGTGTTGGTGGACTTCTATGCTAATTGGTGCGCGCCGTGCAAGATGGTCGCTCCACTGGTGGACGAACTTGCTCGGGAGCAGAGTGGGCGTATGCTCGTTGTGAAGATTGATACGGACCGTGCGGCTAACATTTCCGAACGATATTCAATCCGTAGTATCCCTACCTTAGTTCTTTTCAAGGAAGGCAAAGAGATTGATCGAAGCATGGGATTTGAGCCCGAACGCGTTCGGGCTCTCGTAGAGGAGGCAGTGGCTTGAGTAAGAGAGTGCGGCACCAAAAGATCTTAGACATTCTTCAGCACCATCGTGTTACTAACCAAGAAGGGCTCAAGGAACTTCTGCGTGTAGACGGCACTGATGTAACACAAGCAACATTGTCTAGGGATATGCGAGAACTGAGGCTAGTAAAGGTGACCGGAGCGGATGGGATTCCCCATTATTCTTCACCAGATGAGTGGGAGAATACTCCCACCCTAGCTTCTCTGCTCCCGACCTTGTTTCAATCAGCCGAAGGGGTAGGGCATCTGTTGGTCGTGAAGACGCTAAAGGGTGGTGCTCAGACGGTTGCAGCGGGCATGGATTGGGAGGAGTGGCCAGAGGTCTTAGGCACGCTAGCAGGGGACGATACGATATTGGTAGTCCTAAGGGACCCAGCGGTCGCAATCGTAGTTCAAGAGCGAATCGAAGAAATGGCAGGCCACTAAGGTTGACCTAATGCATAGTATATGCATATTTATGCTCCTACTTCGCTACTTTCTTGTAATCCAAACAACCAACTCACATACTGAGACTAGAGCTATAACTTAGAGCTCTGGGCCCTCTCCTATTCGACCAGAAAGTATTCCAAATGATGGGATTGTGGCCTTTGAATCAAAAAGGCTAAGATGCTATGAAGGTTGTGGTGGGCTACTCCGGCGGTCTCGATACGTCAGTAATCGTTCCCTGGCTAAAAGAGAATTATAATGCGGAAGTAGTATGCATGAGCGGTCACGTGGGGCAGCGTGAAGGTTTACGCGGGTTAGAGGAAAGGGCGCTAGCAAGAGGCGCGGTTGAGTTCTACGGAGAAGATCTGAGGCACGAGTTTGTAGAAGACTTCGTATGGCCAACCTTAAAGATCGGGGCTGTCTACGGTCGCAATTATCTGCTGGGTACAGCTATGGCCCGGCCAATTCTAGGAAAACGACAGGTAGAGATTGCAAGGGCAGTTGCAGCGGATGCACTTGCACACGGTTGTACCGGAAAGGGAAATGATCAGGTGCGATTCGAGCTCACATATGCCGCACTTGCTCCTGATCTTAAGGTAGTGGCACCCTGGCGTGAATGGGACCTAAAGTCACGCGAAGATGCTGTCCAATACGCTCGGGCTCGGAACATCCAGCTTGAAGGAATTGATGAAGAAAAACTTTACTCTAGGGATGAGAACCTTTGGCACATTTCCCATGAGGGCGGTCCGCTAGAAGATCCGGGATACGAGCCGGAGGAGTCGATGTTTCTTTGGACAGTTACTCCAGAACTGGCTCCAGATAAGCCTGAGGGGGTCGAAATATCCTTCGAGGCTGGCGTACCTGTTGCGGTAAATGGGAAAACAATGGGTGCCGTTGAGCTCCTTGAAGAGTGTAACGATATAGCGGCCCGCAATGGTGTTGGACGGGCTGATTTGGTTGAAAATCGTTTGGTCGGTATGAAATCCCGCGGAGTTTATGAGACGCCTGGTGGAACACTACTCTACAAGGCAATTGGGGATCTCGAATCAATCACCATCGATCGTGAAGCCGAGAGCTTGAAGGATCAGATGGCTGATCGATGGGCGAATATGGTTTATGAGGGGCGTTGGTGGACTACGGAAAGAGAAGCCCTTCAGGCTATGTCTGACGTATTGTCGAAAAACGTCACTGGATCTGTAAAGTTGAAGCTTTTCAAGGGCTCGTGTGTGGTAACAGCTCGTACGAGTCCGGTCTCACTTTACGATGAAGATCTGGCCAGCTTTGGAGGGTCCACAAAGTATGACCAGTCAGACGCATCCGGCTTCATACGTCTATTCGGACTGCCAACTCGAGCTGCTGCGAGACAGAAGAGAGAAACTCACGAGCTGGACCAGGAAATTTCCCAGTTGATCTCAGAGTTTGCGGATACTGAAGGACTCTAAGAAAGTCTAAGGGCTCCTAAGATCCGAATGGACCCTCCAGATAGATGCCTTTCTGAGGATTAGATAATGAGCGACGAGCCCAAACAGACAGATCCTGTAAAAAGCCCTGAGGCACATGGATCACTATGGGGTGCGAGGTTCGATAGTGTAATGGCACCCGAGATGGTTGAGTTGAATCAAAGTCTAGCCGTCGATAGTTGTTTGTGGAGGGAAGATATACGTGGTAGTAAGGCCTGGGCTCGAGCACTTGGACGTGCGGGAGTTTTGACTCAGATCGAGTTGGACTCAGTGATCAATGGGCTTCAGGGAGTTACGCTTCGCATTGAAACAGAGGGACTTGGGCAAGCTCAGGAAGAAGATATCCATTCGGTAGTAGAGCGTATGCTTGTAGAGGAAGTCGGGTCTCTAGGTGGGAAGCTTCACACCGGTCGTTCCCGTAACGACCAATCTGCGACGGGAGTGAGGCTTTTTGGAATGAGGGCTTGTGATCAAATTCGAGAGGAAGTGCTTAGCTTGATCCGAGCATTGCAAGGTCTCGCGCTTCGCGGGCTGCATCTTCCCATGCCAGGATATACGCATCTACAGCAGGCCCAGCCGATCCGTGCGGCACAGTGGGCTCTAAGCCACGTATTTGCTTTCCTCCGGGATATTGATCGTATCAACGCAGCCAGAGGCGCTGCAGCGGTCCTCCCACTGGGTTCCGGTGCCATTGCAGGTTGCCCATTCGCTGTTGATCGGGAAGCGCTGAAAGATGAATTGGGATTTCAACGAGTAAGCCCTAATTCAGTTGATGCTGTAGCAGATCGGGATTGGATCTGTGACCTCCTATACGCGGGCGCAATGATTGGCGTTCACATGTCCAGGCTCTCTGAGGACTTAGTTCTTTTTTCTAGTTCGGGGTTCGGGTTTGTGCGCCTATCTGATGGATTTAGTACAGGATCAAGTCTCATGCCGCAAAAACGAAACCCTGACGTCGCCGAGCTTGCTCGGGGCAAATCAGGGCGACTCCACGGGAATCTCGTAACCCTCCTGACTCTGCTTAAGGGGCTCCTTACAGGAGGACAAGGAGGCTCTCTTTGATACATGCAACACACTAGGTATCACAGTTCCTGCACTTGCGGGTGGGATCAGAACAGCTGACTTCGTGGCGGAGAACCTAGAGAGCGCTATAGACACTCAGCTTTTTGCTACAGACCTAGCAGATTATCTGGTGAAAAAGGGTATTCCATTCCGTGAAACACATGGAGTCGTTGGGCGGTTGGTCCGCCTCGCGGAGGAGAAGGGGCTCTCGCTCAGTGAACTTTCGATTGATGCTCTGCAGAATGAACATGAAGTTTTTGAGAAAGATGTAGTCGAAGTGTTCGATTGGGAGAGATCTGCAGAGGTTCGCGATACGATCGGCGGAACATCTCTAAGAGCAGTCCAAGAGCAGCTTGAAGAGGTAAGCGCCCGACTCTCAGGGATAGAGACAGCAACAGAATAGAATTTGGGCCACGTCACTGATCTATTTTATTCGATCACTCAAGCGGCTAATGAGCCAACTGGAATGCTTTCGTGTGCTCCTGTAGATTCGTGCATTCCGTGTCATCCAACTTAGGCTTAAGCTTCGCCTAAGCCACACTAGAGATACAAACAGGATGGAAGCTTCAACAGCGGAACACCTGAAGCGCCAGGCAGCCGCTAGCGCCCTAGGACATGTCCAGAACGGGATGGTGCTAGGATTGGGGACAGGTAGTACCGTGGCACACTTTCTTGAGCTGCTCGGAAACCGATTGCTGACCAGTGAACTGAAGGATGTGGTCGGAATCCCTACCTCAAACCGCACTACCGATGAAGCTAACAAGGCTGGTATTCGTCTGATTGAGTTGGGTGATAGTAGCCGGATTGATCTCACAGTTGATGGTGCCGATGAAGTATCTCCAGACCTGGACCTGATAAAGGGGATGGGCGGGGCACTGCTCAGGGAAAAGATGGTCGCTCAGTCCTCAGACCGAGTTCTAATCATTGCAGACGAAAGCAAGGTTGTTGACTGGCTAGGCACCCTATCTCCACTTCCGCTCGAGGTTGTTGATTGGGGAATCCGGGGTCATGTACAGTTCATTAGGGATTGGGGGGGGAAGGCATCTGTTCGTATGACCAATAATGGAGAAGCCTTTAAGAGCGATAACGGTAACCTGATGCTTGACTGCCGGTTTTCGGGTGGTATCAAAGAACCTGCTCAACTTGAAGCTGAACTACAGGCGAGAGCAGGCGTAGTCGAGAGTGGACTCTTCCTGAAGGTTGCAGATCTTGTGATTCTGGGCACGGACTCGGGACCAAGAGAGGTCGATCGAAAGCCATGAAAATCGCTCCCTCGATACTGTCTTGTGATTTCTCCCGTCTTGGTGAAGAGATTGGCGCAGTAAACGAGGGTGGGGCCGATTGGATTCATGTGGATGTAATGGATGGGCACTTCGTTCCGAACATCACGATTGGTCCTGTGATCACAAGGGGGGCCCGCTGCTCAACAGACCTGCCTCTGGATGTGCATCTAATGATCGAGACTCCTGAGCGATACCTCCAGTCATTCGCTGAAGCAGGTGCGACGCTCATGACTGTTCACGCTGAAGTGTGTCCGGACCTGATTGCTACGGTCGGCCAGATACATTCATTAGGAGTGAAGGCGGGTGTCGCTCTTAACCCTGAGACCAACCTTGAGGAAATAGACGATGTCTTAGGAGAATTAGACCTTCTGGTGATTATGTCCGTTAATCCTGGTTTTGGTGGCCAGGCGTATATACCGGGTAGCACGGAAAAAGTCGCCGAAGCGCGGAGAGTCTTGGACCGATACGGCAGTCCAGCGGAGTTAGAGGTTGACGGTGGAGTTGACGCTAATAATGCCGCAGATCTGCAGTCTGCCGGAGCTAGTGTTCTAGTAGCAGGTTCAGCAATTTACGGTCACGCTGAAGGCCCGGGAGCAGGAGTCAGAATGATCCGTGAGGCGTTGCTTTCCTAACATCTTGAGTCGGCCAGGTGATAGGTACCGCATTAGTTGACAAACCTTGAGGGGCTTCCATCACTTCTCGAGCCAGATCCTAAGAATTCGACCATTCAGGCCGGGATTGGATCCTGATTAGCAATTCGGATACGTGCTAATCGGATTCCGGTAGGATCTCTCCATCGGGGCCAAGCCTTGGATAGGGTTTTCCGTCCCGGCGCCTTGCCGCAGCCAATGAAGGCCAGGACCATTCGAAAAGATGTTGCTCGAACTCGTTACAATCCAGACGGCTCCTTTCGTACATCCCCGCAGCCTGTCTTTGCCTGAAAGCTTCGAATAAGAGGAGTGATGTTGCCACAGAAACATTAAGAGATTTCACCATCCCGGTCATGGGAATTCTTACGCAGAGGTCTGCTATCTCTAATCCGGCTTCAGAGACACCGTGTAACTCCGCACCGACTAGGATGGCTGTTGGGCCTGTGTAGTCCACCTCACGGAAGTCGACCGAACCTTCTGAAGGATGAGCTGCGATTAGACTGTATCCCTCCTTCTTCAGACTTCTAGTTGCATCTTCGACGGTTTCATGCCGGTGCACTTGGACCCACTTCATGGTGCCAGCCGACGTTCCATGGTGGAGTACCAATCCCTCTTTGGGGGGGACGACATGAGCCCTAAGAACACCGACTGCATCACAGTTTCTTAAGATTGCAGAAAAATTATGTGACTTATTGACCCGGTCCATTAGGATGGTCAGATCTGGCTGTCGACGCTCTAAAACTGCACGAAGTCGATGGAATCGTTCTGGGTGCATAGAGATATATTCTCTGCTCTAGACCTTTTGATCCATCCCTGATAGTGCACAGGTCCAAATTTTAAGCCATAGATGTGATCGGAATACGATTAAAAATGGGGTCCAGTTTCGTCCATCGGAACCAGAGCAATTAGGTCTAGCCGCAGCGGCCTTGACGTTAGAGTTTACTGCTTCCGGATCCACTTTCTTTTAAAGGCACCCGACCTATGCCTGAAACATCGAATGTCACTCGTCGAGACTTGCTCATTCGAGGCGGCAGTGCAGCGGCCGGGTTGGCGCTTTTTCCTTCCGATGTAGCGGACCGAATCCTACGCATCAGTTCTCAGGAGGCGGTGATACCATGGATCGATGGCCCGCAACCAGGCGGCCAAGCGAACACGCTGGACTGGCAGGGACTCACATCGTGGGTTACCCCCACGGAGGACCTGTTTCGGGTATCGCACTACAACACTCCGGAGATTGACGAAAATGATTGGACCTTAGAGATCGGCGGCTTAGTCAATCGCCCAAGAAGTTTCACGCTGGAGGAGATCAAGGCTCTTCCCAAAGAAGACGTAGCCTTTGCACTGGAGTGTGGCGGGAACAGGGGCTTCCCAACTTTTGTCGGAGCAGTCCACAATGCCCGTTGGCGTGGGATATCACTTCGCAGAGTACTTGTTCAAGCAGGCATTCAAGAGGGTGGAATCGAGGTGGTGTTCTTCGGCACGGATGAAGGTGTAGAAGAAATTCGAGGGAATGAAGTCACCCAGAGTTTTGCCCGAAGTATGTCCGTAGAAGACGCAATGGATCCAAGACTTCTTCTATGCTATGAGGTTAATGGGGAACCGTTACCGAAAGATCATGGGTTCCCTCTTCGGCTTGTCGCACCCGGATGGTATGGGGTCGCGAATGTGAAGTGGCTAAAAAGGATTGAAGTTCGTAATACGAGATTTATGGGCCGATTCATGGCACAGGATTATGTGACACTAAGAGGGGAGGAAAAGGGGGGAGAGACAGTTTGGACACAGAACTCGGTGAGTCATGGGCGCGTGAATTCGATCGCCGCAAAGGTTACAAGCGATGGTAGTCGCTATCGGATTCATGGGGCTGCTTGGGGTGCTGATATCAACCGAGTAGAGGTGCGGGTAGATGATGGGTCATGGCGGCCTGCTACATTGGGAGAAGGACGCAATGATCCCTATTCGTGGACCTTCTGGCACCTAGACTGGGCCGCTGAATCAGGAGAGCACAGCATCACCTCAAGGGCCACTGACGCGGAAGGGAATGTTCAGCCGGCACTTGCTGATCCTGAGATAGCCCTGAAGAGGACGTATTGGGAGAGTAATGGGCAGTTCACGAGAACTATCCTGATCGACTGAAGCAGGCCGAGAGCCTCATCTGCTTTGACCGCATTTCAGTCAGGAATTCCACGGTTGGTGTCTGTGCTGCCGGGGTGGTGAAATTGGTAAACACAGGGGACTTAAAATCCCCCGGGCTCACGCCCTTCTGGGTTCAAGTCCCAGCCTCGGCATTTCTGATTGGCTATTGATGAGTCAGTTACTATCGGAACTATCCACCTCCATACCTGAATAGACGTGACAAATCCTCAGTTCCTACTACTCCAGATCCGAAATCCGGGGGACCCCATGGCTGCGCAGGAAGTTCGTTGTTTCGCACGCAGCCTACCGTGTACTCCATCCCGTATCGAGGTTTTCGACCTACTTTCTGGTGCGCCTTCAAAATCAGCCCTTAAGAGAGCTGACGTGGTACTCCTCGGCGGAAGTGGGGAACATTCCGTAGTAAGGGGCGGCCCATGGCTCTCAAGAGCCCTCGATACCATCGCGGAGTTGTATGTAAAAAGTCGCCCGACTTTCGCATCTTGCTGGGGATTTCAGGCCATGGCTCAGGCCCTCGGGGGCACGGTCGTGACTGACCGTGATCGAGCAGAAGTTGGTACAGCCTGGGTTGAGCTTACTCACGAAGGGGAGGCTGACCCAGTGTTTGGTCCGTTAGGAAAGAGATTCAGGGTTCCTATAGGGCACGAGGATGTTGTTACTGAGATACCAGAAGGTGCGAGGTTGTTGGCTTCTAGTGACTTGGTCGAGAATCAGGCCTTTGTCTTTGCGGGTAAGCCGATCTACGCTACTCAATTCCACCCAGAGTTGAATAGAGCAGATCTGGTTGCACGACTGACCAAGTATACAGAGTATCTCCCCCTTACTGGTCATAAATCTATTAAAGAATTCGAAGACAATACTCCGGAAACCCCGGAGTCCGAATCGATCTTGTCCCGTTTTCTAGAAGAGGTATTGGGAGATTGAATAAGCTCTTTAGGAAGAGAGGCCAGATGACCTTTCGTTACATCGTCCCTGTAGCTTCTATCTTCCTACTGACAGCTTTTCAAGTGAGAGTGTGGGGTGGAGGAGGATGGCGACCAAATCCGATTCGTGAGGGATTACCCACGGCAGAGAATGGAGTGAGGGATCGGGGGTTTACGTTCTGTCGGCTCTTATATCAAAGTGTACGTCAGGAAGCCCAAGGCCATGGATGGAACACAGACTATCCAGGGTCAGACCATAACTTTGTTACCAGGCTCGCAGAACTAACCACAGCGAAGCCTGCCCGATGGGAGGACGGTCAGCCAGGATTCGCTGTCGTTCGGGCTACTCAGGAAGAGCTATACGAGTGCCCGTTCATATTCATGTCGGATGTCGGTACAGTTGGATTTAGCGAGCTAGAAGTCGTACGTCTGCGAGACTATTTGACGAAAGGTGGATTCATCTGGGTCGATGATTTTTGGGGTGACTGGGCCTGGCAACATTGGGTGGGGGAAATTACGCGGGTACTCCCAGAGTATCCGATCGTAGATATCGATTCTGAGCATATGATGATGCACGCCCTCTACGAGGTGGAGGATGTACCTCAAATCCCCTCCATACAGTGGTGGCGGAGAAATGGGCGTCGTGGTACTTCAGAGCGAGGACGAGAGAGCGAGACTCCACACCTTAGGGCAATCTTTGACTCCGAAGGACGCCCACTCGTCGTAATGACTCACAACACAGACATTGCAGACGGATGGGAGCGTGAAGGGGAGGATTACGATTTCTTCTACGAATTTTCTCCGGAAGCATACGCCCTGGGGATCAACGTTATCCTATACTCGCTTAGCCACTAAGCAGGAGTTGGATTCGGGGTTCTCAGCTGATATTGCTTCCGTGAGATCTAGCTATCGTTCTCCGACGCTTCCCCAGCCAACCAAGTACGCGGTAGATCAGTAGTACGCTCAAGCAGAAGGCGAGCAGCAGCGGAAGGCGCACATCAGCTTTCACGAGCCAGTAGTAGTGAATTACCCCAAGGGTAGCGGCCAAGTAGATGCCTCGATGGATTCTAGTCCAACGAATCCCCAGACGACGCATCCAACCCTTTGTTGAAGTGAGCGCCAATGGGATGAGTATGATGAAAGCGGAGAACCCGACTGTGATGTAAGGCCTCTCAATGATGTCTTCGACCATCCATCTCCAATTGAAGACCTGATCAAAAACAAACCAGATATTGAAATGGATGAGAGCATAGAAGAACGAAAATAGTCCAAGAGGGCGACGGAGTCTGATAGCTCCATTCCATCCGGTTATCCGACGTAAGGGAGTGATCGAAAGTGTCACAAGGAGCAAGACAAGCGTGGTCATGCCCGTGATGTGAGTCAGGCTCTCGATTGGATTGGGTCCTAACCAGCCGAAAATTAGTCCAGCTACGAGCCAGGAACCTGGACTGAGGGCTGCGACCCAAATCAGCATTTTGCACACCAAAATCCGGTGCTTTTGGATCATGGTGTTCGAACCGGGGCTTGAGTGAGGGTTACTTCCAGCGGTGAAGGTCCATCCCTGCATAAAGCCGAGAAACTTCTTCGCCATAGCCATTGAACATCAGGGTTTCGTGACTCTTAAATAGTGATGGCAACCGCCGCTCTCGGGCCTGGCTCCACCTCGGGTGAGATACCTCCGGATTCACATTTGAGTAGAAGCCATACTCAAAGGAGTTGGCCATCTTCCATGTATTCGTCGGCATCCGGTCTACAAATTCAATTTTCACGATCGATTTAATTCCCTTGAAACCGTACTTCCACGGTACGATAAGCCGGAGTGGTGCTCCGTTTTGATTGGGGAGCTCCGTGCCGTAGACTCCAGTCACAAGAGTTGTGAGTGGATGCATCGCCTCGTCTATCCGAAGCCCTTCGACATAGGGCCAAGGCAATACCCCTGTTTTTTGGTAAGGCATTTGTTCAGGTCGGTGAACTGTTTCAAAGCGAACAAATTTTGCGTTACCGGTCGGCTCTACCCTTTTGATCAGTTCAGCGAGAGGGAAGCCATACCACGGGATGACCATCGACCAGGCCTCAACACAACGAAGGCGGTAGATCCGATCCTCCATTGTAACCGGGGCCAGAATATCATCGAGTTCATAGTTACCCGGCTTGTTGACGTGCCCCTCAATTGAAACTGTCCAAGGCTCAGGTTCAAATTCACTCGAATTTCGCGAAGGATCCCTTTTGTCTGTCCCAAACTCGTAGAAATTGTTGTAGGTCGTAATGTCGCGGTAAGAATTGAGTTCCTCTCCAAGCTCTGATTTAAGATTTCGGAAGCGGGCAGGAATCTCCTGTGATTGGCCGGATACTTCATTACTCAAAGTAGTACCACCGAGTGCCAGCGTTGCTAAGCCGAGGCCAGCATCCCGAATAAACCGTCTACGCCCTGAGTAAATTTCCGGGGGTGTTATCTCCGACGATGAAATATCGGATGCTTTTTTCGACCGAATGATCATGAGTGGTCTCCCCGTAGCAGCTAACCCACTAAACAGTGCACTTGATTGATAAGATAAAGATGGGGCACGCTCACCCTCGGGGGCACACCCCTCGGTCTACAGAAGTTCAGACAGCAGAAGCAAGCAGCTTGCTTTCTCACGTAATGTGTCTCCTCTATCTTTGCTGTCCCCTATACCCTAACCAAAGTTTCCGGAGTCGGGCATGCTTTCTTCAGCGGACTATTATCCACGCCTCGTCGCGCTTCTAGGCACCTTCGTGGTTAGTAGCATCAGCGTTTCAGAAACACACGCTATGCAAAGCCTTGAGGATCTTCCGACAGGATTTTTCGAAAACTCAGATTTCCGCTATGTGGGCCCAGTAGGGAATCGGGTTAGCGCGGTGGTGGGTGAGCCTGGGAATCCAAATGTCTATTACTTTGGAGCAGCTTCGGGCGGAGTCTTCAAGAGTGAGGACGGGGGTCATTCATGGAGTCCACTTTTTGATGACCAAGAGGCTCAATCAATCGGGGCACTGGCAATCGCCCCTTCTGATCCGAATGTGGTTTGGGCTGGAACTGGTGAAGCGTTCATTAGATCAAATGTATCAATCGGGAATGGCGTATACCGCTCCACCGACGGAGGAGAACATTGGGCACATGTTGGACTGTCCGAGAGCGGACGCATTGGTCGTATTGTCGTACATCCTGAGGACCCCGACATCGCCTTTGTTGCAGCTGCTGGTCATATGTACGGACCCCAAGAGCAACGTGGGTTGTTCAAAACAATCGATGGAGGTGTGACTTGGGAGCGCACCCTCTTTTCAGGTGAAAACTCGGGGGCGATTGATGTCGTCATGAATCCGGCCAATCCGAGGATCATGTTCGCTGCCACATGGCAGATGCAGATCTGGACATGGGGCCGTAAGAGTGGAGGTGAGGAAAGTGGACTCTGGATGAGTCGAGACGGTGGCGATAACTGGGAGAGATTGGAAGGCAATGGTCTCCCAAGGGGAACTTTGGGCAAGATAGGACTAGGGATGTCCCCTGCAGATCCGGACCGTGTTTATGCTCTCATCGAGACAAATTCGAATCGCGAATACGAGCCCTTAGTGGATCACGAAGGTACGCTCTGGCGTTCGGATGATGGAGGTGGTTCTTGGCGAATGGTAAATGGTGACCATGCGCTCGCTCAGCGGCCCCTGTACTACAGCCGATTACATGCTGCTCCGGATGATGCTGATGAGGTTCATTTTATGTCTACCCAGCATACAAGATCACTTGATGGCGGGATCACCTTTAGCAGTGAGGGAGGAGGGGATAACCACGACATGTGGATTGACCCCTTGGCTCCTGATCGCATGATCGTTGGGAATGACCAGGGCGTGAAGATTTCAACGAACAGGGGTCGGACCTGGTATCGACCATTGCTCCCGATCGCGCAAATGTACCATGTCTATACGGATACTAAGGTGCCCTACAATCTCTTCGGGAATAGACAGGACGGACCCTCTACGATGGGACCTTCTAATACCCTATCTGGAGGTTCCATTCCCATCGGTGCTTGGGGCTCAATTGGCGGATGTGAATCGGGATTTGCGGTGCCGGACACAGTTACGAATGATGTGGTCTGGTCTGGTTGCTATGAAGGCATTCTTGATCGACATGAAATTTCGACTGGAATCACACGTACTGTAAGTGTATGGCCAGACAATCCAGAGGGTTGGCCTGCTAATCAGATAAGGTATCGGTTCCAGTGGACTTTCCCGGTACACATTTCGCCACACGACCACGAGATGGTTTACGCTGGTAGTCAGCACGTACATATGACTACTGATGGTGGGCAAAGCTGGAGCGTGATTAGTCCTGACCTGACTCGGAATGATACGACCAAGCAGCAGCAGACTGGTGGACTTACCACCGAAGACGTGAGCCCGGTTTACGCATCTGTGCTTTTCGCTATAGCAGAATCACCGATAGAGCGGGGGCTGATTTGGACCGGATCGAACGATGGGCTCGTACATCTGACTCGCGATGGTGGTAACACATGGGAAAACGTGACCCAGAACATTCCAGACCTGCCCCCTTGGGGAACTGTGAGCAACATAGAACCTTCCCGTTTCGACGCTGGAGCTGCCTATCTAACAGTCGACTTTCACCAGCTGGGCAACACTGATCCTTTTGTCTACAAGACCGAAGATTATGGACAGTCATGGCAGTCTCTAGCACGTGACATACCGCGAAGTGTATTCAGCTATGCTCATGTGGTCCGAGAGGATCCGACTCGCCCCGGCCTGCTATACTTGGGAACAGAAAATTCTGTTCTTGTGTCATTCAATGATGGGATATCTTGGCTCCCCCTCCAGGGCGATCTACCACATGCGCCTGCTTACTGGATGACAGTACAAACCCACTTCAATGACTTAGTTGTAGGAACGTACGGAAGGGGATTTTGGATTCTGGATGACATCACCCCTATTCAGCAGCTCACAGATCAAGTGTTAGCCAGTGACCTTCATCTCTTCCAGCCAAGACCTGCGTACAGGTTCCTACCGCGTGAAGGAAAAAATAGTCAGCCGGATGATCCTGCTGCTGGGGAAAATCCTACTTTTGGTGCGTCACTCAACTTTTATCTTGGCCAAGGCACTGAAAGCGGCGCCCAAGTAATCATAACCACTGAATCAGGTGAGCACGTCCGGACGCTATCTACTATAGGTACTGGCGGTCTAAACCGAGTGTTTTGGGACCTGCGCTATGAGTCGTCTAGCGCACCTCGTCTGCGGACGCGTCCACTGGAGCACAGCCACCGGGAAGTTGGCCCCTCAGGTTGGAGGCCTCCTCCTGATGGTGGAGTGGTCCGCCCACTTGCTGTCCCAGGACTTTACCGAGTAACCCTCGTACTTGCGGGGCACGAAGAGCAATCTGTGTGGCTTGAGGTACTCCAAGACCCTGAATCAAGTGCGAGCGCTTCAGATATGGAGGCCCAGCTTAACCTACAACTGGAATTGCGAGAATTAAGTGATTCGACCGGTGCAGTTATCGATCGCATCGAATGGACAAGGAAAAGCCTAGAAGACCTCAAGGACCGACTAGCTGGAGATCCTGGTAACAGTGACATTGTGAGCGCGGGAGAAATGTTGGACCAGCTCTTAATTGAGCTAGAGATGGGGTTATTTGACCTCCGTTTAACCGGTGGCTCAGCACGACAGGACAGCATCCGCTGGCCGCGTCAACTGTGGGCTAAACTTTCCAGCTTGAGTGGGTACTCATCTGGTTCGGATAATCGTCCTACCAATCAGATGTTAGAGATCCGTACTATCTACAGACAGCGTGTTACGGACAGTTTGCTGCGTTGGGCTGAAATTGCTGCATCTGACTTGGCAAGGTTCAATCAGGTCCTGGCTGAACAGGGCCTGCCACCGATTATCTCATAGCCTAAAGGAGAACTAGTTCTCCAGACCTACGAGGGTAGACCTCTCCTGGCGACCCCATCGACTATGTCGATGAACCGGTCTAACTCAGGAAGCGTCGTATAGACGCTCGGGCTGACCCGAAGTCCTTGGAATTCAGAGTGATTGATCGCAACACTTATGATCCTATGGTCATTCCATAGGTAATCTCGGAGATCATTAGTTTCGACCCCCTCAATCTGCACACAAGCGATTCCGCAAGCGAAACCGGGCTTAAGACTTGTATGAAGTCGCACATTGTCATTCTTAAGAAGCTGTTCAGCCCAATAATTCCTGAGGTATATCAATCGCTCTTCTTTCCGCTTCGGTCCTAATCCCTGATGGAATGTGAGCGCTTCTCCTATAGCCAGGTAATTAGCTGCAGGGTGTGTCCCGATCTCTTCGAATTTCCGGATATCGGTATCCATCCGCTCAGGTGCTGCCATTAACGGCCATATATCCGGAATCTTCTCACGTCGTACATAAAGCAATCCAGTCCCGTGAGGTGCAAAGAGCCATTTATGAAGGCTAGTTGAATAGTTATCCACATCTAGCTCAGCCAGTGAAAAGTCAAAGTGAGCTAGTGCGTGTGCACCATCGATGATTAATGGGATACCGTGCTGCCGAGCCAGTGCATTCAACTCAGTGACCGGCAAAATTTGGCCGGTGAGGTTGATCATGTGACAGGCTAGGATTGCCCTTGTGCGAGGCGTGATCGCTTCCGCAAATAGCCGGACTATCTCCTTCGGATCTTCCGCGGGTACTGGGATTTGAATCTGATTGAGCACGATCCCTTCTCGTCGGACACGCTGCCTGAAGGTCGTAATCATGCGACCGTAATCCTGCGTTGTAGTTAGGACTTCGTCACCACGCCGCAGGTCAATTCCAAACTGCACTGCCTGCAAACTCTCAGAGGAGTTTCTAGTGAACGCGATTTCTTCTGAATCGACTCCCCATTGTCGTGCCATTCGGGCACGTACGCCTTCTCGCTGAGGTTCAAGCACCTGCCACATAGTGTACGTAGGTGCCAGGTTAGAGAAATCCAGGTGCCTCTTCATTGCATCCTGCACCAAGGATGGAGCAGGGCTTACACCACCGTTATTGAGGTTGACCAAAGTGCGGTCGACCGTGAAAGCTTGAGCAACCTCAAACCAGAAGTCCTCATCAGCTGCTAGCGCCGAAGCGGTCCCGGGATGCTTGCGTAGGTTCTCCGCTATGTCGTGGGCCATTGCACGTAGCTCTACCGGTCGAATTGATAAGCCCAGAGCTGCTGCTGCTGGGACTGAGACCGTACCCAAAAAACTCCGACGGCTTTGCATAATTCCTCCGAGAACTTGATCAATTTACTTCACGATATTGTGAGGGATCGACTCTGTCCAACACTTCTTATCAGAAGAAGGAACTGCGCTGTCATAAAGAACTGCATCTCTAGTAGTTCTTTAGCGCCCCTGAACTAAGCCGGAACAATCAGGGCGATCTGCCATACAGATGGTTCGTGATAGGAAGTACTACCCTGAGCCAGCATTCATGAGAATTTGTCATCAACTTGTCCTGTTCATCTGTATCTGGCTTCCATTTGCTGGAGTAGCCCAAGATGTCCGAGACACGATCCAAGTCGATTCATCCATCGTTTTGACTGGATATGATCTGCCGGGTATAACTGTCCGAGTTGCCCGTCCTGTGCTCACAACAGGAGGGGCGAGTGCGGTGATCCTCGAACTCGACTCCCTGGGTGCCTTGCCAGCTCCTTCTATGGAAGAGGTGCTTCGGGCAATGCCTCTGATCGTGGTTCGGAAGAATAGTCGTGGCGAATCGCAACCAACACTCAGAGGTTCTGAAGAACGGCAAATTGGAGTATTCATCGATGGGATTCCTATTACCATTGGCTGGGATCACAGGAGTGACATGTCGATTGTCCCCATGACTGGGGCTCAAAGTATCAGGGTGGTGAGAGGTTCGTCGTCAGTCCTGCACGGACCTAATACGATTGGTGGAGTCATAGAGGTAGATATTGCTCGCGGGCCCTCGCGCCCTGGCCCAGAAGCACCGGTCTCCATCGCACTTTCACTGGAGGAGACCGGAGGGACAAGCTTGTCAGCTGCCACGGCAAGAAGGATTGAGATAGGGAATGCTCACCTTATGGTCAGGGCTGGGGCTGGGCACCGGGCCAATAAAGGGGTACTTCTGCCCTCAGCGGCTAGCGACGATACAGAGCTTCGTAGCGAGTACTTGGTAAACTTTGACGGCCTGAGGTTGAATAGTGACTCGCGTCGTTCAGACGGCTATCTCGCTGCTCGTTATATGAACGAAGGTGGTGGATGGGCAGCCTTGACCACCTCGGTCTATGACCTCGACCGAGGAGTGCCACCAGAAGCCCACCAGGATAGTCCTAGATTCTGGAGGTACCCTGAGCAGAACCGTGCTTTGATCGCCCTCTCAGGAGGAAGTGGGGAGCACGAGACAAACAGTGGCGTCAGAAGTTTCGAGTTGAACTTCGGACTCGACGCGGGTTCGAGTCAAATCGACCGATATGAAACGGAGTCTTTTAGCACGGTGAATGGAGGAGAGGAAGCCGATGATCGGACGATGACGCTTCGTGCAAAGGGAGGTCACACTCTAGGTACGCGTGGAGATTTGCGTTCGGCCTTCACTTTTTCCCAAGTGGGAAGGGATGAGGTCTTGAATGGAGGTAACGTTGCGAGCTACCGCCAGCGTCTATGGGGCTTGGGAATAGAATCAGAATGGAGAGTTGGTAATCGAGATGCGACTCGATTCTCTTTAGGAGTGGCCCTTGATGGGAGCGATACTCCCAAGAGTGGTGACAAGCCCCCATTGGACGGACTCAGTGATTTTGGGTTTCGGGCAGGCATCAGTTCGTTAATTCAAGACGGCCTTGTCTTACATGCTAATTTCAGTCGTAGATCCCGCTTCCCGTCGCTCAGAGAACTGTATTCGGAAGCATTAGGACGATTCGTGCCGAATCCAAACCTCAGAGCGGAAACCCTATTTGGTTCGGAGGCCGGGCTGACTCTCGGCACCAATGACTCGTCCATCCAAGTGGTGGGATTTTATCAACACCTAGAGAATGGAATTGTGCGGTCATCCGTCGTAGGAATCGATCGTATTCCGAGGTTCAAACGCATTAATCATGAACGAATCAAAAGTCTTGGGTTGGAGTTTCTCGCAGTTCGTACGATGGGCCTAGCAACACTCTCTGGAGATGTAACGATTCAGGACGTAACTGGTATTGGTCAGGATGGAGCACGCGTACAGTTGGAGTATGAGCCGATCATTGTTGGCCGAGTGGGATTGGAAACCCCTTTGGGAGATATTTTTCGTGCTTCAGGTAATCTGCGTGTTATGAGTAGCCAGATGTGCGAGAATCCAGAAAGACGTGGCCTCCAGAGATTGCCTGACAGCGGGATGCTTGACCTGCGATTACGCGGTTTCTTTAGGTTTCATTCAGGTTCAAGCTTGGCACGGGTAGAGGCAGGGGTAGGCCTGAGGAATGCTACTGACGCTTCTGTTTACGACCAATGCGGACTCCCGCAGCCGGGTCGTACCTTCCAGATTCAAATACGTTTGTGGTGAACACGATACCTTGAGCCCCTAGAATCTGATTCAATGATCCGGATTACCTTCTTAGGAACTGCGGCGTCCCGGCCTACAGTCGGACGTAATGTGAGTTCGATCGCGGTCCAGCGTGAGGGGGACCTATTTCTCTTTGACTGTGGTGAAGGAACACAGCGCCAAATGATGCGTTTCGGGACGGGCTTTTCGGTCAAATGGATATTCATTACACATCTCCATGCGGATCATTTTCTGGGAGTAACCGGGCTCTTACGAACTATGGCCCTTCAGGGTAGGACAGAACCGATTTCCCTCTTCGGTCCAGTGGGTTCGGAGCGAATTTTACGAGATGCAGTCCGGCTAGGAGTCGAGCGTGAGAAGTTCCCCGTGGAAATCAAGGGCGTACGGCCCGGAGAAGGATTGAAATGTGAGAGCTATCAGGTTCTAGCATTCCCGGTGAATCATGGAAATAACGCTGTGGGTTGGTGTTTAGTTGAGGATCAACGCCTAGGGCGATTTGATGTGGAGAAGGCGAGGCAATTCGGGATCCCAGAGGGCCCACTTTTCGGGAAAATGCACCGTGGAGAGGATGTTGAGATCAACGGGCGCGTCATACACGCTGACGATCTGGTGGGAGAATCTAGGCCCGGGCGCAGAGTTGTATATACTGGGGATACTCGCCCATGCGAGACGACATTAGAGTGCGCGAGAGGGGCCGACATCTTAATACATGAGGCTACATTCGGTGATGAGGAGCAGGACAGGGCCCGAGAGACATTCCACAGTACAGCGGCCGAAGCAGCACGTGTCGCCAAGGAATGTGATGTGCGTTCACTAATCCTCACTCACTTATCGGCAAGATATTCGGAAGATCCCGGGATATTAAAGAATGAGGCCAACGCAATTTTCCCTGGAGCTACGATTGCCCATGACGGCCTCAGTTTAGAGGTGGATTACGATAACAGCTCTCTAAGTGAGACAGATTCGTGATCGAACATTTAGAACCCTAATAAGCCGCTTTGGCAAACTGGGCGTGCGCCAGAGGTAAAGGAACAACTTCACGGTGACAATAAGACTCAAAAGGATTCTGATTCCGTGAAAGTCCACGTCCCAGGTGATAAATCAATCACCCAAAGAGTCCTGATCCTAGCTGCGCTTGCCTCGGGTGAAAGCCGTTTGAGAGGACTCCTACATGGTGGTGACGTCGAAGCGACTGCTCAAGCTCTCCGCCTGCTGGGCGTGGCACTTCCGAGGATCCCGTCAGATAGGAGTGAATTATGCATTACCGGGGTAGGGTCGGATGGTCTGAGATCGCCCTTGCAGGATCTGGATTTGGGTAATAGCGGAACAGGAGCCCGTCTTCTTCTCGGGGTCCTCGCTGGTAGTCAAATTGAAGCCACCTTGGTGGGTGACGTTTCCCTACAGTCTCGCCCAATGCGTAGAGTCTGCAACCCTCTCCGTGCGATGGGAGCACGGTTAGAACACTTATGCGAAGAGGGATGTATGCCTATCCGAGTTGATCGCTCTGGTCCACTTCGCTCGATCGATTGGATGAGCCCAGTACCTAGCGCGCAGGTAAAGAGTTCAATTCTCTTGGCTGGTCTCGTAGGGCGCACCAAAGTAATGGTTACAGAAGCGCGACAGTCTCGAGATCACACTGAGCGTCTATTCAGTGAGATAGGGGCTCCAATTTCGATTCGAAACATACCAAGTGGTCATCAACTAGAACTCAATAACCCCCCTGACATTGTTGCTCCCCTCGACTTTTCAGTTCCAGGGGATGTGTCCTCTGCCGCATTCGTTATCGCCTTCGCCGCCCTCGGGGGCGCTGGTGTCTCAGTCACCATAGATAACGTTAGCCTTAATCGCACTCGTACTGGATTCCTCGATGTGTTTTCCCGAATGGGAATTGATTTGACGATCGAGGAGACTGGCTCAGGGAATACTTGTGAGCCGAGAGGTTTAATAACAGCTAATCCCTCAGAGCTGCACTCTACTGTGGTGGACGCAGAAGAGGTCCCGGCTGTTATAGATGAACTTCCGATCATTGCCGTAATGGGTGCCTGTTCAGAGGGAAGAACAACTATCCGTGGTGCCGGTGAGCTTAGATTCAAAGAGTCAGATCGGATTCACTCGTTAGTGTATAACCTCCAGACACTGGGAGTGGAAGTTGTCGAACATGAGGACGGACTTGAAATCGAAGGAACAAGACGTCCATTGAAGGGACGAATCCGAGCATTCGGTGATCATCGGATCGCTATGGCATTCGGTGTACTCGCAAAGCTAAGGGGAGCTCATATTGAGATTGATGATCCAACACTCTCAGATATCAGCTTTCCAGGATTCTGGGAACTTCTTGATAAGCTCACCCAAGCCGCTTGAGTATGATAGCTGATTCCAGACACGAGGGACCGATTATTACGCTGGATGGTCCCGCCGGGTCTGGAAAATCTAGTACGGCGAAAGCTGTAGCCAAAAGATTGGACTTTCGTCATCTGGATTCGGGAGCTCTATACAGGGCATTAACCCTCGGACTTCTTAGATCTAGTGTAGTAGAGGCAGACTGGAAAAACCTCAGTGAGCAAGGATTCACCAACCTAGATATCGACCTGGAAACATCTGAAAATGGTTTCCAGGTCCTGATAGAAGGTGAGGCGGTAGATATCGAGCTTCGGACTCCTGGGGTTACGGATCGCGTTTCCTTTGTGGCCAGCTTACCAGCCTCCCGACAAAGCATCTTGGGATTACAAAGAAGAGCTGGGGAAGATGGACGGTTAGTTGCGGACGGTCGAGATATGGGGACTGTGGTTTTCCCTCATGCTGAGCTCAAGATCTACTTGATTGCTGACTTGGAGGAACGGGCGATGCGACGTTTAAGAGAAGTAGGGGAGGATTCCCCTGATGATCTTGGGCTTGCCCAGCAAGCAAGGACCCTTGATACACGGGACCAATCGGATAGCCAGCGCGCAATTTCGCCACTCAAGAAGGCGCAAGGTGCTATCGAACTCGATACGACAGGTTTGGCGTTTGAGGAACAGGTGCAGGTTATTGTAGATCTCGCACATCGGTTGACCCTGTTGTAGACAGAATCTAGCTTTTCTCCTTCCAATAACCCTTCAACCCGGGCTTGTCCTCCAAGCACCGGTTCCGTTGCCCTTCCATTCGTTCGGGTAACAATTGGAGTTGTGATGAGTGATATCCTAGAGCCTAAAGGCGACTCGGATCCACAGGACCTGGAAACAGGAGCCCAAGATTCGGCTGACGACGACCTAGATTCTGGTGAAGGAACTGTGGTCGACGCTATGACAGGTGAAGTGACAACGTTATCCGTCCAAGAAGCACAGGCGATGAATTCTGTTCACGAGCTTGTTGATGGGATTTCACCGGAACTCTTCAATGATCCATACGGAGAAGAAAAGCTCTCTACTTCGAAAGAAGACTTTGAGGTTCTCCTTGCTCACTTCAGTGCAGATTTCCAAGAATTCAAAGAAGGAGCGATCGTCAAGGCCGTTGTCCTCAAAGTGACCGATGCAGTGGTGATCTTAGAGTTCGGCTTTAAGAGTGAGGGGGCGGTTACTCTTGACGAATTCAAAGACCTTCCAGTTGAAGGGGAAGAGATCGAGGTCTTACTCGAAAGCCTTGAAGATGACGATGGTGCTGTCGTGTTGTCGAAGAAGAAGGCTGATTTCTTACGGGTCTGGGAGAAGATCCGTGAAGCGCATGACGAAGACCGTCCCGTAAAGGGAACTTTAGTGCGAAAGATCAAGGGTGGTGTCACTGTGGATCTCATGGGAGTGGATGCATTTCTTCCGGGATCACAGATTGCCCTGCGGAGGGTTCCGAATATCGAGGACCTCATAGGAGAGGTCTATAAATTCAAGATCATCAAACTGAATAAGCGTCGTCGAAACATCGTAGTTTCACGAAGAGTCATACTTGAGGGTGAGCGCGAGAAGAAGCGAGATACACTGGTCAAGGAACTCCTCATTGGTCAGGTCCGAGAGGGACAGGTCAAGAATATTACTGATTTCGGGGCCTTCATTGATCTTGGCGGACTCGACGGACTTCTCCATATCACTGACATGTCGTGGGGCCGTGTTGGGCATCCCTCCGAGGTCGTCGATATCGGGAAAAGTATCGATGTGAAAGTCCTAGATATCGATTGGGACCGAGAGCGAATCTCACTCGGACTTAAGCAATTACTTCCTTACCCATGGACGGACATTGGGAAGAAGTACCCCGTCGGTGCCCGTGTCCATGGGAAAGTGGTGTCCATAACGAATTACGGGGCCTTCATTGAGCTTGAGCGAGGGGTAGAAGGCCTGGTGCATATCTCGGAGATGTCATGGACTCGGAATATACGGCACCCTTCGAAGGTAGTTGAAATTAATGAATCCATTGAAGCAGTAGTCCTTCGGGTTGATCAAGAAGATGAGAAGATCTCTCTAGGAATGAAGCAGATTGAAGAAGATCCCTGGTTGGCGTTGCCTGCAAAATATCCTACCGGAACGAGTCTGGGTGGGACAGTAAGGAACCTCACTTCGTTCGGGGCCTTCATTGAGATCGAAAATGGGATCGATGGACTTGTCCATGTATCAGATATGAGCTGGACCAAAAGAGTTCAGCATCCTTCGGAGATCGTAGAAAAGGGTGCAAAAATCGATGTAATGGTGCTTGATGTGGACCCCGAAAACAAACGGATCTCCTTGGGGTTAAAACAACTCACAGATGATCCTTGGCCAACCCTTGTTGAACGTTTCGCACCTAACGCTGAAACATCCGGAGTAGTGGTTCGGATAGAAGAGGACGGCCTGACAGTTGATCTTGGAGATGATGTTGAAGGGTTCATCTCACTGAGCGATGCTGGCATAGATGAAGATGGAACCCTTGATGAATACTACGTGCCAGGTGACTCCGTGATCCTCCGGGTCACGCACTTAGATCTGGCTAATAAGAAAATTGAACTTGAAATCACTGAAACTCCGGACAAGAAGACTCCAGAAGAAATTGAGGAAGCTCGAGTCGCAGCTGACGCTTTAGCGGCAGAAAAGGCGGAGGCTGAGAGTGGACCTGAAGATGAACCAGTCGGTTATAGAGAACTGAAAAAGAAGCACAAAAAGGAGACTTCTTCCGATTCAGAAGATCTCATATCACCAGAAGAATCGCCAGAAGAAGACGAAGCTGCTGAGCCTGAGGCAGAAGAATCGCCAGAAGAAGACGAAGCTGCTG
>LWDU01032599.1_pt1 | contig 23566 bp, 20 predicted proteins | sample 727161 | NCBI WGS metagenome assembly LWDU01 (sample SAMN04566230, study PRJNA314399) | hydrothermal vent metagenome | isolation source: deep sea hydrothermal plume seawater | place: Mexico: Gulf of California, Guaymas Basin | collected 2004-07-11
TGGGGAACTGATGAAGATCCTCGTAAAGAATTACATCAATAATCATTCTGATTTAAATGCATACTCTTTAAATTTTTCTAATGTAACCATATCTAATGCAGATTCATGTGTAGCTTCCAAAACTACATGAGGTGCCATTCCGGCATCGTAAGCTTCAACCCAACGTGATAAACAAAGACACCAACGGTCTCCTTCTTTCAAACCAGGAAAATCTGAATTTGAAGTACTTAAATCATTTCCAGCACCTTTAGAAAATGCGAGAAAAACATCAGTCATTACTACACAAACTGTATGTCGCCCAAAATCACTATTATCTGTATTACAACAACCATCTCTAAACCAACCAGTCATTGGATCTACTGAGCACGGTTCCAGTGTACTTCCTAGTACATTGATAGATTCTTCCATACTATTTTTCGCGATTTTCACGAAGATTTTCTATTATTGTAAAGGCCAATGCAGCCCTTTCATTACGAGATAATGCATTCTCTATTTCTTTAAGTTGAGATTGTATCTTGTCTGAAGATTCCGGATCCTCTTTGGCTAGTCTCTGAGCATCACGCATTTGAGCCTCATTGATGCAATAAACTGACTCGCCACCTAATATTGAAATTGGACTTATGACCATTATTATACCGAGAAGCTGGTTTCAGTGTTTACTTTAGGCTCAGTACTAAAACTAGAACCACAACCACATGATCCTTGTGCATTTGCATTTGTAAGTCTAAACCCAGGTTCTATCAAATCATTTGAAAAATCAATTGTAAGTCCATCCAAATGAACCGAACTTATTTTGTCTGAAACAATACGGAGTTTATCATCTGTGTAATAAACATCATCAAATTCCTGCATGTTATCATCGAGAAGCGCATCATATGTATTCCCTGAACATCCTCCAGATTTAACACCTATTCGTAAAAATACCTCATCGGAGACTCCCATGTCATGTAATTTCGATTTTGCCATTTCAGTTACCTTAATATCCATACTATTCTTAATTTGACGTGGATTTAAGACTTGCTCTATACTATAATCGTATAAAGAAGCCAAAAATAGGCATTATGTGAGAATATTAATTATTCTATTGGCAATGATGCTTTTCACGCCTACAGCTAAGGCTGAAGCAAGCCCAATGGAAGAATCATTCGTTGGAAATCCAATCGTAGTTATCAATTTGACATACGAGGCTGGAACCGGAGGAGGAAATGACTTTCAAGGAGAAATTGTATTAGAATTATTTTTGAATTGGGCTCCAATTACTGTAGAAAATTTTGTGAGCCTTTCTGAACAAGGTTTCTATGATGGCATTTTCTTTCATAGAATTATTAATGATTTTGTAATACAAAGTGGCGACCCCACATGTACTGAAATCATAGCTTATCCTGGAACTAATCCTACATGTGGAGACGGAGGCTCTGATAATACAATTCCATTAGAGATAAATGAGAATTTAACTCATATTAATGGGGCGATTGGAATGGCCAGAGGAACTGATCCAGATTCCGCATCAAGCCAATTTTATATCTGTGATACCCCACAACATGGATTAGATAATGGAAATAGAACATTGGATGGAGATCCTGGTTATGCTGTATTTGGAGTGGTTAGAGAAGGTTTAGAATTAGTACAAGCTGCAGCAGGAGTTCCTACAACAAATGATGTAGACGGTGATGGTAGTATGCCAAGAGCTCAGGGAGGGCCTGATCGACCATTATATGAAGTTCACATAAATTCAATCACGCTAAGAGAATATCTAATATCTCCAGTGACAGAAATACAAGATAAAAAAGTACCTGGCTTCAACTTTAGCTTTGCTATTTTATCACTAGTTATAATGACTATTTGGCATCGTAAAAAATAAACATGGATTCAGTCATATTTCAGGCAAATGTAATCGGCATGTTGATGTATATCATACCTGCAATGCTACTCTTTTTTTACATAATAAAAGGTCTAGAAGATAGACTTATGGAACGTAAACTCTACTTAGCAAGTGGAATTGGAGTTGTTTTAGGTAGTATTGCTGAAGTAATAATGCTTTTGAGTGGGACTGAGTTGTATACTGATGTTGCTTATGCTTCGATGATTTTAGTTACTCCATTCATCATAATGATGTTTATGTTTATAGGAGTTAATCTAAAGACATTCAAGGATGAACCTGCAGCCCCTTACTATTCGGCTGGATATGGATTATTCTTTGGAGGAACTATTGAATTTTGGAAATTGTTGATAACTGAAAGTCGATATTCAGATATGAGTATTGGAGATTTTTTAATTATTACTTTATTCGGTCTTGGTACTGTTGTATTCCTTGGCGGAGCTGGAATGTGGATTGCTTATGCAATAAGAAATGATAATGGAATTCGCGTTACCGGTAGACTCGCATTTCTTTATCTTTTCTTACAATATTTGTATGCAAGTGCACTTGAGCATGTACATTATGGATTACATGATTTTACAATAATAATTGCTAGTATTATAGCCTTTTTTACAGCCTCTGGAGCGCTTTTCCATCAAGGTTATTTAAGATTACCAAAAATAGAAAAAACAATTGACGGTGAGTAAATAATTTTTACAGTGAAACTCTATATCAAGGCCGTAAATAATCATCTATGGAACAACGGATATTTGCAGGAATTACTGTAGCGATACTGCTTTTGTCATCTGTATTGCTTTATCTTACTGAAGATAATGAGGATAGTATAGATGACATAATATCAAGAAATGGACTAGTTCCGGTATGGGAAAGGGTGAATCAACCATTCAATACAACTGAATCTTACAGTTATACTCTTGAAAAAGGTGAATATGAAATAACAGGGCCTGAAAGTATTTTCGTGGAAGTCGATTTGCCTTCAAGTGAATTAGGATGTACTATTACTGATGATTGTAAAATACACTTAGGATTATGGTTACCAAATGTTCCTAATGGAACTAAAATACCCGTTATTGCTGATGTTGGACCTTACTATGATGATGGTGATGTAGATGCTCTAACACCTGCAAACCGTCTCGGGAAATTCTTAATTGAAAATATGGTCCCTCATGGTTATGCAGTTGCTCAAGTATCTGTTTTTGGAACTGGCATGTCAAATCATTGTATGGATTTTATGGGTTTAAGTGAACAAATGGGAATTGATGCTGCAGTTACGTGGTTGGGAACACAGGAATGGAGTAATGGCAATGTTGGAATTATAGGAAAATCGTACGATGGAAGCACCCCTTGGCAAGCTGCAATGTTTGGGAATCCACATTTAAAAACAATTATCCCAATTTCAGGACTTATTGGTGTTCATGACCTAATGTGGAGAAATGGATCGATGGAAGCGAGAGGGTTAGGAATGCATAATGGTGTTTATGGTTCATTTGGATGGGATGGTGATAGTGAAGATTGGCAAACTGCCTGTAAAGGATATGCTGAAGGCTATGCCAATGGACCTGGAGCATACTTAGCAGGAGATGAAGTAAATTACGTAGGTAATACTTATTGGACTGATAGACACTTTCTAGAAAGGGCCATGCAGAATTATAATGGTTCAATATACTTTATACACGGAATGCAAGATTGGAATGTGGATCCGCACATGGCTTTCCCCGCTTACAAAGAGCTACAAACTGCTGGGTTCGAAATTAAGGGATTATTTGGTCAATGGGGCCATCACTATCCTGACAGGCCCGGTGATCAAAGCGGAATGTCGGCTGGAAGGGGGGCTGAAGCTTATCCTCAGTCCGTAAGATATGACTGGGCTCAAGATTTGTTAGAATGGTTTAATTATTACCTATATGAAGGAAATCTAAAACCGGCATTACATGTAGAGATGCAAGATAATCTAGGAAGCTGGAGAGTTGAAGAAACATGGCCCTCAAATGACCGTGAATTCTTACAATTAGCAATTAGTGAAGGGCTTGCGGTCACTTCAGGTTCAGGATTAATAGGCCCAACGGGAACATTAACTCTTGAAACCGAGGTATTTGAGAATGAAACAAGAATTTCAGGAATACCTACTTTCCATGTAGAAGTTACTATTCCGCCAGGTCAAACCTCAGGTCACCTCTATGTTGAGCTATCTCTTGCTGGAGGAATACACCTTGGACACGGCGTAATGGATCTTAGATATTATCAAGGTGGAAGAGAATGTGGGCAACCATGTACAGTTACAGGAACTGTTAATGCTAAAATGCAATTATTTGCTATGGATGTTGTAATACCTGCAGGAAATGCTTTAGAATTAGTAATAAGTCAAACAAATGATGATTATGTTCCATCGCCGGTAAGTAGCGGATATGTAACTATTGGAACTAACCAAAACAGTGTACTTACTCTTCCTATAATTCAAAGAAGTTCAGATACTGAAGAATAATTTTATCAATCTTCAGAGTTGCGTCTACCCTTTATGTCTTCAATTAATTTTCTTGTTACGGCTTCTTCAGCTTCTAATTTAGCTTTCTTTTCCTCAGCTATTTCGGCAGCTTTTTCAGCTTCCTTTCTTGCCTTTTCTTCTTCGACTAATATTGCCGCTTCTTCAGCTTCTCTTTGTGCCTTTTCTTCTTCAACCAATCTTGCCGCTTCTTCAGCTTCTTTTTCAGCCTGAAGACGTGCTTCTTCATCTTCAGCTTTTCTCGCAATTTCATTAGCCTCAATTTTAGCCATTTCTTCTTCAGCTTTTTTGGCCACATCTTCAGCAATTTTTGCCTCTTTTACAGCTTTTTGAGATTTTTCTTCTTCCGCCTTTTTTGCAGCTTCTTCAGCCTGCTTTTTAGCTTCTTCAGCTTCTAACTGAGCTCTTTCTTCTTCAGCCTGTCTGGCCGATTCTTCAGCTTGCCTGACTTCTTCTTCGGCTTGCTTCGCTCTTTCTTGAGCCTCTTGTCTAGCTTTTTGACCTTCAATTAATTCTGCTTTTTTCTCAGGTTCTTCAACAACCTCTTCTATAACTTTTTTGGGAGCTTGTTTAGAAGGTTCATAAAGGTGTACATCTCTTTGTGGGAAAGCTATTGTTATCTCTTCTTGAGCTAGTTTTCCAAATACTTCATGATGTAAATCAGAATTAATTTGCCTTATTTTAATTACATTCTTTATCCAAACAACCAATGCAAAATTTAATGCTGAATCTGCAAATTCTTGAAAACGGACTAATGGAAGCCTAGTTGGATCATCTTGTTCTATGTCCTTGTTTTGCTTAGCCACTTCTAACAGTGCCTTTTCAACTTTTCTAGGATCGGAACCATAAGAAGCTCCAACTTCTATTCTCAATCTATAGTAACGGTCTGGTTTAGTAAGATTTCGAATATTTTGATTTGCAAGAGAATTGTTTGGTATAATTATTATTACATGATTAATAATATCGTAAATTTTAGTTGAACGTAGACCAACCTCTCTAATAATACAGTAAGTATCCTCAAATTTAATCATATCTCCAGTCTTAAAACCTTGATCTAAAAGAAGTAAAATTCCTGAAAAGAAATTACTCAGTGTATCTTGAGCCGCCAGCGCAATAACCAGACCAACAACCCCTACTCCAGCAAGTAAAACTCCAAAATCAACATGGAAAGTTGAAAGAAAATTAGTTACTCCAAATGTAATAATCAATAAAGAACCGATTATGTCTAAAATTGGACCATATTGAGTATCTGATTTTCCTACATGTAACCATTCAGACATTACAGGTACAAAGAAATTGGTATATGATCTTAATAAAAAGACCGTCAAAAATAAAATGAAAATTGAATCAACTATTGTAATTAAAATATCAACAAAATCTTCAAGATTCGGATTTGTATTTTTAATTTCAGTAAGAAATAAAGAGACTCCTCGTGTTGTAATTAACCAGAAGACTACAGTTGTAGGATCCCACTCCCAGGAACTTAATCCTCTAAAATGAAGAGTTAAAGGAATAATGAATAAAAATACTAAAACTGCCACATAAAGAATTAACAATAATATCCAAAGAGATAATTCTGTAAATATTATTAAAATATCTCCGTCTGTGTTATGTAATGCATAAAAAGGCGCTCCATCAAGAACTATATCTATGTAGTATTCTTCAATAATTGACCTTGAAAAAAACATAAAAAACAACATTCCAAAAAAGCCTAAAAATCTAGGATATGGAAAATCTTTTGAAAGTGTAAAACCAAAATTCATTGTTCGTTCAGAAGGTAACACAAAGGTTGTATCTTGAAATCGTTTATAAGTAGTTAAGGTGCCAAATTGTAAATAGCATAGTAGAGTTCATAATGTATGTCTGAACTGTTGAGTGACAATGACTGTGAAAAAGCATTGGTAGGGCTTGATGGATGGACTTATAATGATGTTTACAAAAATATTGAAAAGACATTTTCTTTTAATAATTTTGAGGCTGCAGTAACTTTTGTTCAACACGTTGCAAGTATATCTATAGAAATTAATCATTGTCCCGATATTGCTATTGGGAATAATGGAACTGCTAAGATAACCTCAACGACTAATGATGTAAATGGTGTAACTGAAAAAGATATTGCTCTAGCAGAGAGTATTGAAATCTTAGTTTCGGGATAAAGAAATAGTTAAGATATAGTTAATTCTTTGACTATATAATCCTCAGAATTTTTGTCTATATATTCTATTAAATCAGATACATGTAGTGATTCAAGTAAAATTTGATTTGAGTCATGGTCAACTATACGAAAAGGCATTCAATACACATTACAACAATTTATATATAATTTTCGAAAATAGAACAACGCTTTAGGGGGCCTTCCTATTGGGATTAGGTGAAGCAGTACTTGGACTTAGTGAATGAGGTTTTAACTCGAGGAACTCGGAAAGAAAATCGAACTGGTATCGACACAATATCGGCTTTTAATCTAAATTATTCAATAGATCTTAACAATGGTTTTCCACTGCTAACAACTAAAAAAATTTCATGGAAAAATATAGTAATAGAAAACTTATGGTTTTTATCTGGAGACTTGCATATCGGACTATTAAAAAAGCACGGCTGTAAATTTTGGGATCATTGGGCTGATGAAGAAGGATATGTACCTAGTGCATACGGTAATTTTTGGAGAAAATTTCCAGTACATGATAAAAAAGAATTCAATGATCAAGTACGTTATGTATTAGATACATTACAAAAAAATCCTAATAGCCGTAGAATGGTGATTTCTGCATGGGCCCCTGGAAATGCACAAACGAGTAAACTTCCACCATGTCATCTTTTATTCATTTTTAATGTTCAATATGATGGAAATAATGAACCTCGTTTATGTGTTCATCTTACTCAACGTAGTTGTGATGTAGCCTTAGGCGTACCTTACAATATTGCAGGTTATTCATTTCTTTTACATCTATTTGCACATTTATCTGGAATGAAAGTAGGTACCTTTGGTCATTCCTTAGTTGATGCTCATATTTATACAAAGAAAGCTAATGGGACTATGGAAGAATATGACCATATTCCTGGATTAAAAAAACAGTTACAAAGAGAAATTGGAATCCTGCCTCAATTGACAATTGATCCAAGCATAAAAACTTTGGATGATGTGATGAATTTGCTTGATGCAGATACTGAAATAATCCTTTCGAAATTTAAATTAGATAATTATAATCCCAAGACCTTTATTCCATTCAAGGTCGCTGTATGAAAGGAATTTTAGTTGCAGTTTCTCCCGAAGGTATAATTGGAAAAGATAATACTATTCCATGGCATTATTCTGCAGACTTAAAACGATTCAAACGTTTGACTATTGGAAATACAATTATTATGGGCCGGAAAACTTGGGAATCTCTACCAATAAAACCACTTCCTGAACGTAGAAATATAGTGATAACTAGGAATGATATTGACAATATAGAATGTTTTAGAAGTATCGATGAAGCTCTCGAAACCTGTGAAGGTGATATTTGGTTCATTGGTGGTGCAGGAATATACAGTGAAGCTATGAATAAGGCCGATATAATTGATATGACTTTAGTACCTGATAATATTAGTGGAGAAGGGTGCATATATTTTCCTAAAATTGGAAATGATTGGAAAGAAAGTGAGGCTATGCCTCTAGAATATGATGGAAGATTAAAGCATAAAAAATACTCTCGTAGAGAGTAAACACACCTTTATAATCGGTAAGGTTGACCGTATTAGGAACGACCATGACGAGAAAACTAACTGCTTTTCTGTTAGCCATATTAATGTTACCTTTTTCAGCAATGAATACGTTGGCTGATGAAGGAGACCCTGATTTATCGATAAACGAAATAACATTTAGCGACGATTCACCAACTGGTGGAGACACAATAATTATTACTGCCGAAATTGCAAACGATGGAGGATCCAGTGGATTGGTTAGTGTAACAACTAACGCTAGTTTTTACTGGGATGGAAACTATATTGGAAAAGATAGTATAACGGTCCCAGGTAGTAATACTGCAGATGCTGAAATAGAATGGAGAGCTGTTGGAGGTCTACACACAATTACAGTAATTGTTGATGAAGAAGAACAAATAAGAGAATCAAATGAAGATAACAATGAAGACACTCAAGACATATCGGTAGAATACCCTCTAATTCTCTTTCTGGATGATGATAATAGTAGTAATAATGGAGGAACAAGAACTGAAACGGATGGATATTATTCTGCAGCTCTAGACAATATGTCTACAGGAATAGGATATGACATTATCCGAGTAGATAGTGGACAAAATGCCCCTGATTATGATACATTAAGTCAATATAGCTTAATTATTTGGGCTTGTGGAGCTGATTATCAAAGCGGTGATACTGATGTTACTTTTACTAATGAAGATAAGACAAATGTAGCTAACTTCTTAGAAGATGGAGGTGCATTATGGGCTATTGGCCATGATATTCTTTATGACTTTGATTCAGCAGATGGTGAAAGAGGCGAAGGTGATTTCGAATATGATTATCTTGGTGTTGCATATGCAGATCACGATAGAACTACGCCTGCTATTCTATATGGTGTAGATGATGACCCAGTCTCTGATGGAGTTGAATACAATGCTGATGCGATATCTAGTGATTTCGGTGATGATATAAATCCACGAGATGGTTTTGAAAAAGTACTTAGTTCTGGAGCTGCAGATGATTACAATATTTCAACCATAAGAACGGAAGAAGATTTCAAACTAATTTTTATGGCTGTCGATTTTAGTTCAATTACTGAAAGTTCAGATAGAGATGAATTAATGGAGAATATAGTAGAATATCTCGTGGAGCAATTGGAAAATGATGTTGCCTTAGGTAGATTCAATACGCCTCTAGACGGGCATACTATTGAACCAGATGTAACTAATCTAATCAATGTAACTGTAAGAAATAGAGGAACTGAAGACCAAAGCAATATTGAAGTAGATCTTGAAATTAGATGTTTGAATAGCACCTACCGATTTACAGATACTGATACTATTTCTCTTAATGCTGGAGAAAGTGCATTCGTTGAATTTGAATGGGATACTCCTGATGATGAAGATTATGAATATGAAATAAAAACAACAGCAACAATAGCTAATGATGAAAAAGAAGATAATAATGATAAACAAATTGCAGTTAATACATATGTAAACTATGATGTCGAACTATCAGAAGGTCATGTTAATCCTATGATTGCTGAAAAGGATACTGAAAGAAATATGAGTGTTCTTGTAACAAATATTGGTGATGTCACGATGAATTCAGATGTTATTGGTAAAGTATACGATGGCGCTGGAGGAGTTGTATACAATGGTGGTTCTCAAAATACTGATGATTTAAGCCCTGGGGAATCAATAACTCTAGATTGGCAATGGGAAACTGACGAGTATGGAACATTCTGGTTTGAAGCCGAATTAGATGATGATAGTGATGAAATTCCAGAAAATAACCTTGTTTCTGTATTGATGAGAAGTGTAGACATAGAATTCTCAGATGACATGGAAGATGGTACCAATGGATGGACTAATTACAAATCTTTGAGCAATCCATGGCATATTATTGATACTGATGAAGATGAAAACCGTGAAGCTTCAAGCCCAACCCACGCAATGTGGGTTGGAGATGAATCTAAAGGAGACGGTGAATATGATAATAATTGGGATTTTGCGCTATATACTGCTAATGAACACACACTAGGTACAAATCCAACTTTGGTAGTAGATATTTGGTATAATACTGAATTTAGCTGGGATGGTGGAAATGTACAAATCTCTACAGATAATGGAGAAAATTGGGAAGTAATTACGCCAGATAGTGGATACCCTGATGATGCTGTTGTTGGTTTAGATAATGAACCTGGTTACACCGGAAATTCAGGAGATGGTGAAACTAGTAGTTGGGAAACTGCAAATTTTAATCTAGGTGATTATTCTGGTGAAGATGTTAAATTCAAATTCCGTTTTGGAACGGACTCCTCAGTTAATACATATGAAGGATGGTACATTGATAATTTTCAAATTAAAGAAGGTATAACTACTGATTATGAAGACGATTTTGAAGATGGTGATGGAGACTGGGGATCTGATGTCGTCGAAAGTGAATGGAATTATTATAATATTGAAGAAGAACATGGAAATACCTATTCTGGAGATTATTCATGGTATTTAGGAAATCCAGATACGGGAACCTATAGTCCTTCTTTGAATGACTCACTTGAAACCCCGATGATTGATTTGGGAGATGGATCTGAGAAATATGTTTCTGCAATGGTTTGGTTTGGAATAGCAGGCCCTGCTGATTCTGCGATACTTGAAATTAATATATCTGGTGAATGGGAAACATTTGGCTCATTCCCTGGAGATAATGGAGAGTATTCAGAAGAATATGAAGATGCTGATGATAACGGATGGTTATACATAGAATTCGATGTTAGTGAATATGAAGGAGATGCGTCCTTTAGAGTCCGCTTTGTATCAGACACATATACTCAATATGATGGTTTATATGTTGATGATTTTACTTTGTATAGTTTACCACCAATTCCTAATGATGTCGGAACAAAGGATTTGGATGCACCAGATACTGCTAAACCGGGAAGAGCTGTAGCATTCAGTTCTAATATCTATAACTTTGGAACTGAGGACCAAAATTCTTTTGATGTAAGAGGAACGGTAACAAAAGATGATGGAACTGAAGTTTATAATCAAACCCAGACTATTGGTGAACTTGAATCTAAAGATAATATTACACTTGATTGGGTTTGGGAAGGCGGTACAAATGGAACTTATACAATAAGAGTTGAAACTTTACTAGATGGTGATGAACGTGTAGGAAATAATCCTAAAGAATCAGATATAGATATTGCTGAAAGTGGATATAATATTGCATTAACTGTCGAAGAACAAGCCAAAGATGTATTATCTGGCGAATCAGTTATTTTTAATTTTACTGCAACAAATACTGGAGAAAATAGTGGATATTATGATATAACTGTTGACTATATTAGTGAGCCTGATGAATGGAAAATAATTTCGCATACTACTACAATTTATCTTTCATCGGGTTCAAGCTATAATTTTACTGTAGCTGTTATTTCACCAACTCTTGCATCTACTGGAGATGAACATCAATTTTCTGTTACTATAACAAGTCGTGATGATCCTGAAACTGAAGATAGTCAAGATATCTCTGTAACTCCATTCTATTATGATCAAGCTGGAGGTGACAAAGTTCTACTAATTGATGCTAACTTTGGTAAAAATAACGGATATAATAATTACTATGATATTGATAAAATTGATACGCGAATGAAGTTAGCTCTTCAACAATATTTCAATAATGGAGAAAGTAGAGGTTATGATGTTTACACTATTCCATATGATATTGAAGCTGGTTCATATGGTGAATTACATCCTTATCCTACAAATGAATTGATGTCTAATTATGACGTCGTTGTCTGGGTTCAAGGGGACTACCGTCAACTAAACTTAACCAACTGGAAAGCCTGCATTGGTGATTATCTGGATGGTGGAGGAAGCATGTGGATAATGGGACAACAATTTATGACTGCCCTGAATAGTTCTACAGGTTCAAGAGAAGAAGGAAGTTTTGAATATGATTATCTCAAAGTCCGATATGTTAGTGATGGTTCTGGAGTGCCAAATCCATTAATTGGAGTTAATGATGATGAAATTTTTGGTGAAGCTGAATATGATATGAATGATCGCAGTATAATTGGATATGACTATACAGACTGGATTAGACCAACTGATGATGCTGTCGGTGCTTTCTATACTGGTAATAGCAATTGGTGGCATATTGTAGACACCGAACAAGATTCTAACAGGAAAGCATACAGTCCAACACATTCTATGTGGATTGGGGACGAAAGTAAAAATAATGGTGAATATGAAAGTGGTTGGGATTATTCAATATATACTTCATCCGAATATGAACTAAGTACTGGCGGGCAATTGAAATTCCAGCACTATTATAGTACTGAAAGTTCAACCTATCCTTATGATGGAGGAAACGTTCAAATCACAACTAATGATGGTGAAGATTGGGAAGTAATTTATCCAAGTGGTGGATATCCTGGAGATTCGGTTTCTGGATTAGATGGGGAATCTGGATATTACGGCGATTCCGGAGGTTGGGTTGAAGCTTCTTTTGACTTAACCAATTTTTCTGGTGAAGATGTAAGATTTAGGTTTAGATTTGGTTCTGACAGTGTAACTGACAATTATGAAGGATGGTATTTTGATAATGTAGAGTTAACTGATTCGATACATGGAACTCTATTATCTGATGATTTTGAAAATGGAAATACAAATTGGGATGATGCACCACAAGTATTCAATGTATCACTCCACTATCAAGGTGATTACAGAGTAATTGTTTCTCCGTTTACATTTGCTTTTGTAAATAATAGTGAAGATAGAGAGGACATGGTAGGCCGTGCTCTTGATTGGTTAAGGGCTGCAGCTGCTGCAGATGATGTCGGTGTTGATTCATTGGACATTGAAACACCAACTAATGAAAATTCAACTATTGCTTTCTCAAGCGTTATCAAAAATTATGGTTCTGAAGATCAGACTGCATTCGAAGTTGAAGCTCGAGTTGAGGATGCTGAAGGAAATGAACTATGGTCTCAAACAAAAATAGTTACAAATCTTGAATCTGGTGAAGAAGAAACTTTAGACTGGGAATGGGAAAGTGAAAATCCTAGAGAAGTTACTTTTGTTGTTGAAACCCTCAAAGACGATGAGAGTCATCGAAATAATCTAATGAAAGAAGATATTGAAATTGCAATGATATGTATTCCTGAAATAACTACATTCAATGACCACAAAGAAGGCGAACCTAGTGATGACATTATGTTTGATTTGATAATTAGTAATCGGGCAAGTGGTGACGATATTTTCGATATCGAGATGACTGGAAGTGCTGCTAGTTGGGGACAAATTGCAAATCAATTAGAACTTCATAGTAACGAAAGCCGAGATCTTGAATTAGCACTAAAGATAGATGAAGACACTGAATTGGGTGATTATGATTTGATTATTGTTATAGTTGCAAGTGATGGAACAACTGAAGAACTTGAATTACTAATAACCGTGACTGATAATCCCGTTAATTATGAAGTAGAAATCACACTAGACCCTACAAATATAGAAACGATTGCAGGAAGAGATGTGGAAGTTGAGATAACTATCTATAATCATGGAGATGAACAAGATACTTTTGATCTCGAATCAAGAGGTGAAGAAGCTTCATGGGTTGCCTTTGAAGAAAATGGGATACTTATTGGAGCTGGAGGTGAAGATACTGTAACTGCAGTGATTAGTGTACCTGCTGATGCAGATGAGGGGAATGCTTATGTTGAAATTTGGGCGACATCAAGAAATGACCAAAGTGCAGAAGATGATAAAACAGTTAAAGTAATTGTAGAAGAATTAACCATTGGTGCAACTCTTATACGAGATAGTAGCGGTCTAATGAATATTGCACCTGGAACTTCAGGAGACTTTGAATTTACCATATTAAGCGATAGTAATGGTGCGCAATTGCTAACGATTTTAACAGAAGGAAATGCTGGAGAATGGGCCACATTGGCAATAACCGAAATTGATTTAGAAGCTGAGGGGGCAACTAGTTTTACAGTAACTGTAACAGTGCCTCAAGAAACTGCAGAAGCCACATACCGACTAGAAGTCATACTTATGTTTGGTGATGATGAATTGGCTAAATCAGTTTCAAATATTGTTGTTCAGGCTCCATTTAAAGAACAGAAAGAAATTGAACTATGTTTAACATCAACTAATACCTGCTTTATTTCAAGTAATGGAAGGTCTACATTTGATATAACTCTTGATATGGATTCTGATTCAATAACTAGTGAACAATTTGACTTTACAATCGAAAATTTAGGCAATGTTGATATGATAATCGGATTTGAACTAAATGGTCCGAATGACATGACTACAAGCAGTATGCTAACTTATACTGACGGTGACGGAAAAACTCTTTGGATGGTGTCAATTATGCCTGAGGATGTTTTAAACATTCAAGAGGAAAACATGGAATTCGGAACCTTATCTATTCTTGCTAATAAACCAGAGCCTGGTGCATACACTTTCACCTTAGTTTGGATGGAAGTCACAGAAACGGATAGCAATGAGATGGGAGAAATTTCTGTAAATGTGAACATAGAAGGTGATGTTACTCCAGAAAGCACTACCGAAGAAGATGACTCCCTACTTCCGGGACCCTCTTTCATCTCTATTATTGCAATGTTAGCAATAATGGTGTATCGAAGAAAAAAATAATTATTCGTCGAAGGTCCCTTTGGCAATTAAAGCAGGCATTAGTGCAAAGTAGGACATGTAAAGTGCAAAAGCTAGATACCATATGGATTCCCATAAATCATTCTCAAAAAAACGAAATACTATAGTAATTATTAAAATTATAATGCCAAATAATATTGGATTTCTAAAGCCAGCTCTAGCTTTGGCATAAGGAATGGTAGTTACAGTTAACAATGAAACTAACCCTATCGATATTGGAACTAAAATATTATTAAAATCATTAATTAAAGAATATTTAATTGAAATTACTACTATAAACATAGACAAACCAGGAGAAGGTAAGCCATGGAAATATTTGTTATCGCTCTGATTCCCTTGTGTAAATCTTGCCAATCTAAAAATGCTAAGTAAGAGAACCATTAATGAAGCTGAAATAGCAACTATATTTTCTAGATTATATCTAAAATTAAAATTAAGATCATCATCTATTATGTCTATAGCTGGCCCTCGGCCTATATCATAATATAATGAATAAATCAAAATAGATGGAGCTAAACCAAAACAAATCGAATCAGATATTGAATCTAAATATTTACCATAATCATGCTTTGTTCCAAATTTGCGTGCTAAAGCCCCATCCATTCCATCAATTATAGCTGAAATTGGAAGTAGCATCAAGGCTACAATATAACTCGAAACAGTACCATCAATTATGTACATAATTGCTAGAAAACCTAAAGCAGCGCTTGTGAAAGTAGCTATATCTGCATAAGAAATTAAGGTAACTGGCTTGAAAATTTGTTTCAATGTGGTCACTGCTAATCACCCTTATCTATTGCGGAGGCTTGAATTTTTGAAAGCAACCTTTTAGGACCTTCCATTAATTTTTCAGCAACTGAAAGAGATGACATGGGAGTGAATTCAGCTATTGTTTGTCCTGCTAAGATACGATCACCCTCTTTAATTTTTATTCTAATTCCTGAGGATTCAAAGTCTAAATCTACCCGTGAACCAAAATGAATTAGTCCGATACGCCCCCCTTTTTTGATGAACTCATTCGGTTCGATGTAACTAACAATACGCCTAACTAAGAAACCGGCAATTTGTGTAATTTTGAAAATTCCAAGGTCGGTATCTAATTTAGTAATTAATCTCTCATTCCTGTTTGAATCTTTAGAAAATGCAGGTAAATTCCCACCAGGTTTATGCCTTTGTGAAATTATTTTACCATCAATAGGTGAACGATTAACGTGTACATTTTGAAGACCCATGAAGACTGAAATATGAACCATCCCTCGTTTAGTCTCTACCTTCTGGACTAATCCATCTGCAGAACTAACGATGCCCTCTTGAATTTCTCGATAAGGATCCCTATAGAAGCAAAGAAGAAATATAGATAAAATAATCAAAACTAAAGAGATTGCATACATCTCTTCAAGAGGCCAGTCAACTACAATCCCTTGTTCACTAATAGAATTTGAAGAAACTCCAAATGGGAATAAAATTAAACCAGACACTATTACATAAATTACCATATTTGGCATATCTTTTGCAAATGGGATTTTGGGAGCTCCTTCGGGCATTTCACGTAAAGGAAGATCTATAACACCTAATATTGAATCCTGCATTTCAGGTAGAAAATGAAAAACAGCTATAGCTAGAACTACAAGAGCAAGCAAACTACCAATTTTTGCATAAACGGCATGAGCCCAGAAGAATGTATCAACTCCCCACACATGCTCATATGTTAACCAAATAACTACAGCATTACGGACTAAATTCAAAATATAAATTGGAGGTACTGTTACCAAAAATGCATTAAAACGGCGATTAAGAGGTGCCTTTGTACAAATGACACCGCCAACAAAGATTATCATACTTTGAAGTGCTGTACAAGCAAGAACTATGTTTACAGAAGGTGCAAGTGGATTTTTCCAACTACCACCTTCAATAGAGACTCGAACTTCTTCATGTTCTGAACCTGAACGATAAATCTTAGATCCTTCGCCATAATCTATCAAACCAAGTGTATTATCAACACCGAAAATATCAAGAATCCATATTGACTGTTCTGCTACTAAATGTATTAACCAACCTGCGAGTAAAGGCACTCTTTCTACAAAGAAATAGATACCACCTGCTACAACAGTCATAGCTGCTAACCATCGCAAAGGTTCGTAGGCTGATTTCCAGATAATACTCAAATATTCATGGTAAGCTAAATATCCGAAAAAAGGAACTGCAGCTGCACAAATTAAAGCATTAACTGGATCTTTTATGAGTATGTAATATTCTACTTGAATCCACCAAAAAAAACCTAAGGATAACCACCCTAAAATACTAAATTGATTTCCTATTTTTGTAGGAAACCGTTTTCCAAAGAATATATGATCTCTTTCTGAAAGATAATAACCTATAGCCAATAAAAATAATGAACTAATGACAAAAACTTCTCCAAGTAATGAAAAATCGGTTGCCATTACAGCTAGGACAAAGTTGTTCTAAAAAAGCCCTCTGTTTAATTTGAAAGCCACTTTCGTGCAGTGTTATATGATTCTAAATCCCCAATATCATACCAAACACCTCGAAAAGAAACCGATTTTACATCTGCCTTTTGAATATGCCAAGCTAAAAAATTACCAAGAGCATCTCGATCTCCCCCAGAATTAATATAATCTAAAAAATTAATAATTCCCTTCTCGGACAATAACCAATAAGCTGTTGCAGCTAAAGTTGACTTCGGTTTACTTGGTTTTTCATGGAAATCAGTAATACTTTCGCTGTTTGTTTCTGCAATCCCATAAAGCCTCGCCAATTCAAGATCTTCAACATCATATAATCCAATAACGTCTTTCTTAGTTTCCTGATATCTTCTAACCATTTGATTTAAATCAAAATTAGAAAGATTATCGCCGCCTGCAATGAAAACTGGACCTTTGATTGAATATTCAGAAAAAAGCAAATTTAAGGCACCGAGGGCACCTAACTTTTCTTCTTCATTATTACTTGATTCCACAAATAATTCAAGATTTAATGGACCCACATAATTCTTTATATAATTCTCAAAATTAGTTGCAAAAAAACTATTGACAGATACAATTACTCTTTCAGGATTTATTCTTTCTAAAGATTTGAGAACGTGTGTAAGCATTGGCTTGCCTGCTACATCTAATAATTGTTTAGGAGTGTTCTTAGTAAGAGGCCACATCCTTTTGGCAAATCCACCTGCCAATACTATTGAATCCATTAAAGTGTGATTTTGCCACCAGACAATAATTGTTGAAGTGCATCATCTGCAACATTATCTAATTTCTTTGGATCATATAATTCTTTCTTTATATTTTGACGATGATCCTTAACAACTTTCCAACGGGCTTGTCGTTCATCACTTTCACTTTTACGATGTGTACGTAATGTTTCAAGCATTTCCATAGCTTTAGCATGTTGATTATCTGCTTTCTTTCGACAGTCTACAAATTCTTTATGCTTTTTATCAGATTCAGTCGAAAGATGAGAAGCTTCCTTCATTAATACAGTAACTTTCTTATAAATTTTCTTATTCTGTCTAGCCATGTTTACGACAGACTTGTGCTCTTCATCAGCTCTAGAAAATTCTGAATCTATAGTTGTATCTAGCTCAGATACCTCTGCATTAATATGTTCTTGAGTGGATAATACTACTTCTTGATCACCTAAACTTCTTCTCAAAATAGCTAACTTATCCATTACTTCTCTTTCTTTGGAAATAGGCATCTCCGTAGTTTCTCTTCGCTTTTCTAAGTTAAGAATTTCAGAATGTAAAGCTTGAACTGTATCTTTTAGTGATTTTCCACCTCTTTTATCTTTCCTTTTTTGTTGCTTAAGTTCAATTAGTTGCTTAGCCTTTTCTTGAGCACTATTGCGTAAATTCTGATGCTTTACCTTAATAGTAGTATTTGCTTTCATCTCATCACGATGGGCCATAATTTCTTCCATGACCTTATTACGTTGATCATGCAACGAATTTCTTTCGTCTCTTAATGCTCGAGCTTCTTCATTGAGAGTATTTCGCTTACCTACGCAATTTTGGAAACGTTCTTCAGCTAACTTAGTTTCCGATTTTGGCTTTCCCTGAGTTCTAGATTTTTTTTGAGCCATCCTTAATTTATTATTGTATGTTTCTCATACCTCGGGATAATGTCAATTTTAAGGTTCGGATATAAAGTTGACTATTGAAGCTAATAAGCAAATGGATTTAATATAGAATATATAGATTTATCAACAGGACCTACTTCAAGTTGCATTGGCTCTTCGGTAAATGACTCTACTACTTCCATATATCTAGCTGCAGCTTCGACTCTGAGCTTATCTGTTAATTTAGGTGGTTTTCCATCTCCAGTAAATCCTCTTTCGACTAACCAAGTTCTTACATATTCCTTATCTAATTTTCGTGGTTCTTCACCTTTTTCAAACCGCTTTTCGTAATCATCAGCCATCCAATAACGGCTTGAATCTGGAGTGTTTACTTCATCCATTAACATTATTTTCCCTTTAGAAATACCAAATTCATATTTAGTATCAACAAAAATTAAGCCTTTATCAGCAGCTCTAGAAACTCCTCTTTCATATAATCGCATTGAAATTCTAGATAATTCTTTGAATAAAGCAGGATCAATTACTCCTCTTTTATACAACTCAGAAGGTGTTACTGATTCATCATGTTCACCTTGAACTGCTTTAGTTGATGGAGTTATGATTGGTTCAGGTAATTTTTCATTCTTTCGCATCCCATTTGGTAACTCATTACCACAAAAATTACGATCGCCTTTCTCATAGGCTGTCCAAGCTGACGTTGATGTGACGCCTGTAATATATCCTCTAACAACCATTTCCACTTGTATCGGATCACATCTTCTAACGGTCCATACATTTGGATGGGGGCGTCTCATTACATGATTAGCAACAATATCAGCCGTTTCTCCAAACCACCAATCGGCTAATTCGACCAGTGCCTGTCCTTTGAAAGGAACTGTTCCTAGAACTCTGTCAAATGCTGATATTCTATCAGTAGTTACCATTGTTATGGTATCTTCATTAACGTAATTGTCCCTAACTTTCCCTCTATAAAGTTCACCTTGGTCATCAAAATCGGTCCCTTCTAATGTATATTTCAATTGCTGTTTTAACAAGTCGCGGTCCATGTATAATGGGCTTATTGCGCAAGGGACTAAAATAACCACTCCCATGCCATATTAGCTATATGCTTAGTAAAACATTAAAAAATATTGCCGAACGTCTTTTAAAACCAATAGCAGTAGTTATAGGAAAAATGGGAATTAAACCAAACCATATTACTGTTATGGGACTTCTCCTAACTTTTTGGGCCTCATGGTTTATTTATAACAAAGATATCTATTTTGCTTTTCTTATTGGACTTCTTGCTTCTCTATTTGATGGAGCTGATGGGTTAGTTGCTAGAGCTACTGGAACTTCTTCAAAAAAAGGTGGATATCTTGATGCTGTTCTTGACAGATATGCCGATTGCCTCGCTTTTGGGGCACTGATATTAGGTGGATGGATGAAACCAATAAATGGAATTGATTTTATCTCAGGTGAAATGTGGGCAATAGCTGCTTTGATTGGGGCTTTTCAAACCTCTTATGCGCGTGCTGCTGCAGAAAGATTAGGCATTTCACAAGAAGGAATTGGAATTATTGAAAGGCCTGAAAGATTATTTATTTTTGGAATAGGACTTTTAATTGGAGAACTAATGAATGACGTCGAAATAATTATTACATTTGTTGTTGCATTCTTAGCCATATTGGGTAATCTAACTGTGATTCAAAGAATGGCACATTTTTGGAGAGAAGCTAAGGATGAATAAATCGAAAGATTGGATCAATGAAAGTATTGTTTCATTCTTCTTTTTAGGAAGATCGCCAGTTGCTCCTGGGACTTTTGGAACTTTGGGATCGCTCACATTAGCATATTTAATTGTTCAAAATATAGAACATTACGTAGGGCTGCTCTTAATTTGTATGAGTTTAATTATGTATTATGTTGGATTACAAGTTGCTCCATGGTGTGAAGAAAAATATGGAAAAGATCCGGGTATTTATGTACTTGATGAAGTTATTGGTTATTTAATTCCAATAAGCTTTCTAATAATTCTCAATAATGAAATTACACAACAAATCTGGATTTTATCATTCATTGCCTTTAGAGTATTTGATGTTTTGAAAATATGGCCTGCAAAAGATTTAGAAAAAATTGAAGGCGGCCATGGGATTCTGCTAGATGACGTCGCCGCTGGATTTCAAACTTTAATTATAATTTTACTATGTTTGCAATTCAATTTCATTTAAAATAAACTGCCGTTTAATTTTTATCCCGCTCTCAAACTGTTAGTTTAGAGTTTTATGGTTACAGAAATAGAAATAAGAGTTGGTCTAAAAATGGGAATGGCAGATCCTGAAGGTGCTAATGTACAAAAAGCACTAAACCTTTTAGGGTTTGATAGTATAAATGGAGTCGAATCTGCAAAGTGTTATCGTATTATTATTGACAAAGAAGAAAAGGCTGCACTTGAATTGGCTGAAAAGATGTGCCGGCAATTATTAGCAAATCCAGTAGTTCATAATTATACAATATCGGTGGCTGATTAATGCTTGAACTGGTACCCAAAACAAATAATGTATTTTACGTTAATTTAGATAGTGACTTAAGGGAAGTTGTAGATAAGTTAGGACTTGGTCTTTTACCGGATGAAATCTTAAAAGTAAAAGAATTTTTCCAAAAACAAGGAAGAAAACCAACCGATGTTGAACTTCAAGCTATTGACCAAGCTTGGTCTGAGCATTGTTGTTATAAATCTTCAAAACCTGTTTTAGAAGAAACGATTTTTGGATTAGAAACAACTAAAAAAGTAATTGCTAGGGAAGATGCCGGCATCATGGAATTTGACGATGAACATTACTATGCTGTGGGACTTGAATCGCATAACCATCCTTCTGCATTAGACCCCTATGGAGGGGCTGCAACAGGCATAGGCGGAATCTTACGCGATGTTGTATGTATGGGTGCACAACCCATAGCTTTAGTTGACACTTTGTTTTTTGGAGATTTGGATACGCCTCAGGAAACTTTAGCAGACGGTGTAAAACATCCTAGGTATTTGATGGGAGGTGTAGTTGCAGGAATACGTGATTACGGCAATAGAGTTGGAGTACCTACTGTGGCCGGCCAAGTATCATTCCACCCAAAATATACAGGCAATCCTCTGGTAAATGTAGGATGTATTGGATTAGTTCGTAAAGATTTAATGATACATAGTAAAGCCGGAGGTGTTGGAGACATCTATATTCTGGCAGGTGGAAGAACTGGTCGTGATGGAATTCATGGCGTAACATTTGCATCTAGAGATTTAGATGCCGGATCTGGAGAGGATCTTGGAGCTGTTCAACTAGGTGATCCGATAACTAAGGAACCGCTAATGCATTTATGTTTAGAATTAAATGAAATGAAGCTTTTGACAGGCATGAAAGATTTGGGAGGAGGGGGGCTTTCTTGTGTTGTAGGGGAATTAGCCCTGGATGCTGGATTTGGAGCTAGAGTTGATCTTGAAAAAGTTCTATTGAAAGTAGACAATATGCCGCCTTGGGAAATTTGGGTATCTGAATCTCAAGAAAGGATGATGTTTACTGTCGAACCTGAAAATGTAGCGAATGTACTAACAATATGTAAAGCATGGGATGTTGAAGCTGTAACCATTGGAGAAGTAATATTAGAAAAAACTAATATTGTACATTACAATGGTGTTGAAATTTTAAATCTGGATTTAGATTTTACAACTGGAGGGCCCGTCTACAAGAGACCGTATAATCTACCAGAATATGAAACTGATAAAAGAAAAATACAGCCTGAATATCCTACTAATTTTAATGATGCTATCAATGAATTAATTGGAAAGCCCGAAGTTGCTTCAAAAGACTGGGTAATTCGGCAATATGATCACGAAGTACGTGGAAAGACGGTACTAAAACCAATTCAAGGACCGATTGGAAAGGATGTACCTGGCGACTCTTCTGTGCTTAAACCAGTTGATAATTCTTGGAAAGGACTCGCCTTGACTTCGGATGTTAATCCATACTTAATGGAAGCAAATCCATACCACGGAACTATGAGTGCTGTAGAAGAAGTGTGTAGGAATTTAGCGTCAGTCGGGGCCAGAATAGATTCTATAGCTGATTGTTTATGTTTTGGAAATCCGCGCAAACCAGACATTATGGGTCAATTCAGAGCCAGTTGTGAAGCTTTGAAAGATGCAGCTATTGCTGTTGATGTCCCATACGTTTCAGGCAATGTAAGTTTATACAATGAAACTATAGAAGGTGCAATTCCCCCAACGCCTGTTTTAATGGGTATTGGATTAGTAAAAGATATCAGAAAATGTACTACAAGTGACATGAAAAAAGAAGGAAGCATATGGCTTGTAGGTGAAACTAAAGAAGAGATGGGTGCAAGCTTGTATTATCGGAATTTAGAACTTGAAAGTGCAAATGTACCTACAACAAATTTTGAAAAATTTATGCCTCGAATGGAGCAATTAATTCAAGCCATTGAGAATGATGAGGTTGTTGCATGCCATGATATTTCAACAGGTGGATTAGCTATTTCTGTAATTGAAATGTGTATGAGTGGAATAGGTGCGAATATTGAGCTCACGAGTGAGTTAAGGGCCGATATTGAATTATTTAGTGAATCGAACGGCCGATGGGTTGTTCAGATTGCTCCAGGTTGTGAAGAAAAATTTGCTAATCGTTTTGATTTTGCAACGCAAATTGGAAATGTCAGTGATAACATTACATTTAC
>LWDU01033484.1_pt1 | contig 23559 bp, 13 predicted proteins | sample 727161 | NCBI WGS metagenome assembly LWDU01 (sample SAMN04566230, study PRJNA314399) | hydrothermal vent metagenome | isolation source: deep sea hydrothermal plume seawater | place: Mexico: Gulf of California, Guaymas Basin | collected 2004-07-11
ATCCTGTAAGGTTAGTGCCACAAGAAGCAATCAGTATTTACCTGACACCCGTTAACGCTAGTTTAGGACAACTTGCCAAAGCCGTACTCAGTAGTGTCATCTTAGTAAGCGTCTTTAGTGCCTTGAACACTGGCCTGCTAACTCCGCCCCGTGTGTTATTTGCGATGGCCCGCGATGAAATGTTTATCCCAGCCTTCGCCAAGATCCATCCCCGCTTCAAAACACCGCACATCGCCGTCATGGGGCAAGGATTAGTTACCGTTGTTCTCTTGCTAATTGTGTCGGGTTATGTCGTCTATCGCACAAATCAAGCAACGGATTCTGAATTGCCAAGCTCGGCTGAATTACTTGATGCCAGTGTGTCGACCGCAGCTGGTGGTTTACTTGAACCAGATACTCGTCAACGAGCCACCGTGATTCGCGTTGATGCGACGCACGTTTTTGTGTCACTTGGCGGCTCTAATGAAGGTGTTTTACAGCGCGTACAACTCAGGCGAGATCTCGTAGTGGGTGCAGAATTTGATATTATTGTTTCCGGTTACAACCAAGAGCAACAAATCTATGATGTTCTTCCCGCAGCGGCTGGATCAGAAGCCAAGGAGATTTTTGATTATCTCACTAACATTGCCGTGTTTAGCGCGACCATTTTTATCGTGTTAACGATCGGTGCAATTTTCATTTTACGCAGAAAACATCCTGATATGGAACGACCTTACAAAGTCCCCGGCTACCCGATCATTCCTTTGATCTCACTGATCGCCAATGCAATCTTCTTGTATCTCGTCGGCAGCGATAACATTATTGTCGTGTTGTTCAGTGGCGGCTTCTTACTTTGTAGCTTGCCGCTATATTTTTTGTTTGCCGCCGCCAATCGTAAACCCACTGGCGATGCATAAAACCGTCTGAGATTCGTGACTAATTGCGGGTTATGTTTTTCAACAACCCAAGAGTGCAATTGTCCAAGCCATTCACTCTTCGCGATCACTATTGAGTTCTAAAATCTCACCTAGCACGATGACAATTCGTGGAGCGGCTGTTGGTGACGAATCCAGTATGCCTGAAACACTATCAATAGCGCGCTGGGCGGTTTTAAGATACTCAGGTTTATCCAACTGTTTATATAGATACAGTAAATTCGCGGCTGTCACACTGTTTCCGGAAGGGCGGACACTGTCAATTGGATTCTTGGCTCGAGCAATCAATGTTTCGTGGTCACTAGAAGTAAAGAAGAAGCCACCGTTTTTATCATCCCAATATCTTTCAATTTGGGTTTGAGTGAGCGTATCTGCATGGGTAAGCCATTCTTGCTCACCAGTTGCTCGATGCAATGCGATCAATCCCTCAATAAAAAACGCGTAGTCGACTACATACGCATTAAACCGAGCCTCACCTCGATTGTAACTGTGTAAAAGTTGACCTTGATCATTACGCATATTTTCAAGAATGAATTTAGCGGCTTTCGAAGCGGCTGCTATATACTCAGGCTTCTCCAGTAATCGCCCCGCATCTGCAAACCCGCGAATCATTAAACCGTTCCAACTTGTCATGATTTTATTGTCAAGCAAGGGTCGTATTCGCTTATTGCGATGCTGCATCAATGACTGCCGCATCGACAATAGCTGTTTCTCAAGATCAGCGAGATCGGTTTTTCGAGCCACTGCTTCTTCCGTTCTGGTTTTGCTCATCAAAAGTGCGTAGTAATCTTCCTCGAAATTGGGAGCACCGTTGAGCGCATAAATATCGGCGAACAACTCGTATTGTTCCTCGGACAATAGCGATTTAACTTCCGCTCGCGACCACCGATAATACTTACCTTCGCTGCCTTCGCTATCCGCATCCAACGCTGAATAAAATCCACCGTTTTCATCCGTCATCTCTCGCAGCACAAACTCCAATAACTCTTCGGTTATCTGACGATATTCTAGATTGCCGGTCAATTTATAAGCCGCTGCATAAATGCTCGCTAATTGGCCGTTGTCGTACAACATTTTTTCGAAATGGGGAATGTGCCAATATCGATCTACGCTGTAGCGATGGAAACCACCACCTAAATGATCTCGTATTCCGCCCATCGCCATATGGTCCAATTGCCCAACTAACATCTGCAGCGCCTGTCCGCTATCTTTGCCGACGCGATTTAGTCGTTCTACTTCGAATATAAGAAATTCTAGATTACAGGGAGTCGGAAATTTGGGGACATTCGGATTGGCGATGCTGTACCCAAAACCACCCCACTGAGAATCAAATCGTTCCTGCAAAGCATCCACGGTCGCTGTGAAAACTTTCTCATCAAGAACATTGAGGGTCCGCGGGATGCGTGCTTCCAATTCTGACTTCACAGCATCTGTAACTGCGGCCGCTTGTTTGCTGACCAATTCTGGATCGTCGATCCACACTTGAGACAGCTTTTGGATGATCGTCAAGAAACCAGGAATTCCGCGACGGTCGCCGTCTCGTGCTGGGAAGTACGAGCCACCGGTGAATGGTTTCGAGTCCGGTGTCAAAAAAACACTCATCGGCCAGCCCCCACGTTGCGTTAATACCTGAACTGCTGCCATATACACCTGGTCAACGTCGGGACGCTCTTCGCGGTCTACCTTTATACAAACATAATGCTTGTTAAGAAAAGCTGCTATTTCCTTGTCTTCAAACGATTCCCGTTCCATGACATGACACCAGTGACAACTGGAATAGCCAATTGACAGAAATATAAGCTTATTCTCTTTTTTGGCCTTGGCGAATGCTGCATCGCCCCAGGGATACCAATCGACTGGGTTGTGAGCGTGGCTCAACAAGTAGGGACTGGTTTCATTAACAAGGTGGTTCACGGGACCTTTTTTTCCTGGTTCAGCACCCAACAATAAACTGGAGCATACGTCAGAGGCTCCAACAAATAACACCATGGAAATAATCATCAAGAACAAATAGTTGTTTTTCATAGCATTACCTATTTAAATGCTTTCCATCTATATCGTGAATAGAATGGTTAGGATGCATCAGCCAACATCAGATATAGAAATAGAATCCTCTTGTTTGATATCTTATTCCAACCGAGAATACCTCTCAAATTAATAGCCAGAAGATCGAGTCTATTGGGCGCGATTAACCAAGATCTTTTAAGAATGCATCGAGGTCATCGTCATCGTCTGTCACTTTCGGTTGTTCACTCGGTGCTGCCCAAGCATCTTCCGCGGCGGCTGGTTGAGCAGCTGGAGCTGGAGCTGGAGTCGCTACTGGTTCTGTAGCAGACGCTTCGACCAAATCAGTCAACGATGGCAAATCTTGAGCTGCTTGAGGTTCTTCGGCAGCAGGTGCAGCGCCTTCAAAGTCAACTAAATCCAACATTTCTGCCGATGGTGGTGATGCGGGGCTCACTTCAAAATCTGATAAATCACCGGCATCCTCGGGTTGTGCTGCAACGGGTTGTGCTGCAACGGGTTGTGCTGCAACGGGTTCTGCTGCAACGGGTTCTGCTGCAACGGGCTCTGCTGCAACGTCAGGTGACATTTCGAAATCACCCAAGTCCACCGGAGCAGGCATAGCTTCAGGAGCTGGCTCTGTTTCATTAGATGCTGCACTCATGACTTCGGTTTCAGCAGTATCGATTGTGCCTAAATCAAAGGCTTCGGCTTCATGATCCGAGGTTATCGCGGACTCAGACACTGCACCATTGTATTGAACTTCCATAACGACTGAACCAAGCTTCAATTGACTGCCAGAATCGACTGCTGAAATGTTTTCAACTCGCGAGCTATTCACAAAAGTGCCGTTAAGCGAAGCAAGGTCACGGACCTGAACGGCCCCATTTTCCTCAAATATTTCACAATGCTTGCGGCTTAGCAAGGGGTGCTTGATTGTAAAGGTCGCGTCTTTACCACGACCAATAATTACGGGCAATGTGACGCTTACTGTTTTAAGCGGCTGGCCGTCTTTGTAAACTAATAAATCAACGTTCATAAATTATTGCTTTGGAAAGTAATACCAACGTATAAGAGTGGCTTATTCAATTGCTGGTTCGTGCAAGTTGTTGATTTGCACTGTCATAGAATAGAACCGACTCGCAACAAATTCACATCGGTTTATACACCACTCAATATTATTTAATTAAATAGTTGCACTAGGTTAGTTTATACTCCAAAAAAACAATCGACAATCGGTAAAAACTACTCTTTTAAGTTTGTTTGCTTTCCACATTTATCCCAAACGTTATAACCCGACGACTACAAATGGGGGCTTCAATCCTATATGCTCGAACCTGCCTAAAACGTGAAGCCTAGATCTGTACACGGGAATTTTTAGAAGGCCGTGACTGCAAGTCCACATTAGCAGGTATTTCCTACGCTTATAGGTTGTGCTAAGCACCACAGGGCACTCAACATCAATGCAGTGAACAACTGCCCGTGACGCTAAGAAAAAACTACTTTCCACTGCAAATGCCCCCTTTAGCGCGGTGCCTTACTGGGTTACACTGAAATACCAAATAATAAAAAGTGCCGTCTTGTGTAGTATATTCCAGCAAGATTGTGCTGAATCGGCGGGTGTAGCTCAGTTGGCAGAGCACAACGTTGCCAACGTTGTTGTCGTGGGTTCGAATCCCATCACCCGCTCTTTATTGTGTGCACAGTTGCACGTGTAAACTATTGAAATTGAACTGTTTGTAAACAGTTCGCTAGACCGTTAATTAAACCACCTTTTTATAGATCCAAGCCTTTCGAGAACTTAATCCAGCTACGATTCTATGCGTACAACGATTGATTTACTCTGATTTTTCTCTACAAGCACTACGCTTTATATATTGGATCAATCGGACCATTTGGACCAGGAATGCATTATGTCTGAACAAGACACCAACGAAACAAACGACATAAACGAAGAAGTTTTAGATACCGAGACAGATGCTGTCGAAAATGACGCTGAGTCTATAGCAACAACCGCTGAGGTTGCTGAAGATCAAGTTGAAACTTCTACATCCGATGCTGATGAAAGCGAAGACGACGACGAACGTCTTAACGTTGAAGTCCAAGTCAATACGACAGGCGCTTGCGAACGACACGTTGTTGTCACGGTGTCAAAAGAAGATATCGCCCGCTATAAAGATGATGCCTACAACGACTTGATGCCCAAAGCACAAATTCCGGGTTTCCGCATCGGGCGTGCTCCACGTAAACTTGTGGAAAGTCGTTTCAAGAGTGATGTAGCCGACCAAATTAAAGGCTCATTGATCATGGATGCGATGAGTCAAGTTACTGATGAACAAGATTTCTCCGCAATCAGCGAACCCGATTTCAACTTCGACGCAGTCCAAATGCCTGATGATAGCGAGTTGACCTTTGAATTCACCGTAGAAGTGCGGCCTGAATTCGATGTGCCACAATGGAAAGGCCTGAAACTAGAAACTGTTGCACACGATTACACGGATGACGAAGTAAGTACACGAGCTCAAGAATTACTGCAACGCTACGGTAACGAAGAAGACGTTGAAGGTGAAATCGCGGCCGGCGACATTGTCAATGTGACCATCGAATTCAAAGACGGCGACAAACTTGTTACCACACTGGAAGATGCAAGAGTGCCCGTCCGCGGCACAATCACCTTCTCCGACGGAGATATTAACGACTTTGATAAACTGGTTGTCGGAGCTAATGTTGGTGACAAGAAAGAAACCACTGCTAGCCTGAGTGCCGATCTGGACAACGACGAACTCGCCGGCAAAGAATATTCTGCAAACGTCAAAATCAACAACGCCAAACGCGTCACTGTCCCTGAACTCACACCTGAGTTCCTTGAAGAAATTGGGGGGTTCAGCAGCGAAGCGGAACTACATGATGCAGTACGTGATGAACTTGAACGCCAATTAAACTACCATCAACAACAACGAGTGCGTCGACAGATTACCGAACAACTTACCGCTGAAGCGGCTTGGGAACTGCCACCGCAATTGCTACGACGCCAAGCACAACGAGAATTGCAACGCTCGATTCTCGAACTTCAAGCTGCTGGGTTTCCCGATGAAGAAATTCGACGACAAATTAATCAGTTGCAACAGAATATGCTCGGAACAACCGAACGATCCCTCAAAGAGCACTTTATCCTAGAACGCATTGCCGAAGATCATGACCTCGATGCATCGCCAGAAGATATCGAACGCGAAATTCTCATAATCTCGATGCAACAAGAAACATCCCCACGACGAGTTCGTGCACAACTTGAAAAACGAGGGGATATGGACGCTCTGAGAAATCAAATCGTCGAACGAAAAGCGATCGATCTGATCACTTCCGAAGCCGATATGCAAGAAACTGAGCTTCCAGAAGATCCCGCTACCAACACGTCACCCGTTTCACATGCTATCAGTGGCATCAAACCTAGTTCTGCTGCGGCAACGGAATCGAAAGATAACGATGAAGTCAACGCAACTGAAGCAGTCGCAACTGAAGCAGTCGCAACTGAAGCAGTCGCAACTGAAGCAGTCGAAGCTGAAGCAGTCGAAGCTGAAGCAGTCGAAGCTGAAGCAGTCGAAGCTGAAGCAGACGAAGCTGAAGCTGACGAAGAGGAAACTGACGAAGCGGGCGCGGACTCTGACGCCAGCGACGATTCCGACGAGTAGTCCAAATCAATGTTGATTTGATACAAAGCAATTCTGCATCTCCAAACATCATTCGTGGTACCGGAAGATTGGGCATTGTAACCAATTGCACACACCGGTGGAATTCAATAGCGGTTAAGTACACTTAAGCCCTATCCACAAATTCTTCAATCTGTGGCATAATTGACGCCAACATGATTCCTCGTTTGTTGGACTCTTGCCCAGAACAATTTCTGTGCGATATTTCTGCAAAAACAAAATGCCTACGTTAATTTCACGGAATTATCAATAGACCCCCACAGCCGAAAAACTGGTATCCATTTATGAATCTTGATCCGATGAGCCACCTTACAGCCGACTTCAACAATGACCCCCAAAATCCCGCGGTGCTGGGACAACATCAATACGATGAATCCAACGCTCAAGCTTACCAATCGGTGCAACGACAACGTCAACTGACGCTAGGCGATCTGCTACTTGAAAACAGAATCGTCTTCCTTCAAGGTGAAATTCATACCGGCAACGCCAATGAAGTTGTCATGAAGTTGCTTTACCTGCAAAGTGAAAACCGCCGCAAAGACATTCACTTCTACATCAATTCACCAGGTGGAAGCGTCGTAGCAACACTAGCTATTTATGACACGATGCAAATTCTTAGCTGTCCAGTCTCCACATATTGTGTCGGCCAAGCTGCCAGTGGCGGCGCCGTCCTATTAGCCGGTGGTACCTCTGGAAAGCGATTCGCTTTACCACACTCGCGAGTCATGCTACACCAACCCTACGGTGGGGTTGGCGGACAAATTAGTGATATTGAAATCCAAGCGAATGAGATCATGCGTAACCGTGAAGTCCTCAACGAGATCCTCGCACACCATTGTGGCAAAAAGGCTAAAGAACTGGCTGTAGACACCGATCGTGATTTTTTCTTAACTGCCCAAGAAGCTGTCGATTATGGTCTCGTCGATAGTATCCTTACCAAACCAGAACACACCGAAGAGCCCGTTGTTGATGATTAATAACCAAAATATTTTATCGGACATCCCTGTCGCCAATAGTAGAAAGCAATAATTATGCCCCCCATTCCGTATGTCGTTGAAACATCAGGTCGAGACGAACGAGTCTATGATATTTACAGTCGCCTATTGAAGGATCGTATTATATTTTTAGGGTCTGGGGTGAATGACGAAGTCGCCAATGCAATCGTTGCTCAAATGCTGTTTTTGCAATCAGATAACCCCAAAGCGGATATTCACTTCTACATTAACTCGCCCGGCGGCAGCGTCACTGCAGGAATGGCAATTTACGATACCATGCAATTTGTGACTTGTGATGTGGCAACATATTGTATCGGACAAGCTGCTTCGATGGGCGCACTACTGTTAACTGCTGGTGCGAAAGGCAAACGCTCTGCACTGCCAAATTCACGAATCATGATCCACCAACCGCTCGCAGGAATGGAAGGTACGGCTGAAGAGATTTTGATTCATGCAAAAGAATTTCAGAAGACGAAACACAAGTTGAACGAAATTCTGATCAAGCACACAGGCAAGACGCTAGCAACGATCGAAAAAGACACCGACCGTGATAACTTTATGTCGTCAATGGAAGCTAAAAAATACGGGCTTATCGATACAGTCGTTGAGAAAATGGACGACACGAGTAAATAACGCCAGCCCGTCGATACGTTAGCGGTTAGGCGACCAAGCCGGTGCTATTGTAGATCGCGGTATTATCTTGAGAGTATAGGCAGCGAATAGATCCTCGCTGGTTGTCGGATTAGCCGGTTTAAACTGTACCTTGATCTCGATAAACTCCACCGCTGGGCTACCAGCCGGAAAATCCAATTGCAGAGGAATCGTACGGGAACTCGACCGTGAGCGAATGATCTCGGCTAGCTGTTCAACGGTAATTTCCCAGCGGCCCAACAATTGCGAGCCTGTACTTGGTGCCTCATATGCTGCTACCACAACACTTCCCCGCGGTGTAACCAATTCGTCTTTTCGCGAACGCAATTGTAAGTGCACTAACAACGTGTCATCGCCGCGGATGCCATCCAAGTTGCGGCCTACCGTCCGTAGCCGATTGATCTCAAGTTTGATTGCCTCGACACGATCTGCGGACTCCACGCGGTGACTAGCGGACCGCACTCTAGGTTGCAAATTGGATCGTGACGTGGGGTGGATCTGAGCAGACGAATTTTCCGCTGGGTTTAGATCAATTAAGGGAGGTCCAGCGTCAGTTGCATCCGTCGAATTCACTTTGGTCCGCAGGTCCGAGTTTTCCGTTTCAAGTTCCTCAACTTGATCCGCTAGTTTGTTGTATTCGTACTGCAGGTCATAGATTTGATCCTCTAAGGCACGACGTTGTACACCAAACTGATCTACCTGCCGCTGAGTGCGCAGATTATTCCCGCATCCCGAGAAAGCTGGGATTGCCAAGCATAAAAATGCACAAAACCAATGGCGAATCACGTTTAGAGCAACCGATCGATAACGAGGTATTACAGTTACGTCATTTAAGCAACGCAAAGAATAGCGATTTCCATAACCCTGCCACAATATCAGTCCCACAATTCACCACTGGGCGAATTTGTGAGCATGCATGATGCCGCTTACAGGCTACGTAGAAATTGCACCAAATCTGCAACTTGCTGTGGTGTCAATAACTCGGCATCTTGTGCCTGAGGACCCACCGGATGCTTGTGTTTTAAGAAAACATCAGACAACGTTTTAGCGGTGTTATTATGAAAGAAATACACACGCTGTCCCACGCCCAACAGGGATGGTGGATTGAATTCTTGATTACCTTCGGAGTCCGACAATCCAACATCGAACAAGCCCGTAACCGTAAACGCCGGAGGAGCATGGCATTGGCGACAATCCGCTTGATTGAACACTTTTTGCCCGCGAGCAATCGCTTTCTTATCGACCTGCTGACGCGCTTCGTCAATACTTGGAGGCGGTGGTAATGTCTTCAAAAAAGCAGCTAATTCCTGCAATTGATCATCCGACGGTGGCTCATCCATCTGCATCGTTAGCGACAGGGAATTTTTGATTTGAGTTTGTAAATCTGCGGCTTTTCCGTTCCAAGCAAACGGAGCAGTATTTGCTTTACCCAGCAACGTCAAAACTCGCTTGGGAGCTCCGAACGACGTGTCACTAAAATTGTCATTTAGTAATCCATTGGTATGTCCGTCCGTGTGGCAACTATGACAACTCATCCAGCCATCGTGAGACAACTTCGCATTAAAAAACAATCGTTCTCCTCGATCGACATCCGTCCACTTAGCCTGCGGACCTAGCGGGATTTGTGTACTCTGCTGATCTTTTAAACTAACAATCGATATCGAGTCGCTGAGCATGTTTGCCACATAGATTTTATCCGCGGTAACAACAATATCCATCGGTCGCAATCCGACCTTGATCCGCTGTAAACTGAAGTCGTCTTCTTGACCATAAGCAATTTCTCCGACACCGCCCAAAATAACGACGACTGTACCATCCTTTGTAATTGCCATCCCTGTAGGGTCACCCGTCGCACTACCCGCTTCTCCTAACGGATGCATATGTGCGCCAGTGTACATCTCCTCACCACCTATGAAAACATTTTCGAGTCTCAACCAACGCAAGTCATTGGACATTAACAGTCCCCAATGCACGTCATTGCGTACCGTATGAGCAAGTTCATTGAGCATCTGGTGGGCGATTATTAACATGTCACCCGAGGCGCTTAATTCGAGTCCGCGTACGTTATGACCTGGGAATGTGCGTTGCCCAATTATCGATAGCCGCCCGTGTACTGCATCGGAAATATCCGCAATTCCCAGCGTTCCACCATACGCATCGCCAATAATCATGCGATCACCTGCGCGGTCGATAACCATTTTCCGTGGCGCGAATGATAAATCAACTAGCTGTATCAATTTAGACTGTTGCGGATCGGTTTTGTTAATCTGTAAAACCGCCAACTGACGAGACCATAAACCTGCGACATATAACAACGAAGTCCGAGCATCATATTCTAGTTGAATTGGATATCGACAACTCGGTATATCATGGACATGAAGCAGGGTGTTTTTGGACACGGTATACAAGCTAATAACATGATTCGCTTCGTTTGCAATGGCAATTAAATCTGTCGCCGCGATCCGTTCCATATCCGACGGAACGCCGCCAACGGCAATTTCACCTGTGACGATCTGCTGCTCCATATCCAGAACGGAAACTGTGGCAGCACGTTGGTTGAGTACGAACAGTTGATTCGAGGGAGCATGAATTTTCAAGGCAACAGGGCGCCGGTGGGCTGCGGTCGTCAACAACGATTCCGCTGCAGAAACAGGGAGGCTGGCAATCACCGTTAGCAGTAAAAACATGGTCTGCTTCATGAGAGCTCTTTTTATTGGGGTGGTGTTCATACGAGTGTTCATTATTGGGTAATTTAAAATTTCAGAGAAGGTAAATACCGTAAAACCTTTATGACAAAATCTGCTGCACTGGAGTACCTGCGACATCCGTTAACCGGAATTGACGACCTTGATAACGATATGTCAGCTCTTCATGATCCTTCCCTAAAAGGTGAAGTATAGTAGCGTGGAAATCGTGTACCGATACGGGATCCTTTGTAATGGAGAATCCCAATTCATCAGACTCGCCGATTCGTGAGCCACCTCGAATTCCCCCACCTGCCATCCAGATTGCAAAACAATCTTTGTGATGATCACGACCAGCGTTGCTCAAGCTACCCTGAACCATCGGAGTGCGGCCAAATTCACTCCCGCAAATAACCAATGTATCATCAAGCAATCCACGTTGCTTCAAGTCCTTCAACAAAGCAGCAATCGGTTTATCAATTTGGCTAGTTTTATTTCGAATTGATTTTTCAATCCCACCGTGATGGTCCCATCCCTGATCAAACAACTGCACAAAACGCACACCCCGTTCAACTAAACGACGGGCTAACATGCAGTTGTTGGCAAAACCTGCCTGCCCCGGTTGCGTGCCGTACATTTCATGCGTCGCCATGGATTCCTGTGACGTATCCATCAGCTGCGGTACCGAGGTCTGCATGCGGAACGCCATCTCATACTGTCCAATGCGTGTCGCGATCTCCGGGTCACCCATATCCACCAGTTGCTCACGATCCAGAGCAACAATCGCATCAACGATCTTTCGGCGGTCGGCTGGCTGAATCCCTTTCGGGTTGGACAGAAATAAGACCGGATCACCCGACGCTCGAAATTCAACACCCTGATAAATGGAAGGTAAAAATCCGCTACCCCACATGCTGTTGCCAGCCCCTCCAACGCTGCCTGTCACCATGACCACAAAGGCTGGTAAATTTTCATTAACACTGCCCAGCCCGTAAGTCACCCACGATCCCATGCTCGGTCGACCAAATCGACCAAAACCGGTTTGCATAAACAGCTGTGCCGGTGCATGATTAATCTGTTCACTATGCATCGATTCGATCACAGCAATATCATCTGCCATCGACCCAATATTCGGTAACAACTCTGAAAACGTCTGACCACTTTCACCGTGTTTGCGGAATTTAAAGGCCGATCCATACATCTTCGGCCGACTGCGAATGAACGCAAACTGCTGGCTGTTGAATAACTCATCCGGACATAACTCACCGGTCATGTCGCGTAATTTGGGCTTGTCTACGTAAAGGTCGAGTTGCGATGGGGCTCCAATCATGTGAATATAAATCACACTTTTAGCTCTGCTGTTGTAGTCACTCTGACGTGCCTGCAACGGATTTAAATAAGGTTTTTTGGCACCATTTGTTTCTTCACCCAACAACGACATCCATGCCGGAATACCGATACCCATCGCACCTGTCCGGAACAGTTCACGCCTTGTCATTTGTACTTTAGCTGACTGCGGAATCATCACTAGTTCCTTGTAATCGTTTCGTCTAGGTTCAGCAAAACATTGGCAATATAGCACCAGGCCGCTGATTCTGTATTGCTGCCGACAAGTTCTTGAATATCCGACGGTCGATCTCTCAAGCGACTAACGGTAGATTGATACAACGTTTCCAGAATCTCCACTTCTCGTTGACTTGGCTTACGAGCCAGTGTCTGGATAAATGCAAAGGCAATTTTACCGTGGATACTGCCAGCGGATGCCTCGATTTCATTTGCAAAGGCCCTCGTCATTTCCCAATAGGTCGGATCATTTAGTAATGTGAGTGCCTGCAGAGGGGTGTTGGTACGGCTACGTTTAATAACACAGGATGTACGATCCGGCGCGTCGAAATTTGTGAAACTGGGATACGGCGCACTGCGTCGCCAGATTACATAAACACCACGACGAAACCGGTCCGTGCCGTTGCTGGTTTCATATTTGGGTTCATTACGTCCCACATGTCGCCAAAAACCGTCCGGTTGGGGTGGGTAAATCGGGGTAATTTGTAACATCGTGTCTCGGATGGCTTCCGCGGAAAGTCGCACACGAGGAGCCCGTGCCAGTAATATATTGGTTGGGTCAACGGCCTCTAATTCTGAACGCATTTTTGAGTCCTGTTGATAAGTCGCCGAATGAACAATTAACCGATGAATATGTTTCATCGACCAACCCTGATCCATAAATTCGACTGCCAGCCAATCCAGTAAACCCGGATGGGAGGGTGCATCTCCCTGACTCCCGAAATCTTCTTCTGTAGCAACGATCCCTCGACCAAATATCTCCGCCCACCAGCGATTCACCGTCACACGTGAAACCAGTGGGTTTTCGACGGAAGTCAGCCAATGAGCCAGTTCCAAGCGACTTTGACCACCTTCGGTTTGATTCTTGTGTAAAGCCGCTGGGGTTGCTGGCTGGACTTGTTTACCGTTGTTCTTGTATTCACCACGAACTAATAAATAAGTCGCTCGTGGTTCTTTCATCTCCGACATGACCAAGGCTGTTGGAGATTGCAAATTGTTTATTTTCACTTGAGCATCTGCCAGTTTTTTTTGCGCTGCCTGATACTCAGGTTGCTGTTTCAGATAAAAGTCATGCAATTGCTTCTCTTGCTTGGGATTACGCTCTGATTTCTTCGCCAACTCAATTATCTCCGGTACCACCGTGACTGGAGGTCGAGTGCCTGTCCGCGCCAATAACCGTACACGACCAATGACCCGCCCACCACCATGATTCATTATCAAAGTCGCCTTGATTTTCTGAGTACCTTCAAACTCAATGGGGCTCTCTGTTTGGAATTCAGCCCAATGTGATTTAAAGAATTGAGGAGCAATCGCCCAGGCTGTAGCAGGGTCTCCATCGACCGCTTTGCTCACATCGAAATTTAACTGAGAAAAATCAGCGACCGCACTGTGGAGTTTAATTTTCTTTCCACCGGCCTCGAGCGTAAATTCCTGCAATACAAAATTCGGACGTTCGGCGGTAAAACGTCCAGGCCCTGTTCCGGGTAACGAATCATCAAGCAATGCTTCCAGCTTGAATCCGCTCAGATGCTGTTGGTCTGTTATAAACTCAATTTCAAAGGTATCACCGCTCGGATTTTCGCCACCGGACAGCACAGACTGGTCATCAAGTACCGTTAACGTGGCACCATTAACCGATTTTTGGCTTACGGGAGTTAGGACGAACCAGGTTGAGTCACTATATTTCTGCGCTGATATCATGAGGACCCAATCTGCGTACCCAGATTCAACTCGCTTGGTAATCTGATCGAGAGCCACTTGTTGTTTTTCTTTTACCGCTTCCAAAACAGCTAACTGACGCTGCTGTGCAGGAGTACGGTCGACCTCAATTTTAGGGCCAAAGAAGTTGTACGCCGTACTCTTACCGGTAACTTCCAGCGGCGTATTATTGAAGTAGGCCATCATCTGATAATATTCTTTTTGACTAAACGGATCGTACTTATGGTTATGGCACTGAGAACATTCAATTGTAGAACCTAACCAAACACTCCCTGTCGTATTCACGCGGTCGATCACCTGATTTAGGCGACTCATTTCTGGATCCACTCCACCTTCAACATTCAAAGTGGTCAGTCGGTGAAATCCAGTGGAAATTTGTTGTGCAACGGTTGGGGATTCCAGCAAATCCCCTGCGATCTGTTCGATGGTAAATTGATCAAAAGGCATATCCTCATTCAATGCGTTAATCACCCAATCGCGATAGGGCCAGACATTGCGATATTGATCTGCCTGATAGCCATTGCTGTCAGCATAACGAGCCAAATCCAGCCACGGTCTAGCCCAGCGGACACCATACTGCGGCGAAGCAAGTAACTGCTCCACCAATTGCTCGTAAGCTTCGGGGTGATCATTTGCAATAAATTTCTGTACCTGTTCGTAGGTTGGAGGGTAGCCAATCAAATCCAGAAACACGCGACGAATCAGGCGACGGCGATCTACCGGCACGGAGGGAACAACCTTTTCGGCTTCCAACCTCTGGAGTACGAAAAAATCGATAGGGTTTTGAGGCCAACGTTGATTTTTAACTCGCGGTAATTCAGGACGTTCAGGAGCAACATAAGCCCAGTGTCGTTCGATCTGTTGAGCAGCGGACCCGACACCATCCGGCCATGGAGCACCCTCAGCGATCCAGCGACGAATGGTTTCAATCTTTTCTGCTGGCAATGCCTCTGCTCCCTGAGGCATACGTTCGCCTTCATCGGTCAGAATCAGACGCTGGTAAAGCAGGCTTTGCTGTGGCTTACCTGCTGTAATTCCGGATCCATTAACTCCACCTTTAAATGCAATCGCTCGCGCATCCAAGCGTAGATCGCCTTCATGATTTTTCGCACCATGGCACTCTATACAATTCGCCTGAAATATCGGCCACACTTCATTTTCGAAATCCACCGTTTGTGCCTGAGTTGTCGCGGCAACGCCACACAACATAAGACAAAAGATCGATGCAATCGGTTTTAGAGGCATGTTCAAACCTTAGGCCAGGATATCGTGTTTGACATCACCATAAATGTCGGTCAGCCTAAAATCTCTGCCCGCATATTTGTACGTCAATTTTTCGTGATCTAAACCCATCAAATGCAGCATGGTCGCATGTAAATCATGGAAATGTACTTTGTTTTCGACGGCATAATACCCGTAATCATCGGTACTGCCATATCTCAAGCCTCCCTGCACACCACCGCCGGCAAGGAACATGGAGCAGGCGTGGGGATTATGATCTCGTCCATTCTTGTTACCTTGCTCGACTGGAGTACGTCCAAATTCACCTCCCCACCAAACCAATGTATCTTCCAGCAAACCGCGTTGTTTAAGGTCTCGCAATAAACCGGCAATCGGTTTATCCACTTCTTTGGCATTCTTCGTATGACCATCGCGGAGATTTGCATGTTGATCCCACTTGTAGCTATGGGTCACTTGAATAAACCGCACACCTTGCTCGGCAAATCGACGTGCCAGCAAACATTGAATTCCAAAGTTTTTCGTTGGTTCCTCGTCAATCCCATACATTTTATATGTGTCTGCTGTCTCCTGCGAGATATCTTGCAATCCGGGCATTTGATTTTGCATACGATATGCGAGTTCGAATGATGCGATTCGTGACTCCAACGCGTCGTCGGTATCTCGTTTTTCCAAGTGCTGGCGATTCACCTGCCCCAAGAAATCAAGTTCCGCTCGTTGCATTTTAGAGCTAACCCATTTATTTTCGATAAAGTGAATGCGAGCTTCTTCCGCTTTAATGCTCGCCGCACCAATCGGTGTGCCTTGATAATGTGCCGGCAAAAACGCGCTCGACCAAGCATTCACACCACCGTGGCCAAGGGTAGGGCAAATTGTTAAAAAGCCAGGCAGGTTTTGATTTTCACAGCCAAGTCCGTACATCAACCACGAACCTATCGAAGGCCGAACGAACGTATCGGAGCCCGTGTGCAATTCCAGCAGCGCCGCTCCGTGTCGAGAATTGCTGCCATGAATCGAATTAATAACACAGAGGTCATCTGCCATTTGCCCGACATGAGGAAACAGATCGGACACGTGTAAACCGCTTTCACCATACTGGCGAAACTTCCAAGGCGATCCGAGTAAATTTCCCGTCGCACTGGAAACGATACGAGGCTTTTTACCCGGATAGGGACGGCCATCATGCTTCTGCAATAACGGCTTGTAATCAAACGTATCAACCTGTGAAGGCCCACCGTGCATGAACATGAAGATGATTCGTTTGGCACGCGCTGGAAAACGCGCTGACTTGGGTGCTGTGGCCGCTCGACCTGATTCAGCAGCCAATACCCCGTTGTTCATTTGCTCCTGGAGTAATCCTGCTAATGCCAAACTCCCAAAACCAACACTCGATTGCTGTAACATCGCACGTCGCGACATCGGTTGCGCTAAAAAGTTATGACATTGTGAATTGTCTGCCATGATTTTATTTCCAAATCTATCCGTTACTTAATCCAAATAAGCAAATTCGTTGGCTGCCAATAACACTCGGCACAAACCTTGCCAAATTACCAGTTCCGCGGCCGCACTTACATTATCGTCCATATCCTGCACGGACAATTCACGATACCGCTGTAAAAATTGATTGCACTTATCAACATCCTCCGACGTCGCCACACGACCATATACGATCTCATGTAAAGCGTTTATCCGTTCTGCATTAGTTTCAATATCGTCCTGTAGCACGCGTTGCGCTAGCCTACTCGCTTCGTCTTGGATTAATTTACTATTCATCATAAACAACGCTTGCGGCGTCACAACAGTATTCTTTCGTTGGCCTTGAATAACACTTGGGTCCGCAAAATCGAAAGCTATAAACACATTGTACAAAGCACTGCGCAAAATCGGTAAATAAACACTGCGACGATTGTAATCATAGGTAGTTCGTTTTGATCCCGTACCCGTGACATAAGCTCGATCCGTGTTGGGCAACAATTGACCGTACATTTGTAAATCAAGGTTGTCACCCACGGCTAATAAAGCATCCCGCACTTCCTCGGCGTCAAGCCGCCGACGATTAAATCTCCACCACAATCGATTCTCAGGATCTTTTGTATTGGCTTGAGAGTCGAATGTGCTGCTCATTTGATACGTGCTCGACAGCAACATCAAACGATGCATCTGTTTGATAGACCAACCTTGATCAATAAATTCAACGGCTAGCCAGTCCAGCAACGGCTGGTTGGTCGGGCGTTGGCCAAGTAAGCCGAAGTTATCGGGTGAACGCTGCAATCCATTGCCAAAATGCCACAACCACAATCGGTTAACGAAGACGCGGGAAGTCAACGGATGTTTGGCATCCGTCAGCCACTGAGCCAATTGCATACGACCGCTCGCCTCCGCTGGAATCGACACATCCGCTACCTGATCTACGACCTCAAGAAATCCCCGCTGTGTTGACTCGCCTAGCGTCAAATAGTTCCCACGAATATGAATCGCCAAATCTTCAACTTTACCTTCGGTGACTCCCATCGCCTTGCCCACCATCGGTTGTGCAGTAGCTAACGTGGCTTTAGATTTTACAATCGCCGCAATCGCTTGTTGCGATTTTTCAGAAACCAACTTATCAATTTCTTGCGGATCGCGAAATGGTCCATCGGCTGCGATCGCTTTGGTCACTATCCACCGCAAGGCACTGCCATCCTCGATTTTGCTTATTGTATCGCTTGCATCATCAGCCGCAGATAATATGGTGACCAACTGTTTTTCAGCGGCGTTTCCTAGCTGCGTAAATGCCGTCTGCTGTTCGCCGCGATCTCGTAATAACAAACCTCTTAGATGCTCATCACGCTGTGAAACAGCCATTAGTAAAAAATCAACCCACTGTCTCAAGTACTCCGTTTGCAGATCTTGCTCCGCCGCTACGACCTCGATTTCGGCCAAGCTTTTTTGACCACCACCGCTGTGATAAGTAACAGTGTCTGATGTTGGAATAAGCGCAATTTTGTCGAAATGAGGTGTCGTTCCTAGGCGTTGCCACCGAAGCGTATGTTTCCCCGCAGCGAATTGAAACACGCCACCGACGAACCATTTCACTTCCGACGACTGAAAACTTCCCGTTATCGCATTTGCCGCATCTGAATCGACTAAATGCCCATCGACAAACAACTTGCCTCCTCGTGATTCCGCTTGGGTATACAGCCATTCCAAGCGGTAATTTCCAGCGGCGGTTATCTCAAAATCGTACTCTGCATAATTCAAAAAAGTCGATGTGCCAGACGTGTTTTGCACAATAGGTGGAATCTTACCTATACTGCCGCGAGCATATTCTTCGGCTTCTTGAAGTAGCAAACCATCCACCTCTGCTAGAGGCGTATCCGCTAAAACCGCCGTTAAGTCTTCCAAATTCGACGTCGGAGTCGCTTTAATAAGCAAGATTTTATCCACATGCGGTACGGGTCCTTCTTCCCGCGCTATCCTGATGACATTTTTACCCGCCTGTAATGCATAAATTCCCTCTACGAACCAGGTTTGAGAATCCTCAAACCATGTACCAGTTGTATGTGCAGCGATATCTGAATTAACGACCGTTGCATTAATCGTTAACACCATGGGCCGCGAATCAACCGCGGCATAACGCAATTCCAATTGATAATCCCCGGCGTCTTCGATTTCAACGTCATATTCTGCAAACCCTTGCTGCAACAAAACGCCAACACCTTTTCCATAGTATGTTGTTTCCGCTTGCAGTGTGCCTCGCTGAAACTTCTCCGCCTCCCACGCAATGCTGTTTTCTACGGCAATCCCGTCTCGAATAAAGTTGCCAATCACATTGTGTCCATCCGCAATCGGCTTGTTAGTGGCACTAACGAATTTGGACGCAGAGATTAAATACTTGGACAACAAACGCTGCTGGGATTCTCGTAGCGTTTGCCGAGCCTCTTTTTGCATTGCAGCTAATTCATCATCCAACTCCTTAACAGCAGAATTGTGTTTTTCCAGCGCGGCTTTCGTTGCTGGAGTATCCAGCGGATATTCGTGCCACTGGGCGACAACGTTGAAGTTCTCCATGGTCTTCGTCGACTTGAAGATACTCGCCAAGGCATAATAATCTTTGCTAGCAATGGGATCAAATTTATGATCATGGCAGCGGGCACAACCCATCGTTAACCCCATAAATGCGCGGCTCATCGTATCGAGCTGCTCATCGATAATATCCATTTCCATTTTCTGGCCATCATCGCAGGCGAGCATCTTAGGACCTATCGACAGAAAACCAGTGGCGGTCAAGCGATCGAGCCGTTCTTGGGGGGATGCATCCTGTTGAGAATCAAGCAAGTCGCCGGCGAGTTGTTGTTGAAGAAAATCAGCAAACGACAAATCTTGATTCCATGCTCGCACCACATAATCACGATATCGAAAGGCGTTTACATACGCCAGATTCTCGTCTAACCCGTTGGAATCGGCGTAGCGAGCGACGTCGAGCCACTTGCGGCCCCACCGTTCACCGTAACGAGGCGAAGCCAGTAATCGCTCCACTAAACTCTCGTAGGCCAGCGACGATGTGTCCGCTAGAAACTCATTAATTTCTGTTACGGTGGGAGGCAGTCCGGTTAAATCAAACGTGACCCGTCGAATCAATGTCCGCCGGTCTGCAGCAATGGCTGGCGTTAACTCTGACCGCTCCAGTTCACTAAGAATAAAAGTATCGATAGCATTGCTTACCCAAGCTTTATTTCTCACACTCGGCAAGGCGGGACGTTGTGGAGTTTTAAATGCCCAAAATTTTCGCGATTGTTCATAATCAATAACACGCGGCGCCGTATTGTTACTCGCAACTGCGGGACGCGGATCTGGAGCTCCCATCTCGATCCATTTTTTGAAAACCGCAATGACCTCTGGAGGCAATTTCGATTCTGGCGGCATCTGGTAGAAATCGTCTGAATATTCGATGGCTGCCATCAGCCAACTCTCAGCCGGTTTAAAGGGCACAATCGCGGCACCAGAGTCGCCACCCTTGAGTAATGCTTCGCGGGATTCAACCGACAAACCGCCTTCGTATTCATCAGCATCGCTAGAGTGGCACTCGTAACAATGCTGAATTAATAGCGGACGAATCTTAGATTCAAAAAATTTCAAACCCGCTGCATCAAATTCCGGTTCCTCTTGGCTATACCCATTTGTACAAAATGGCAAATAGGCCAGCGAAACGATAAAAAGGAACCAAGGGCGCATAGGAGAATCTTAAATCGGTGGGGAAATTAACACTTATATTTTACCTAACAATGTCTCGTCAGGGGTAGGTCGCATGCCTGCGGAGGCCTATCCATTTACGGCTACAATTCAAGACATATAGTCCAAGTAATCAATTCTCAATGCGTTTAATTACTTCGTCAACACCAGGAAAGACGCTCGGCATTTTTTGAGTCACCTTGCCGCTGGCAGCCCACTCGGTACCACGTTGCAAGGTAGTAATAAACCCGACACATTGTTGGGAGTCAATTCCATGGCCCATCGGTGTATGAAACACTCGGCCTTGCCCATAGTCGATCGTAAAGATCATTGGTTCATGGCGTCCAGTACCTCCATGGTCCTTGCTAGCAAACGCAGTCGCTAGCACGGTCATATTTTCAGCAGGGCCACGCAACATGTCATACAATTCATCCTTTTCATGTAACCATTGTCCTGGCATGCCTTTGGTAATCGGATGCTTGGAGTTACGAGTTGTCACTAAAAATGGATGTTGTGCACCATGATGCCCTCCATTGCCCGCGGTCTTATCGCGGACGATTTTTCCTTGATCATCAAAATAGACGTAGGGTCCAGATTTTTCGTTGCGTCCGCCCCAACCACCAAGCCCAATCGCCTCGTTATATTCCTTCCAAGACCCAAACGAATTGTTTGCTGCATGCACTACGACAAACCCACCTCCTCCTTTTAAATATTCAATGAACGACTTTTGGGTAGCCTCTGGCCAAGCCGCACCATTGTAGTTGGAGATCACTACATCAAAACTCTTAAACTCGGGGTGAAATGAATCGTCGGTTCCCGCTTTGGCCGTTGTTGCAATGGCCACGCTAAACAACTTAGTCTCTTCCAAATACTTCTTCATCATTTGCGTTGTCTGGGGCCAAACCCTATGGTTATTCTGGCCATCAATAATTAACGCTTTAAATTTTGTTTGTGCGTGTAGCAGCGGCGCACATGAAGACAATGCAAATGCGAACAACAGTGCTGGAAGAATTAGCTTACGAGTCATAATTGGTTTCCTTTATTGGGTAATAGATGGACGCTGCAACTTTACTCGTTCAAGCATCTTTAACACTTCAAATTTAATTTTGGGTTCGGCATAGACTTCAAGACAACTTGAACGTGCTCGCCAAGTTGTGTAGCCGCCTAATACATGTTGCTCAGGTGGAGGAATATATCCAAAGGCGCCATTGGCCAAGGAGATCGAGTAGGTCGTTTTAAACGGGCTATACTTCTTTATATTCAAACCTGTTTCCGCAAATACTTCGTTTGGGATACCAACGATCCCTAGTGTTCCGATAGCGATGGCTTGCAGTTGAATGTGTCGCGTCTTCGGCATCTTACTCAAAATGATTGTCTCTAACGCATAAACTTCTTCGCTCGTCTTAGGTTTGCGATCAGCCCACGGCTTAACATAGTCTGTCGCCTCCGCAATTTCTTCATCCGTCGGAAAACGAACGGCGACTTCCAATTCTTTTTCTTCCATCGCCAGCGGCGCCCAATCCTGATACTCGATTGTCTCAAACGCTTTCAATGCAGCTGCCGAAACAGCCTCAGCAACCGATTGTCGGTCTGTTTTTCGAGCAGAATCTCTCTTGTAATCCCGCAAATAGGTATCGCCACTGGTGCCGTTTGCCAGCATCGCAATCGTTGGCTTCGCGTCATCACCGGAAGCAAGTTTCGATTCAAGAATGGCTTCAAATATTCCAAAGTAATCCGCTGAAATATTGGGCGCACCGACGTAATGTAAGGAGTAAGCACACATGACGGCTATTTGTCGACCGTCGATTGCTTGTAAAGAAACAACTGGGATTTCAGGATCCTCTAAACCGGTCTCACGTATCGCCTTGGCGTTTTTATAGCCAGGGTGCATCTGCGCTCGGTCATTCCGCGTACCACCAAATCGATTAGTTGGGGCAACCCCATCATTCATCATCCAGCGACGCGTCGCCACATGTATATCGTCTCGACCCATCGCCCAACCGATCCGCGCTGGTTCTAGATTCTTAAACGCCTGCTCAATCGCCGCGGCAATCCGCCCCGGCAGGAATGCCGCGTAGCGAACATCTACGCTAGATCCTAAACAGCTAAACACCGATGGTGCACTGTGGCAATGGGTCGCTGAGATCAGGATTCGATTCGCTGGTATCCCGGTAGCCTGTGAAGCTAACTGCTTGGCATGATCCAGTAATTCACGTGGCATCATGCAACTATCAACCAATACCACAGCAATTTTAGTTTTGCCGTCATCCAACACGATTGCTCTGGCAAAGAGTGGATCATTGATCTCTTCGATCAATCGCTCCAGCATACCTCCGTTGACAATCGCGGGGAGATCTTGGGGCGTCACATCGACTTTCGCAGCACCGGCGCGAAACACTTGGTCTTCCGCGCAACTCAGGGAGACCTGCAAACTCAACAACAAGATAATCAGGGTTGTCTTCATAGTTGATCCTTGAGCTACTTATTCTGTATGTCAGTGCAACGAGCGGGAAATTCGGTAATGTTTGACCATCATCCGAAATTAAGCTGCGGCGGCCTATACGATAGCAGCACTCAACTAATCTCAGGCACAACGTAAGGCTTACGATAAGGCCGTGTTAGTAATGCATCAGCTTGCTTATCACCAGGGAACGATTCGGTCGCTGGATCAAACTTCAAGTCACGACCCACAGCGACCGTTGTTTCGTTCAAGTCGATTTTCACTGCCTTGAGGTTATTCTGCAACATATCAAGTGAACCTTTAATCTGTTCGTTTTTTCCAAACGGATTATTGTTTCCGGAAAATGCATCTTGTTTACCTAGGCGATAGGAAATGTTCCCTAAGTGGCACAGTGCCGCGGAATAATGTGCT
>LWDU01035468.1_pt2 | contig 23559 bp, 25 predicted proteins | sample 727161 | NCBI WGS metagenome assembly LWDU01 (sample SAMN04566230, study PRJNA314399) | hydrothermal vent metagenome | isolation source: deep sea hydrothermal plume seawater | place: Mexico: Gulf of California, Guaymas Basin | collected 2004-07-11
CAGCATCCTCTGATGCCGGTGCCAGGGCTTCAGCCATTTCGACGTTCGCTGCGTAGTCACTCTCGCTGGAAAATGCGATCTTGTCTTCGCCAGATTCCGCCAGCACATGGAACTCCACGGAGGCACTGCCGCCAATGCTGCCGGAATCTGCAAGTACAGGCCTGAAGTCCAGGTCCATACGAGTCAGAATTCGGGAGTACGCGTCGTGCATCTCCTCGTAGGTTTCATTCAGGGACGCCTGGTCCGTATGGAATGAATAGGCATCCTTCATGGTGAATTCGCGTGAGCGAAGAACACCAAACCGTGGTCGTGTCTCATCCCTGAACTTTGTCTGGATCTGATAGTAGTTAACCGGTAGCTGTTTGTGGCTCTTTAGCTCTCCACGCGCCAGGTCTGTAATGACCTCCTCGTGAGTTGGGCCAAAACAGAATTCACGATCGTGACGATCCCGGAACTGTAGTAAAAGCCCTTCATCATACTGGCTCCATCGCCCTGACTCACGCCACAGCTCAGCGGGTTGAACCACAGGTAACATCACTTCCTGTGCGCCTGAGGCGTTCATTTCTTCCCGGATGATATTTTCAATTTTCTGCAGGACACGAAAACCCATCGGCAGCCACGAATAAATGCCGGAAGCGAGCTTGCGAATCAGACCGGCACGGATCATTAGCGTCTCTTTCAGGGTGGCGATAGTGTACTTTGATGCTCTCATAATGGTATTTTTTGCCTGTTGGTGTTGCTATTGCTCTTTGTGTATTTGGAAAGGTATATCTCATGTTACATCGAGGCGATTGCCATTGTGGAAATGTCCGGTTTGAATTTGACTCAGAACCGGATGTTCATGTGCATCGATGTAATTGTTCAATCTGCGATAGGGTCGGTTACCTGCATCTTATCATTCCCCGGAGTGCTTTTAACTTAATCACAAGTTGGGATGAGTTAACGACCTATACGTTTAATACTGGTGTTGCCGAACACTATTTCTGCAAAACCTGTGGTGTAAAACCGTTCTATCTTCCCCGTTCGAATCCCGATGGTTATAGCGTCAATTTTCGGTGTGTTGATTCCGCCACTTTTGCTGAAGTCGTTGTTAAGGATTTTGATGGGCAGAATTGGGAAGAGAATGCTGGGGCGTTGGCTCATCTTAGTCAAGATTCGAGCGGTTCAGGTCTGGGTCCGGGTAGTTCAGGGTAAAGGTCCCTCCGCTTCGGTCGGGATGCCAGGGCTGTGTCCCCGGGAAGACCGTTGGTTCTGCGCCATAAAAAAGGCCGCAGTCTGCGGCCTTTTTCAGTTCGATTAAAATTGTACTTTAAACAAACTCTTTCAGGCCTTTAAGTGGCAGGACCTTGATCTTGGTGCTTGCAGGTTTGGCCGCAACATCCATCAGCTCACCTGGACGGAAAGGATTAGGGACACCTTTACGAGCAGGACGAGAAGGCTTCTTAACAGTTTTGATCTTCAGCAAACCTGGAAGAGTAAATTCACCAGCGCCGCCTTTTTTAACATGGCGTTCGATGAGTGTAGAAAGTTCGTTAAGTACCGAGCTAACCTGTTTCTTGGACAGTTCTGTGGTCTCGGCAAGTTCTGCAAGGATAGCGCTCTTGGTGTACTTATCCTTGATTGCCGTTTTTTTAGCCTTTTTAGCAGCCATTCAGTAATCCTTATATGTCTAGTGTGATAAATCCAAAATCAATAAAAAAGAGAAGAAGGCTTTTTGGGCCTTCTTCTCTTGGGTGAGCTTTATATCCGATTGGCATTACTCGTTCAAGGAAAACCCTTTAAAAATCGGGTCATGACCCCATATTCATGCAAAGTAAGAATGAGGATGGGCGGTCGCCATTGTCCTCAATTGTTACTATAATGCGCAGCCGCTGGAGGAGGCTCCAGCTGTCAAATAACTGATGAGGACCATCATGCCCATTTACGAATACCAGTGTGAAGCTTGTGACCATAAGATGGAAAAGCTTCAGAAACTTTCTGATGAACCGCTAAAGGTTTGTCCAATTTGCAATGAGGCAATGCTTAATAAGCTAGTGTCCGCTGCCGGGTTTCGTCTGAAAGGCAGTGGTTGGTATGAAACCGACTTTAAAACCGGTAAGAAGAAAAATGTGGCTGGCGATAATCCTGACCCCACAGGCAGTTCCGGATCGTCTGGTTCTGACTCTGGTTCTGACTCTGGTTCTGACTCTGGTTCTGGTTCAGATAGCTCGTCGAAAAGTTCGTCATCGAGCGGTACATCGAGCGATACGTCGACCGGTACATCGGCCGGCACATCGACCAGCAAGCCTTCCACACCAGCAGCGGCTAGCTAACAGCCGTAACTCGTTAATTCTCGTCGTTTAGAGGTATAAAAAATGCGTAGCCACTTGTGTGGCCAGATGAGGGATTCTCACATTGGTGAAGAAGTCTCCCTGTGTGGTTGGGTTCATCGTCGTCGTGATCACGGCGGCGTTATATTCCTGGATGTTCGGGATTACACCGGTATTATCCAGGTCGTTTTCGATCCGGATACGGTAGCTGCATTTACCCTGGCAGACCAGGTTCGAAATGAGTTTGTTATCCAGGTCGTCGGTAAGGTTCGGGCCCGGGATGGCGAGGCCGTTAATCTAAAAATGGCCACGGGGAAGGTTGAGGTTCTCGGGTTGGAGCTGAATATCTTGAATAAATCCGAGACGCCTCCTTTCCAGCTCGATGAGCACTCCAGTGCCGGTGAAGACGTTCGATTGCGGAATCGTTCTATCGATCTTCGCCGACCAGAGATGCAGGACAAGCTCCGTCTTCGATCTGAAGTCATGCATGAGGTTCGAGCTTTTATGCACGACAAGGGATTCGTGGATATCGAGACACCGATCCTGACTAAAGCAACACCCGAGGGCGCGCGAGATTATCTGGTTCCAAGCCGCGTTCACCCCGGCAACTTTTATGCACTGCCGCAGTCGCCCCAGATATTCAAACAACTGCTGATGATGTCCGGCTTTGATCGTTACTACCAGATCGCCCGATGTTTCCGCGACGAAGACCTTCGAGCAGACAGACAACCAGAATTCACCCAGATCGATATTGAGATGAGTTTTGTGGAACAGCAGGATGTGATGGACGTGAGCGAAAGTCTGGTCCGTAGGTTGTTCCAGAAAGCCATTGATGTGGATCTTGGTGAGATCCAGGTATTGCCCTATAGCGAAGCAATGCAACGGTTTGGTTCAGACCGACCTGATCTGCGGTTTGGCCTGGAACTCGTTGATGTGGCAGACCTGCTAAAAGAGGTAGAGTTCAAGGTTTTCAGTGGTCCGGCTAATGACGACAAGTGCAGGGTCACCGCACTGCGTCTTCCAGCCGGTGACCGACTGACTCGCAAGAACCTGGATGACCTTACCAGGTTCGTCAGTATCTTTGGTGCGCGTGGGCTTGCTTATATCCGGGTCAACAGTCTGGATAACGGCATGGAAGGCCTGCAGTCTCCGATCCTGAAATTCCTGCCTGAGGAAGTGGTCACCGCTATACTCGATCGCCTGGGTGCTGAAGTAAAAAAATTGTAAGCGCTGCGCTCGGCGCGCTGCGCTGCAAGCTGGCGGAAGATCTGGACCTGTTCGAACGACCCTGGGCATCTTGCTGGGTGGTGGATTTCCCCATGTTTGAGGAAAACGACGACGGTAGTATGACCGCTATGCATCATCCCTTTACGAGGCCATCTGGTAATGTGGCAGACATGGAGGCTAATCCCCTGGACACGCTTTCTGTTTCCTATGACCTGGTAGTCAATGGTTATGAGCTGGGTGGAGGATCAATTCGTATCCATGAACCCGAGATGCAACAAGCGATCTTCCGGGTGTTGAAACTCTCCGATAATGAGGCGAACAATAAGTTCGGCTTCCTTTTGGAAGCCTTGAAGTATGGTGCCCCACCCCATGGTGGGTTGGCCTTTGGGCTCGATAGAATCGTGATGTTGCTCTCCGGTTCAACAGCGATTCGGGATGTCATTGCGTTTCCGAAGACCCAGACAGCGACCTGTTTGTTAACCTCTGCACCCAGTGAGATTGACGCAGAACAATTAAAAGAGCTCGGTATTGCCGTGAGAAAGCAGCCTAAGGAATAGAAAAATGGCAGGTCATAGTAAGTGGAGCAATATTAAGCACCGAAAAGCCGGTCAGGACGCTAAACGAGCGAAGGTTTTTACCAAGATCATTCGTGAACTGACCGTTTCTGCCCGTGACGGCGGCGGTAATATTGAAGATAACCCTGGCCTTCGTACCATTGTTGACAAAGCCAAAGCATCGCAGATGCCTAAAGATACGATGGAACGAGCAATTGCCCGGGGCGCCGGTGGGGATGATGGTGTAGAGCTTGTACCTCTGACCTACGAGGGTTACGGTCCTGGGGGCGTCGCGGTTCTCGTTGAAACCATGTCTGATAACCGAAACCGAACCGTTGCAGAAGTGAGGCATGCTTTTTCAAAGGCAGGTGGCAATCTAGGTACCGATGGCTCGGTGGCATACCTGTTTGATCGAAAGGGCCAGATTCTTTTTGAGCCCGGCACCAGCGAAGACGACGTCATGGAGATTGCGATAGAATCCGGTGCTGACGATGTTGAGACGGAGGATGATGGTTCAATTACTGTCTCTACAACTGCAGATGATTACCTCGTAGTCAAAGATGCACTGGTTACAGGTGGCCTTGAACCGGCAGCTTCGGAAGTGGCAATGATTCCCCAAAACTACAGCGAGTTGGATGTGGACATGGGTGAGAAAGTATTACGCCTTGTCGATGCCCTTGAAGACCTTGATGATGTGACTAACGTCTACACTAACGCTAAATTCCCAGACGAGCTGATGGGCTAGCCTGTAGCCAGGTTGGTTTAAAGCTCATCCGGTTTCATTCTCTCGAGCCGAGCTTCTTCTTCCTCTATCGCTGCACTGATTTCTGTGAGCACAGCATCTACATCGGCGGATTGCTCGTCCTCATGGAATTCGCCGGTCAGTTCGATATCCGGGTGTAGCTCTCCTGCTTCGTACAGTTCCCAAATTTCTTTTGCATAGCGAGTGTCCAGCAGTTCCGGTGCGAACTGTCCGTAGTAGTTAGTCATGTTGTTGACGTCGCGGCTTAACATTGATTCTGCCTGATTGTTGGCGGCAGCGTTGACCGCCTGGGGCAGATCGATAATCACAGGGCCTTGCTCATCAAGCAGCACATTAAATTCCGACAGGTCACCGTGCACTACTCCAGCGCAGAGCATGCGTACAACATAGAGCATAACCAGGCGGTGGTCTTCGATCGCCTGTTCAGCAGACATTGTCACGTCGCCAAGACGCGGTGCAACGTCACCATCGGCATCACAGATCAATTCCATTAGCAGTACGCCATCAATACAGCCGTAGGGCGTTGGAACGCGCACGCCTGCGCCGGCCAGCTTGTACAAGGCATCGACCTCGGCATTCTGCCAAATCTTTTCCGTTTGCTTGCGGCCATATTTTGAGCCTTTATCCATTGCTCTATTACGACGGCTGTTGCGGACCTTACGGCCCTCCCGGTAGGTAACCGCCTGCTTGAAGCTGCGTTTCATGGCTTCTTTATAGACCTTGGCACAGCGAATCTCTGAACCACAGCGAACAACGAAAACATCGGCTTCTTTACCACTCATCAAACGGCTGATGACTGCATCAATGATACCGTCATCAATCAGGGGCTGGATTCTTTTAGGGATCTTCATGGCCGACTTTTACATGATTTGACGGCGGGTGGGAATAGCAGACGCTGGTTTTGGTCAATTCCAGCGATGGGTTGTGTTAACCTGCGCCCCGATTTGAATGACCCAAAATAAGGAAGCAGAGTTGGTTTTTCCCTCCATGCCAAAAGGTATTAACAATGTCGAACGATGGCCTGATTGAGGGCAACGCCCTTACATTTAATGTCCTTGGTCTGCGGTTGCGCGCCAAACAATGGGGTGACCCTGAAGGTATACCCACCATTGCTCTCCATGGCTGGCTAGATAATGCAAACACATTTGATCGTCTGGCGCCGCTCATTCCCGAATTGAATCTTGTCGCAGTTGATTTTGCAGGACACGGGTTATCAACTCATCGCGCGGAAGGTGTTCACTACCATCCGATTTACGATATCCAGGAAGTCCTGGCGGTTGCGAATGAGCTTAACTGGCACCAGTTCAACGTCATCGGTCATTCAATGGGTGCATCGATCGCCTCAGAGCTCGCGGCGCTGTTTCCAGATCGCATTCGAGCGTGTGTGCAGATTGATGGCTTCCTCGCGACGGGAGGAGTATCAGCAGAAGAGAGAATTGAGCAGACCAGGGTCGCGATTGAAAAGATCCTGAAACCCCACCACCAGGCCAGGGTATTCCCCGATCAGCAAACAATGGCGAAGCGTGTGACTGAGGCAACTGACCAGACAATAGAGGCTTCGAGCGTGCTGGTCGCTCGTGGACACAAACAGGTTGAGGGTGGTATTACATGGCGCTCTGACCCCCGCATTCGTTACCCAACACCACTTCGTCATACCCGTGACCAGATCAATCTGCTACTCAAGGACAGCACCAGCCCATCATTGTTGATCGTGGCGGAGCAGGGTGATGAATGGTATCAGGGAGAAATTTCCCTTGCGCAGGAACACCACCCGAACCTTCAGGTTGAGCGAATGCCCGGGCCGCACCACATTCATCTTGAGCCTGCTTATTGCGATCGGGTCGCAGAGTTCATCCGGCATTTTCTCAATCTGGACGGCGGACCCAAAGGCGCGACGAAAACCCGATAATAAGGGATAAGGAATGACATATCGCACAAAAAAACGCGGAGCCTCCGGTCGATATTGCGCTGGTTGGATCAAATCACCGAGACGCAGTAGCTTACTGCGGCAGAAGATGTTGATTTTCTGCCTCTCTCAATGACGCCGAACACAGAGTCCTCTTGAACAAAAACAAGACCGTAGTGTTTCAGTCGCTGGCTGCAGAAAGTTGCGAAGGATCGTTTAAAGGCGTTAAGGTGCGCAGTCAAATTCCCCTTAGGCGTCGCAGTAATGGCTGATAATTTGCATTTCGACACACTTTCACTTCATGGCGGTCAACAACCGGACCCGACGACTGGTGCAAGGGCTACGCCCGTTTATCAAACCGCATCCTATGTTTTCCGCGATACTGATTATGCGGCGGGTCTGTTCAACATCGAAAGAGCCGGGCACGTCTACTCCCGTCTTTCAAACCCAACCAATGCGGTTCTCGAAGAGAGAATCGCCATGCTGGACAATGGTGTAGGTGCGATCGCTACTGCAAGTGGCCAGGCAGCGATGCATTTAGGCGTGGCGACATTGCTGGGGGCCGGAGATCACATTGTTGCCTCAAGAAGTATCTATGGTGGTACGCACAATCTGCTGGATTACACGCTGCGAAGGTTCGGCATTGATACGACTTTTGTCGATCCAAGAAGCCCGCAGGATTTTGCGAATGCTATTCAGGACAATACCCGTCTGGTTTTCGGTGAAATACTGGGCAACCCCGGCCTTGAAGTGCTGAACGTTCCGGAAATCTCGAAAGTTGCGCACGACGCGGGGTTGCCGCTGATGGTCGATGCCACATTCACTACGCCCTATCTTTGCCGACCGATTGACCTTGGGGCTGACATTGTTATGCATTCTGCGACCAAGTTTCTCTCCGGGCACGGTATTGTTATTGGCGGATTGTTGGTAGATGGAGGGACTTTCGACTGGGCCGCTTCGGGCAAATTCCCGACGATGAGCGAACCTTATGCGGGCTTCCATAATCTTAACTTTTCGGAAGAGTTCGGCCCCGCCGCATTCATCACCCGGGCCCGCAAGGAAGGGTTGCGGGATTTCGGCGCCTGCATGAGCCCAACAACGGCTTTTCATATCTTGCAGGGTATGGAAACACTGCCGCTGCGCATGCAGAAGCACGTGACCAATACTGCTGAAATTGTAGCGTTTCTTGCCCGGCAAGAAGGCGTTGAAAGAGTAAATCATCCGATGCTTGAGAGTCATCCGGATCACGAATTGGCGAAGTCGCTTCTGCCGAAGGGATGTGGCGCAGTATTTGGATTTGAGTTGACGGGTGGTCGCCAGGCGGGCATTCGATTTATTGAGGCACTGGAAGTGTTTTCTCATCTTGCTAATGTTGGCGATGCCAAATCACTGGTGATACATCCTGCCAGTACGACGCATCACAGGATGGGCTCTGATGCGCTGGAAAAAGCCGGGATCTCTGAAGGCCTGATCCGACTGTCTGTGGGTTTGGAAGACACCAAGGACCTGATCGCTGACCTGAAGAAAGGTTTGCGTGCGGCAGGGAGAGCTTAATGTATGTATCAGTAGCGGGTCATACAGCATTTTTCAGTACGGGCAGCGGTCAGCATGTTGCGGAGAACGAATCGGTGTTATTTGTTCATGGCGCGGGTTTTGACCATACCGTCTGGACGCTGCCAGCTCGATACTTCGCCCGGCAGGGACGTAATGTCATTGCTGTTGATTTGCCCGGTCGTGGCCTGTCGGGCGGTGAAGCATTAACGAGTATTGAAGCAATGGCTGACTGGTTGTGCCTTCTGCTCGATGAGCTTGATATCCGGCAGGCTTCTGTCGTTGGCCACAGTATGGGGTCGCTCGTTGCCTTGAATTGTGCGGCCAAGTATCCGGACAGGGTTCGAAATCTGGCGCTTCTGGGTACTTCGACACCAATGCCTGTTTCTGATCCCCTGCTGGATGCAGCCCGGGCCAATCAGCATCAGGCGATCGACATGGCGAATACCTGGAGCCACAGCAGTTTCGCGCATCAGGGCGGTAACGAAAACCCGGGTCTTACGCTGACCTTGTCGGGTCAGAGGCTACTGGAGCGAGCGGGGCCCGGCGTGTATTTCGCTGACCTCAATGCGTGCAATGACTTTATCGACGGCGACATGCTTGCGACCCAGGTGAAAGCAGAAACGCTTGTTATCCTTGGACTTGAAGATCGAATGACCAAAGCCAGCGCCGGTCGGTCTGTGGCGGCGGCAATCAGTAATACGAGAGTCGTTGAGCTAGATGCTTGCGGCCATTCCATGTTGTCCGAGCAGCCGAATGCTGTTTTGGATGCGTTGGCGGCGCTGGTTTAACGGTCCAATATTGCTATCGAGACCGGAGACTTGTTGCGATAGCGGCTATATGGGAGGGTAGCGTACCGCAACAACCGCCGACCAGAGTAGCGCCCTGATTGATCCATTGGCCAACGAACTTTGAGTACCTCTCTGGTGATAGATCGTCTCTTAGCTGAAGCGGTCCGTCGGTTATTTTTACCCCGTCTAGCAACCAGTCTTCAGGTACATGGGTAAATGCGTTTGCGTATCCTCCAATGTACTTCAAGTCTGATTTGGCGAGTATAGGCATAGCGTCGAATATTCGTTCCGGCAGGGTGCAGTTCGCGCATAGCCCTTCCAGATCGACTTCTCCAAGCCCGTTAATAGCGTCCTCAAGGGACTGTCCGCTGCGCAGCTTGCCGGGATTCTGTTCATGCAATGTGAAGGAGACGATCACCGGTTTGCCGGTGCTGCGGGCTGCCCTGGCCGCAGCGATGGCCTCGTTGATATGTGACATGGTTTCGCAGAGGAAGACATCAACGTGAGGCGCAAGAATTTCTGCCTGCTCGCGATACAACGGCTCGATCTCCTCGACAGACCGGACTCTATCAGGACGGAAGCTCCCGTTTAGTGGGGGCAGAGAGCCTGCTATCTTGATGACCTTGTCAGTGGCTTTGATCGCTGCCCGGGCAAGCGCTGCTGCCTGCAGGTTTAGTGTTTTAAACTGGCTCTCAATACCTGCTTTTTTTAGATCAGATCGGATGACGCCATAGGTGTTGGTGGTAATCATGGTGGCACCAGCAAGGATGTTTTCCTCGTGAATGCTCTGAACTTTCTCAGGCGCCACCAGCAGTGCATTAGCTGACCAGATCGTCTCTGGAATCTCGACACCCTGCATCTTGAGGGCTCTTCCCATCCCAGCGTCAAGTATGGTGATTTTTTGATTCATATTTTCATCCTTACATTACAAATCCGAGCCGAAGCCTGCTCTCTTGTATGCCGGAATGGTAGGTTCAGTGATGCCGCGGCGATGCGGAAAGTGCTTACCCTGAGTCATTTACTTAACCACGCGTACTTAGCCACGCGTACTTAGCCACGCGTACTTAACCACGCGGCGGTTATTTGACCTCATAAAAGGTTGTGCTGTCTACGGTGATTGTTGCTTGCTTGCCCCTGACCGTCGTCGGTATCCTGCAGGCCAGTGCCTTGACTAAAATAACAAGGGAAGACGAGTTGCATCGGGAGTTTTAAGCAGGGCTTTCAAGCACCAGGTTTTGGAGGATAGTTCGTGTCTTTTATCGTGCAAACGTAGCTATTTGGATGTAGCGCTCAACCCCTGACCCCGGGGTATGCTAAACTGAATTTTCCTTCCAATCCTTCATTCAGATGGCACTTATTCTAGGTATAGACCCTGGCTCAAGGGTTACCGGTTACGGCATTATCAAGGCCGTTGGTAATCATCAGGAATATGTGGCGAGTGGATGTATCAGGACCACTGCGAAAGAAACGCTCGCGGAAAGGCTGGATATCATATTTCAGGGCGTCACCCAGATTATTAATGAATATGTGCCAGGAGAACTCGCCATTGAGCGAATCTTTATGTCTCGTTCAGCTGAATCTGCATTGAAGCTTGGCCATGCTCGAGGTGTGGCAATGGTTGCGGCTGTAAACCAGGGATTGCCAGTTTTCGAATATGAAGCGCGAAAGATCAAGCAGGCGGTTGTTGGTAGTGGCGCAGCGAGCAAAAGCCAGATTCAGCACATGGTGATGACGCTTCTGAAACTACCTTCTTGTCCTCAGGAGGATGCGGCTGATGCTCTGGCCATTGCGATCTGTCATGTTAATACGCAGCACAATCTGGCCAAGATGAGTAATAGCAGTACGACGGTTATCGATACGAATCGTTTCCGACGTGGCAGGTTTGCAGAAGAGACCACAAAAAAATGATCGGTCGACTTACAGGGCTTGTGATTGAAAGCGCCCCGGGTCAGTTGTTACTTGATGTTGGTGGTGTGGGTTACGAAGTTGAAATTTCTCTCACGACCTATGCCCATATTTTGGAAATCCAAGGGCTGGAAACCCAGGGGCTCGAAACCCAAGGGCCGGTTACCGTTCATACCCATCTCGTGGTTCGTGATGATGCCCACCTGCTATACGGGTTTGCGAGTACGGGTGAACGTGAGATGTTCCGAACCCTGATCAAGGTCAACGGGGTAGGTCCTCGCATGGCACTCGGAATATTATCAGGACTGGATTCAGCGTCGTTTGCGCGCGCTGTCACCGGTAATGATGTAACAGCGCTGACCGCATTGCCTGGCGTTGGGAAGAAGACCGCTGAGCGCCTGATCATTGAAATGCGGGATAAGGTCGATTCATTTGATGTATCTGGTCCAGATAATCCCAGTACAATGACGATTAATGTAATAGAAGATGCTGAGTCGGCTCTGGTCGGGCTTGGTTACAGACCACAGGAAGCCGCTCGAGCGGTCTCCCGGGTGAGCGACCCCGCCGAAGATGTAGAGTCTTTGATCAGGCAGGCGCTGAAGTTACTCATGCAAAGCCGACAATAGTTGAACGACAAGAATGATTGAATCAGACCGAATAGTGACATCTGCCGCCTCCGAGGCTGAACAGACGCAGGACTGGGCGATCAGGCCCCGGACGTTTGATGAATATTGTGGCCAGCATGAGGTCAGCGAACAGATGAGGCTATTCATCAGGGCTGCAAGAGGTCGGGATGAGGCGCTGGATCACACGCTTATTTTTGGCCCGCCAGGTCTGGGAAAGACAACCCTGGCGAATATCATTGCCAATGAGATGGGCGCCGAAATGAGGGCGACTTCAGGTCCTGTCATCGAAAAGAAAGGTGATCTGGTTGCGGCACTGACCAACCTGGAAAAAGGTGACGTGTTGTTTATCGATGAAATCCACCGGCTCAATCCTGCGATTGAAGAGGTGCTCTATCCGGCGATGGAGGATTATCAGGTAGACATCACTATTGGTGAGGGCCCCGCGGCCCGATCCATCAAACTGGATCTGCCGCCGTTCACACTGGTTGGTGCGACTACCCGAACCGGTTTGCTGACTTCTCCATTTCGTGACCGGTTCGGCATTATTCAGCGGCTGGAGTTCTACAATGTCAGGGACCTGACCACTATCGTTGAACGGTCAGCCAGGATGCTCGGGGTAAGTTGTGATGCCGATGGTGCCCGCGAGATTGCAGTTCGCTCGAGAGGTACGCCAAGGATTGCTAATCGGCTGCTTCGTCGGGTCCGGGACTATGCCCAGGTGGAAGGTGAGGGGTTTGTGAACCAGAAGATCGCTGACCAGGCGCTTAACATGCTGAAGGTTGATGTGAATGGTTTTGATCATATGGATCGCCGGCTTTTGCTGGCGATGGTTGAAAAATATGATGGAGGGCCGGTTGGCGTAGACAGCCTTGCAGCAACCGTTGGTGAAGAGAGCAACACCATTGAGGATGTATATGAACCCTACCTGATTCAGCAGGGATTCATCATGCGCACCTCAAGAGGTCGCGTTGCTACTCGGTTGACCTATGAGCACTTCGGTATGAAGATGCCACAAAAGCCCGGGCAGGAACTTTTTGAAAACGAACCTGACGACTAACTTTGGAATTGAATTGTGAATGAACCGTTATCTATACTTGACCTGGTACTCAATGCAAGCGTCGTTGTGCAGGTGGTCATGGGGCTCCTGATCCTTGCTTCACTGACCTCATGGGTCATGATTTTCCAGAGAGGCTTTGCGCTATCTTCGATCCGCAGGCAGGCTACAGATTTTGAAAGTGAATTCTGGTCCGGTAAGGACCTTGGCCAACTCTATGTGGAACTCGATACTGAAAATTCGGATGTCATCGGTCTGGAGAGTATTTTTGCATCGGGATTCAAGGAATTCTCGAGGTCAGGCCAACAGGATGGCGCTGATCAGGAGCGGGTTATGCAAAATGTACAGAGGGCGATGCGGGTTGCGCTGGTCAGGGAAGAAGAACGTCTTGAAACGCACCTGCCATTCCTGGCCACCGTTGGTTCTACCAGCCCCTATGTTGGTTTGTTCGGTACGGTCTGGGGAATCATGAATTCGTTTCGCGGGCTTGCGACGGTCAACCAGGCAAGCCTTTCGATAGTAGCGCCAGGTATTTCAGAAGCGTTGGTGGCAACCGCCATTGGGCTGTTTGCTGCCATTCCTGCCGTCATCGCCTATAACCGTTACGCCGCCTATGTTGAAGTTATCATGAACAGATTCGAGGCATTTAGCGATGAATTCAGCAGTATTCTTGATCGCGCGAGTCACAAGCGCTAATTATGTCTAAAGCCGCTCGCAGGAAGCCGATGTCCGAAATCAATGTAGTGCCCTACATTGACGTGATGCTGGTGTTGCTGGTGATTTTTATGGTGACAGCACCGCTCATGACCCAGGGTATCAAAGTAGATTTGCCCGAGGCGGCTTCGGGTCCGATCGATGTGACGGATGATGAACCAATGCTGGTTGTATCGGTCAAAGATGACGCTACCTACTATATCAATCTTGGGGAGGCTGAGGAGCCCGTGCCATTATCCGAAATTGGCGATAAAGCTGCCAGGATCATTGCAGCGAACCCAGGCATCAAGGTGCTGGTAGAGGGTGACAAAAAGCTGGCATACGGGGTGATTGTTGACCTGATGAATACGCTTCAGGCAGCAGGGGCGAAAAGTGTGGGACTGATAACTGAGCCCCCCAGGACATAATAGTCGGCCGTCATGAACCTTTCTTCCAATGAAGTGACGACCTATGTCATAGCGATCCTTTTTGCGTTGCTGGTTCATGGCATCGTCATTGGCCTGATGTCCCTGAATTGGGAGGAGTCGACACGCAGTTACACCGGGTTGAAACCCTATTATATTGAGGCCGCAATAGTTGCCGAGAATCCTTACAAGGCCAAAGAAGAACGAGCGGTCGATCAGGAAAAATCCCGAAGGGATAAAAAACTACGTGAGCGTCGCAAGACGGAGGCCAGGTTGCGGCAGGAGCAGGTGAACTGGGCCAGGCAACAACGGTTAAAAACAGAAGTTATGCTTGCAGAGCCTGCGGTGCTCCCCGAGCCAGCACCCGTGGTCGAAAAAACCCGGGAAACCAAAGTGGATCCCGAATCAGTAAGGTCTGAGTTTGCAGATGAGCTGGCAAAGGCGCTGACACGTGAGGCAAATGCAAGGAAGGCGGTAACCGACGACGAAAAAGCAATGGCTTACGTGGCGCAGATTCAACGCGAAATAGTGCAGAACTGGTCTAGACCGCCCAGCGCCAGAAACGGGATGGAAGCCCTGCTGCGAGTTCTGCTTATTCCAACCGGAGAAGTTGTTGACGTGAAGGTTGAAGATTCGAGCGGTAATGATGCGTTTGACCGGTCAGCAGTTCTTGCCGTAACCAAAGCGCGAAGATTTGTTGTACCCACAGACTCGCAGCGGTTTGAGCGGGACTTTCGAGAGTTTACGGTTTTGTTTCGGCCGGATGACCTCAGGCTATAAGGATTATATGTGCGAGTGTTCAAGCGAATTATTTTTGTCGGACTGCTCCTGCAGTTTACCATACCTGCTTCAGCTGAACTGCGGATCGAGATTACCAAGGGTGTGGATAATGCGGTCAGGGTAGCGGTAGTACCTTTTGCATGGAGAGGCAAACGAAAACCGCCGATTGACGTTGGTGATGTTGTTTCATCCGATTTGGGGTTGTCGGGCCGATTCGAAGCCCTGCCAACATCACAGATGTTAAGTTTTCCTAACGATTCATCTGAGGTGCTGCCGCGAGACTGGCGGATGCTGGGAGTTGAGTATCTGGTTGTTGGGTATCTTGAGCCGCGGGAAGTTAGCGTACGCCTGCACTTCGAGCTATATAGTGTGTTGCGGCAGACCGTGGTGGCGAAGCAGACAATTGAAGGTCTCCCCATGGATCTTCGTGATATGGCTCACCACGTCAGCGACGTGGTGTTCAATGAACTGACAGGTATTAAAGGCGTTTTTTCTACCCAGATTATGTATGTCACAGCAATGGACGGTGATCAGGGCCGACACTTCGCGCTCAACGTTGCTGATGCAGATGGGTACAGGGTCAGGAAGGTTTTGGAATCAATAGAGCCCATCCTTTCCGCTACATGGTCACCAGATGGAAAGATGATCGCCTACGTTTCGTTTGAACAGGATGGTCGCCCCGCTATCTACCTTCATGAAGTGATAACCGGAAACCGGCAGATCTTAACGAGCTTTGCAGGTCTAAACGGTGCACCGTCTTTCTCCCCCGACGGTAAGGAAATGGCACTGGTGTTATCCAAAGATGGCAATCCTGATATTTACATTCTGGACCTGCAGTCGCGCCGACTTCGAAGGATCACCCGGCACTATGGTATCGATACCGAGCCTTCCTGGACTGCAGATGGAAAATCATTGGTGTTTACCTCTAATCGGGGAGGTCAGCCGCAAATCTATCAACTGCGGCTGGCTGATTTTCAGATCCAGCGTCTGACCTTCGAAGGCGACTATAATGCCAAGGCAAGCGTCCTAAAAGATGGTAGCGGGTTGGTTATGGTGCACCGCCGTGACGGGATCTTTCACATCGCGCTACTGGATCTGAACCGGGGCCGCTTATCTGTCCTGACCGAGACGACCCTGGATGAATCCCCCAGTGTTGCGCCCAATGGCAGTATGTTGATCTATGCAACCCAGGAGAGGGGAGAGGGCATATTAGCGGCGGTTTCTATTGATGGTGGCGTCAAGTTCAACCTGCCCTCGTCGGACGGTGATGTCAGGGAGCCAGCCTGGTCGCCGGTAAAGCGCAAAACCTTTGTGCCAGTTGAGTAACAATTGGCCATTAAGATGGTCGAATGACTAACGTTAATCGCTGAAAAGCAATGACTACGCCCTGTGGCGGGGGTTTATTCATCGAATATTTCGTTTGATGAGTAATTATTTTGGGCTTTTTGTGGTTTAATCCAACTTTGAAGAATTACTCAGAATACAGAATGTAAAGGAGTTACTCATGGGAATATTTAAGTTACGCGGTCTACTGCTGCTCTGCGTTGCAGCCTTACTGTTAGGCGGTTGTGCGAGTCAGGAGCCTGCTGATTCGGGTCCAGATGTCGAGCCAATGGAACAAGAGTTGGATACCAGCGTAGACGATGAGCCGATTGAGCCTGCCGGGCCGATGGTTAAGAACGGTAAGATCGTACTTCCGGCCGATGACATGGGTTCTGGTGAGACGCTTCAAGGTGTCTTCTACTTTGATTTCGACCAGGCGATCGTTCGACGAACAGGTCATGAGGAGCTAAACAAGCATGCGGGAGTACTGAGTGCTGATCGCTACCTTCGGGTTCGACTGGAAGGACATGCTGACGAACGTGGTACCCGGGAATATAACCTGGCACTGGGCGAGCGTCGAGCGAATGCAGTACGTGCTTATCTGGTTGCTCAAGGCGCAGCCCGAACTCAGATCGAAGCGATTAGCTACGGTGAAGAAAAACCAGCTAATAACGGGCATTCAGAATCATCATGGGCAGAAAATCGCCGTGTTGAGATTGTTTATAGATAAGGTTTTTGATGAAAGTTAGTCACCCGCTTATAAGTGGTGTGCTGATTCCTGCCATTTGTGTAGTCGTTAGCATGCCACTTTTCGTTTCTGCCGCCCAGTCACCTGTTCCTGTTGAAAGCAGAGAATCGGTCGTGACCTATCAGCCGCCAATTGAGGAGGAGGTAGCATCCGGTGGTATGGAAAACCAGTACCAGCTGCAATTGCTTCAGCAGGAAGTCATGGAACTTCGCGGTCTGGTTGAACGACTCCAACATGAGCTGAGCAGACTTAAATCGATTCAGGATGATCGCTACCTTGAGCTTGACGCCCGTTTGCAGCAGGTGCTCAAAGCAAATGTCCAGGTACCACAGCCTGTTGCGGAAGATCCCGGAGAAACAGCAGTCGCAGTAATCGACGAAAACCTCAACGAAAAAGACCTGTATGAGACCACCCAGATACTGATTCGCAACAGGCAGTATGAGATGGCAATTACTCAGCTTGAAGCGTTGATTGACAGGTTTCCTGATGGTGAGTACACAGCTAATACCTACTATTGGCTCGGGCAGGTCCAGGCCGCGAAAACCAATCCGGATTTCGAAAAGGCAAGGCAGGCACTAGCGCAAGTCATCAGCTATTTCCCGGAACATAGCAAGGTTCCCGATGCAGCTTATGCTTTGGGTAAGGTTTATTACACGCTTGGCGATTGCGAACGGGCAACAGATCTTCTGCAGCAGGTCATGGATCAGTATCCAGATAAAACTGCAGCCAAACTCGCAGAAAATTATTTGCGCGAATCGGTGAATTGCGACAACTGAAATGTCGTCTCTTCGAATCACAGAAATCTTTCACTCACTCCAGGGTGAAGCTCGAACTGTCGGTTTACCCACGGCTTTTGTCCGCCTGACCGGCTGCCCGCTTCGTTGCCAGTATTGCGATACCGAATACGCGTTTTACGGTGGTGAGAAGATGTCCATCGACTCGATCATCGATGCAGTCAAGATTCGAAAAACCCCGTTTGTGACTGTGACTGGCGGTGAACCACTTGCCCAGCCGGAATGCCGTTCGCTCCTGACCCGGCTCTGTGACGAGGGATATGCGGTTTCTCTCGAAACCAGTGGTGCGATGGATATAACAGGAATCGATTCGAGGGTGTCGGTGGTACTTGATCTCAAGACACCGGGTTCAGGTGAGGTATCGCGCAACCTGTTCGAGAATATCCCCAGGCTGAAACAGGATGACCAGGTGAAGTTTGTTATCTGCCATCGTGGAGATTATGAGTGGGCCAGGTTCAAGATGCAGGAGTTGGAGCTCGCTAAAAAAGTTGATGAGATATTGTTTTCCGCCAGCCACGGAGAACTTGAATCACGCCAGCTCGCCGACTGGATACTGGAAGATGAGTTGCCAGTCAGGCTGCAGGTTCAATTACACAAGCTCCTGTGGGGCGATACGCCCGGGGTATGAGTAGACATGAGTAGGCATGAGTAGACATGAGTAGACATGAGTAGGCATGAGTAGACATGAGTAAGAAAGCCGTCATTCTACTGTCAGGTGGTCTTGATTCTGCCACGGTTCTTGCGGGGGCACGGGCCGATGGTTATGACTGTTATTGTCTGAGCTTTTCCTATGGTCAAAAACAGATTGCAGAAGTTGGTTACGCAGAGCAGCTGGCCGCGACGTTAGGGGCCATTGAACATCGGGTAGCGGTCATTGATATAGGCGCCTTTGGCGGCTCTGCGCTGACCGATGACAGTATTGATGTGCCTGACGCAAAAGATGTCTGCGACGAGATTCCGGTCACCTACGTGCCCGCCAGGAATACAGTGTTCCTGGCTTATGCGCTGGGATGGGCTGAAGTGCTTGGTGCCAGGGATATCTTCCTTGGCGTCAATGCTGTGGATTATTCGGGTTATCCGGACTGCAGGCCAGAGTTCATCAACGCATTTGAACAGGTGGCGAACCTGGCAACCCGCGCCGGCGTGGAAGGCCGGAAGATGACGATCCATGCCCCGCTTATCCAGCTATCAAAAGGGGAGATCATCATAAAAGGACTCGAGCTGGGTGTTGATTACGCTCAGACTGTATCCTGCTACCGCCTGACTGACTCAGGCGAAGCCTGTGGAGATTGTGACAGCTGTGTGCTTCGCAAAGCGGGTTTCTCCGACGCAGGAATCACTGACCCAACACGATACCGGTGATCCAAACAGGTGCGATAATAGATAGCTGATGCTGGCCAAAAGTCACTTACTTTGGTGGTAGCAGGTTGGTATTTTTTTATGGAAGTTTACTGGTGGTTTGTGTCCTGCGTGTCTGGCTGGGCCACTGTGACGGATGCGCCAAATAGCGCCTGGTGCTGTCGCACTGCCTTGGCTATTTCTCCCCACTTGTTGAGGTTTTCGGGGTGGCGGTGAATGTCTTCACTGGCCAGATAGGTAACCACCCGGGATGCGATGCCCCGGTATCGATCAATCAACGTATCGGCCATATCATCCCACCTGGCGACCAGAGCAAAGTGCTCAAGCATTTCATCAGAAATGAGATTGGCCATGGCCGGAATGTCTCCCTGTTTCATGAGCGCACCGAGTTTTTGGGTTGTACCCTCATACCCCAGATCATCAAACTGAAACGAATAGTTCGGCGTTGAGCCGTAAAAAGAGATTTGCATCCTGGTGCGGTTGATCATTGATTGCCTTTCTTCAGGAGAATCGCCGGGAATCGCGAATACAGGAATGATCAAATCGATGTCACTGACGCTGCGGCCTGATCTCTCGGCGCCGGACTGCAGGTCCGGGAGAAGACGCGTGTTAATATAAGTCATCGAATGCATGGGATGGACATGAATCCCATCACATAGCTCGCCTGCAACTTTGCACATGTAGGGACCGACGGCCGAGATATCAATCTTGATATCTTCATAATCATGTCGGCCAGGCGCCCATTGGCCTGGCAGCAATGACAGATTGTAGTATGGGCCTTCGTGATGGAGTTTTTCCTCCTGCCTGAAGGCGCGAATACAGGCCTTAAAGGCGTTGACGTAATCCCTCATCTGGGGGGCGGGTTTGTCCCAGTGGGCGCTGTATCGGCGTTCAATATGACCCTTTACCTGGCTTCCCAGTCCCAGTCGGAATCGACCTTCGGTGTTTTGAGCAAGTTCCCACGCGATTTGAGCTGACATCATTGGGCTTCTGGGAAACGCAACGGCTATTCCGGTCGTAAAGTTTAGCGAGGGGGCGGCGGTCGCGGCTGCGGCGATCATCATCCATGGAACCTGGCCTGCTTCCGTAAACAGCATGCCAGAGAATCCTGTCTTCTCAAGTTGAGATGCGAGTTCAGCGGATTTTTTCCAGGTGTTCGCACCTGTCATCAAGTCAAATTCCATTATGCATACCCACATGGCTGATAAGAAGGTTGATCCAAGATCGACAGCTGGTCTAGCGGAACTAGTTTTACTGGAAGCTCACTGTATCCTCGAACGAAAGCGGATCTGTAGCGAACAGGTTCTCCGACTACTTCAACTTTGCGGAATCGCGTCTGGATTTCTTCCCACAGAACCCGGAGCTGCATCTCGGCGAGACGATTACCCATACATCGATGGATGCCAAATCCAAATGAGACATGGTTTCGCGCGTTGGGGCGATCGATAATCAACCTGCCTGCATCCTCGAAGGTTTCCTCATCACGGTTACCAGAGGCGTACCACATCACCACCTTGTCACCCTTTTTGATCTGCTTGCCATGCATTTCTACATCTTCAAGCGCCGTTCTTCGCATGAAAGCGAGAGGGGTCTGCCAGCGAATTATCTCGGCGACCATATTTGGGATTAAAGCGGGTTTCGCGTTCAACTTATCGTACTGCTCCGGAAACTTGTTGAGCGCGAGTACACCACCAGAGATTGAGTTTCGGGTTGTATCGTTACCGCCAACAATAAGCAGGATCAGGTTGCCTAGATATTCGAGCGGGCGGTTGACCACGTCCTTTGTATCTTCGTTGTTAGCCATCATGGAAATCAGGTCGAAGCCGCCAGCTTCATTCTCGCGCGCACGCCACAGGCGGGTAAAGTAGGCGAGGCATTCCATCATTTCGCGCTGGAAATCTTCGGTGGTGTTCACGTGGCCGCTATTTTTCCCTCCGGTTACGATATCAGACCATCGTGTCAACAGGTGCCGGTCTTCAAACGGGAAATTAAAGAGTGTTGCCAGCATTTGGGTTGTGAGTTCAATCGATACTCGATCGACCCAGTTAAAGGTTTCACCGATAGGTAAGCCTTCCAGGATAGTTTCAACCCTGGATCGTATCAGGGGTTCCAGTTCCGCAAGATTGCGTGGTGCTACAACCGGAGAGACAGCTTTGCGCTGGGCGTCATGCTTTGGAGGGTCCATCGCGATGAACATCGGAGTAGTGAATTCCTCCAGTTGGTCCTCGAAGCCAATTGATCCTTGTGAAGAGAATAGCTTGTGGTTCTGGTCGATGAACTTGATGTCGTTGAATCGTGTAATAGACCAAAAAGGACCGTAGCGTGAATCTTCGGTGTAGTGCACCGGGTCTTCTTTTCGCAGGCGCGATACCAGTTGCTGATGTCCATCTCCGTTAGCGGAACGGTCCATGCCTGCGCCAACATCTTTTCTTTGTTTACTGCCAGTGAATTCATCTAGTGCAATCCTTTACTGTTCCTGAACCGTTGGTCCTTATTTACAACTCACCGAGGTTACACGCCCGGCGTTGCAATATTGGTTTTAGTTCCCTGTATGCAGCCGGTGTCAGTGAGAGCGGGATTCTCGGGTATAGATGATGGATGATGTGGTATTGCATGCCCATCGAAAGAAGGTTGCCGAGGCGACTCTTGAATCCCCTTGTGTCCGTATAGCGGCCCTGCTCCTTGCCCGGGTGGTGTGGCGCCCAGCTTAGGTAGTACTCAATGTACGTCGTGGCGATTTGTTTCGGTACCCACCAGAGAAGCGCTGCTTCAATCGCATAGCCAGCCCAGGCAAGGGTAAACATGACGACCAGATACATGCTCTGGTAGATGATCGCATCGAGAATCATGTGCTCGTTACCGGTACGTTGTAGTGTTTCTGGATAGGCCTTGCTTCTACCGGATTCAGGTTGGCGATTCAGGATGCTTTTCCACAGGAAGTGCCAGCCAGAATTAGCGTGAATATTGAAGTCCGGATCAAGTTGGGGATCGTTGGTGTGTGAGTGATGCTCGTAGTGAGTATGCCGAAGTACGCGATAGGGTAAGACCAACGGGATAGTGGATAGATGACCCACCAGTTCGTTAAGCCAGCGAAGTGGTTGCCCTTTACCCGCAATGATATTGTGCTGCGCCTCATGTGAAGGTAGGTAGGATAATGCAACGTTGAGGGTGGCGAGGATAAACCCCAGCCAGAGCGGAATAATGTCCATCAGCACTAGTGGCCAGACTGCAAGCCAGGCGATCAGGTTGCCAATGCCCCAGACAACCGCTCCCCATGGAACCATGTGCATATATTTGCCGGCGATTTTGCGTTCGAGCACATCCAGTTCTGACTCGCTCAGTGAATCCAGGCTTGCCGTGGCCTTACTCATGGTCGGACTCATGGACTGACTCATGGTCTTTTACCCAGAGCCAGCTTCCTCGACTCTGCGCCACAATGCCTAACGAGATAGAAATCGCGAGCCCGGTGCCGTAGGCGACCGGCGTACTGAGTTCGGTGTTCATTGCCAGCATCACCTGGGCGAGAAGGGGGGCTAGAAACCCGATGCTGAAGGCTATGGGGGAGAGGAACAGCTCGATCAGTTTCATGCGTTACCTGCCTTGAAGTGAGATTGTTGACATCATATACATGAAATGGTGACGTTACTCTTCGAAACTGTCAATAGCGGTCTGAATATGGGCCTGAACAGGGGCTTGAACAGGGGCCTGAACAGGGGCCTGAACATTTAGCGGTCAATGACCCGTTGGGTGGGACTTGAGTTCCCGATCAAAAACTCTTTAGTGAAGGTACGTAATGCTTGTCAGGGTTCGTGAACTGTTTTACGGTTTACCTGTGAGTTCAACTTAAGGAACAACTCAAATGTCGAAAGCGCAATTGGTCGAAATGGCACGAAAAGACCTGGAGCACGGCAGGAACGGCACGCTGGATCAGGCGGACAGTATTCACAAGGTTCCCATTGAGAATTATTACGATCATGGTCGATGGGAAGGCGAGAAGGAAAAAATCTTTCGCCGTATGCCGCTAATGCTGGCCACCACGGCTGAGTTGAAGGAAGTGGGTGATTACAAAGCGATGGACGCTGCCGGGGTGCAGGTGATTATTACGCGCACTCAAGGTGGCGTTATAAAGGCGTTTGTTAATATGTGTAGCCATCGCGGTGCGAGGCTTGTGGATGAAGGCTGTGGCACCGCCCATCGATTCAGCTGCCCCTATCATGCCTGGACATACAACCCGGACGGAGATTTGGTTGCTATCTATTCTGCTGACGACTTTGGCGATATCGACAAGCAGGATTATGGGCTTACGGAATTACCCAGCCTGGAGAAGGCAGGATTAATCTGGGTGACGCTTGACCCAAAATCCACACTGGATATCACCCTCTTCCTGTCAGGATACGATTCACTGCTGGCGCAATTCGGTTTTGATAACTGGCACTATGCGAAAAACCAGCGGGTGGAGGGACCCAACTGGAAAATAGCCTACGACGGTTACCTGGACTATTATCATCTTCCAATTTTGCACAGGGAATCGTTTGGTACAGAGATAGGAAATAAGGCCAACTACTATAGTTGGGGCCCACATACTCACATGGGCAGACCCGATGAGTCCTACGAAGAGTTTGAAGGCCTGCCTGATGACGAGTGGCCAACCAGCAGGCTTGTTGCTGGTGTCTGGACCATTTTTCCACATATCTCTATCGCAAGTTTCGCCGGTGGTGGCCGGTCGGTCATGATTTCACAATTGTTCCCGG
>LWDU01040037.1_pt1 | contig 23554 bp, 24 predicted proteins | sample 727161 | NCBI WGS metagenome assembly LWDU01 (sample SAMN04566230, study PRJNA314399) | hydrothermal vent metagenome | isolation source: deep sea hydrothermal plume seawater | place: Mexico: Gulf of California, Guaymas Basin | collected 2004-07-11
CGTGACGATCTCTCCGGAGCTTTCGGTGCGGGAAGCCTTGGACTTGATGGCGCAGTACCGCATTTCCGGATTGCCCGTGACGCAGGGCAAGAAATTGGTTGGCATCCTCACCAACCGTGATTTGCGTTTTGAAACAGACCTTGACCGCAAGGTTGTAGGACTGATGACTTCAGGACGGGAGCAGCTAGTGACGATTGCTCCCGGAATCGGGATGGAGGAGGCCAAGCATCTGCTCCATAAACACCGCATTGAAAAGCTGCTCGTCGTTTCGGACCAGTACGAACTGCTGGGGTTAATCACGATCAAGGACATTGAGAAAGCCCGCAAGTATCCAGACGCGAACAAGGACGAACACGGGCGGCTGCTGGTCGGAGCGGCGCTAGGTGTTTCCGGAGATTTGCTGGAACGCGCCGAGGCGCTTGTGCAGGCGGAGGTGGATGTGGTGGTGGTGGATACCGCCCACGGACATTCGCAAGGTGTGATTGACAGCATCCGCAAATTACGGAGCCACTTTAAGGAGTTGCAAATCATCGGGGGCAACATCGCCACTGGAGAGGCCGCAGAAGCGCTCATCCGGGCGGGAGTGGATGCGGTCAAGGTGGGCATCGGCCCCGGTTCGATCTGCACCACCCGCATGATCGCAGGCATCGGGGTTCCGCAGATCACGGCAATTGACAAGGTTTCCGAAGTGACCCGTCAGGTCGGCATCCCCCTGATTGCCGATGGCGGGATCAAGTTCTCCGGAGACATCGTCAAGGCCATCGCCGCCGGAGCCGATTCGGTGATGATGGGCAACCTCTTCGCAGGCACTGCCGAAACCCCCGGACAGGTGATCCTCTTTCAGGGCCGCCGCTACAAGCTCTACCGGGGCATGGGGTCCATCGGCGCTATGAAGGCGGGCAGCAAGGATCGCTACTTCCAAGACGAGGTGGTGGAGGAAATGAAGTTGATCCCGGAAGGCATTGAAGCGCGTGTGCCCTACAAAGGTCCGCTGGCGGAAACACTGCATCAATTTGCAGGTGGACTCCGCGCCGGGATGGGCTACACCGGGAGTGCAACCCTTGAGGAATTACAGACCAAATCCCGCTTTGTGCGCATCACCAACGCCGGACTGCGCGAAAGCCATGTGCATGATGTCTTCATCACCGAGGAAGCCCCCAACTACCCCAGCCTTGCCGGACCCGATTCCTCTGGTTCTGAGCGCTAACCTTTTGTATGTTCAATTGAAATCCTTGCGAATTACGATTTTCGTTTTGCTCTGCGGGTTGCTTGCAAGTTGCTCGTACCACTACGACCAAGGGCAGGAGCTGGAGGCTCAAGGCCGTTGGGAGGAAGCCGCCATCGAGTACCGCATCGCTTATGTTGATGATCCGGAGGATGTGGAAATCCGGGAAGCCCTAGAGCGGGCGAACCTCAAGGTCGCGGACGACAATTTCCGGCGCTATCAGCATTATTTGCAGGAGCATAAATTTGCAAAAGCGTACCAGCGGCTGGAGGCGGGGCTTGCCCAAAATCCCAACCACTCCGGATTTCAAGCGGAGCGTCCGCACTGGACCCGGGTGCTGATCGCAGGGCGGGTCCACTTCGAGTTCCAGAAACTGCGGGGCGCCTTTCGGCTCGCGGACGAGATGCAACTCCAAGTGCAGATCAACACGCCGTCCGGTGCCCTGCTCACGACAGAACTCATCAACGACACAGGCTTGTTCTTTGTCGAGGATTTGAATTATCGACATCCCCCGGAATTCCTGACCCGCTACTCTCTGAATTCCATCGGACTGCGCATGAAGCGCAGGACCACCACGGGATTTCTGCGCCGCAACTACCAACGCTTCATCAATTTCCGGGAATTGGCCCCACTCGCAGTGCAGGGAAAACTGAAAAACGGCAGCACCGAAACCCGCGTGATTCAGGATCACTCAGAGCGCCTTCAGGAAACCTCGCTCTTGACTGCTGCGTGGGTGCCGCCCCGACTGCTCAACTACCAGCTTCAGCTCAACGACACGGGCATCCAAATCCTTGGAACCCCCCGGTTGGAGTTCGCTCCGGAACTGCTCTACCTCCACCAAACGCAGCAGCGCGCCTTTGTGGATTTCGGCACCTACCGAGTCGAACTCAATCCCGAAACGGAACGCTGGGGCATCGTCCGCGAACCCGCTACGCCCGCCACTGATCACCTGCCCCTGCTCGCCCGCAACCTCGCGCTCAATCCCTACCTCTACTACGACTCGGCGTATCGCTTCACCCACTGAGGACTTTTGAGTCTTTCCTAAATCCTCTTGTCAAGAACCTTGCAGAGCACAGCTACTGGACATACTCTTGAATGATGGTGGAAACCTTTGCTCTAACCAAGGAAGACCATGTCAAACTGGAAACGATACGACAGGCGGGAGATGCTGAACCTGCTCTCCATGTTGGGTGCGATGGGAGCCGTCAGTTTGCTTTTGGGTGGCTGTGCTCCAATCACCCTGTGCAGTGGTGTGAGAAAGGTTACAGGCGAAGTTCTCATCAACGGTCAGCGGGTCACCTCCAAACAACTGACCGCCACCGGGAAGCTGAAAGTTCCCAATGACGCCTCCTTGAGTACAGGCCCGGATGGATCTGCCGTCTTTGTCGTCGGCAAGGATGCCTTTCTGCTGCACAAGAACAGCCGGGTCGTCCTGACACCGGCAGCAAGTACGAAACCAAACGAAATCTCTGGATTCCAACTCAGCTTCGGTGCGATCCTCTCGGTCTTCGCACGGGGAAAGCGTATGTTGAGAACGCCCACCGCCGTGATCGCCATCCGGGGAACCGGTGCCTACTTGGAGAGCGACTCCGAGAAAACCTACATTTGCACCTGTTATGGAACTTCCCATTTGCAGATCAAGGAAACTCCGGACATCACCGAAACCGTGACCACCCAGCATCACGAGGCCCCACGCTTCATTTACGCAGCGGAAAAACGGATTGTTCTCGCACCAATGTTCAACCACTCCGATCAGGAACTGATCATGCTGGAGGAATTGGTCGGGCGTGTTCCTCCCTTCCTCAAGTCGGATGGGAGCGTCCATGATGAGTATGAGTATTGAGGAAGAGCAAACCAGTCTCGCTCCGCATTCTGATCGTGCCTCATGCAGAATACGTCTCTTCCGGACCTGTGGCAGCTTCCGCCCTCCATAGGAATCCTTGTGCGCCAACCTCCCCTCGCTTCTTTGACTTGGGCGCTTTTTGCAACCCTGACTTACCCCGCAGCACGACCGTGGACTTGCCACTGCCGGATTCCTCCATCAGCCTCATGACTTTTCCGAATTGACGGCCATCGAGAAATCCATGACCGCAGGAATTTCCCCGGTTCGCGAAGAAGGGTGTGGACCGCTGATCTTGAACAGGTGCGCAGTAGAGTGTGCCCCCAAAAAAAAGTTTTGACTCCCGAAAATTTGCGCCTAGTATATTAACTGGTTCTGAAACAGGGGTTTCAGAATGTTTACATTTTTCATTAACTCATTTCAGGAGAAGATTATGAGCAAGTTAGCCAATAAACTGATGAGCCTCGGCATGGTCGTTGGGTTAGGTCTGGCCTTGGTGTTCGCTCCAATGATCGCCTCGGCTTGGGAGCCGAGAAAGCCGGTTGAGTTTATCGTCATGGCCGGCAAAGGTGGTGGCGCGGACAAGGCAGTGCGGTACATGCAGAACATCATCAGCAAGCATAAGTTGTCATCGAAGCCGTTTACGCCGATCAACAAACCGGGCGGATCGGGTGCTGAAGCGCTGGTTCATGTCAAGAACGCCTCAGACCCGAACCACACCATCATGTTCACGTTGAACAGCTTCTACACCACGCCGCTACGCCAGCCGGGACTTGGGGTGGACATCTCCACCTTCACGCCTGTCGGACGGATGGCCGAAGACACGTTCCTGCTGTGGGTCAATGTGGACTCCGGCATCATGAATGTTGATCAGTTTGTCCGGGCGGCCAAGGCCAAGGGCAATGCTTGGATCATGGCCGGCACCGGCAAGAACTCCGAAGACAATCTGCTGACCGACTTCCTGAACAAGGCCTATGGCCTCAACATGAAGTATGTGCCCTACAAGGGGGGAGGACGCGTGGCCAAGGAACTGGCCGGGAACAACGCCAACTCAACGGTCAACAATCCTTCCGAGCAGCTTGGCTTTTATCAAGCTGGCAAAACAAGAGCAATTGCTGCGTTCACACCGACACGACTGCCTTTGTTTGCCGATGCGCCTACCTTCAAGGAGTTGGGCAAGGACTTCGTCTACTTTATGCAGCGCACGGTCGTTGGTGCACCGGGCATGAGCAAGGAGGCGGCAACCTATTACCGCCAGTTGTTCGCACAGATCTACGGTTCCGACGAATGGCAGGGGTATATGGCCAAAAAGAGCCTACAGGGTGGTTTCCTCACCGGCGACATCCTGATGAAATACTGGCTCCGGGAAAAGGCGATCCACAAGGTCATGCTGCAAAAGATGGGCGTCCTCAAGTAGTCTGGTTTTGAACGAAGCAGACACTTGAAGGAACAGAGGGAGATCGCCAATGCGCATGGCAGAACTCGTCATGAGCATCTTCATGGGGGCTTTCTCCCTTTACTTGATGTGGAAAAGCGCCGAACTCCCGATCGGCTGGATTCCCGGTGAAGGGCCTGGCGGCGGCGCATGGCCGTTCTGGCTGGCGGCAGGAATGTTGGTGTGTTGCTTCGCCATCGCCTATCGCTGGGCAAAACGGATAACACCGGAATCCCGCTCCGAAGAAGTTTACATGGACAGCCGTGCACTCAAGCTGTTCCTCCTCAATGTTGGCGCGCTCACCGTGCTGATTGGCCTGTTCCATATCACCGGTGCCTACGGGGCCATCCCGCTTTTCCTGATCTTTTACCTGAGATTCATGGGCGGCCATTCATGGTTGCTGACGGGTACCTTCGCGTTTGTAACGCCGATCGCGACATTTTTGTTTTTTGAGATTGCTTTGCAGAAAACCCTGCCCAAGGGCTTCACGGACCCGTGGTTTGAGCCTATATTCGATTTTTTCTATTAATCCTGCCAAGCTACAATCAGAGTAACCGACTTTGTAACTTGACCTGAGTTCCAAGCACCGATGGACATTCTGTCTCTTCTCCTCAATGGCTTTGCCATCGCCTTTGAGCCGCTGAACCTCGCGCTCATCATACTCGGATGCACCGTTGGCCTCTTTATCGGCGCCATGCCGGGATTGGGTTCCGTCAATGGTGTCGCGATCTTGTTACCCATGACCTTCTTGGTGCCGCCGACGGGTGCCATCATCTTTCTCGGTGCAATCTATTACGGAGCCATGTACGGGGGCGCCATCAGTTCGATCATGCTTGGCATCCCCGGCGCATCTACCGCAGTAGCAACGACTTTTGATGGACGCCCCATGGCCTTGCAGGGCAAGGCCGACAAGGCACTGGTGGCAGCAGCGGCGGCATCGTTTGTCGGCGGTAGTGTCGGAGTTGTTTTGTTCACGCTCTTTGCGCCGCCACTGGCTGAGGTGGCGCTGACCTTCGGTTCCCCAGAAATATTCGCCCTCATGCTACTGGCTTTCGCCACCTTCATCGGGCTTGGCGGTGACGACATTCCGAAGACGATGTTCTCCATCTTCATCGGTTTGGTGTTTGGCGCCGTCGGCTTGGATATCATTTCGGGAGAACCCAGGCTTATCTTTGGAGACATCCCCGGCTTCTTCCATGGCATTAACTTTCTGGTGCTGGCCATCGGCATCTACGGCATTGCCGAGATGCTGTGGACGATCGAAATCTCCAAGGGCAACGCGATGATCTCGCAGGCGACCATCTCCGTCAAGCGAATCTGGGACAATCTGGTGGAACTGACGCGGACTTGGAAGACGATGTTGATGGGGTCGTTCCTCGGCTATTTCGTCGGCATCCTGCCGGCTGCTGGTGCAACTCCCGGTTCGTTGATGGCCTACGGTTTTGCCAAAACCACATCAAGTGAGCCCGAAACCTACGGCAAAGGCAACATCAACGGCGTCGTGGCACCAGAATCCGCCAACAACGCCGCCTCGACCGGCGCGATGCTGCCGATGCTGACGCTCGGCATCCCCGGATCGCCGACGACGGCGATCCTGTTGGGTGGCATGGTGATCTGGGGTCTTGAGCCGGGACCCTTGGTGTTCACGGATCACCCTGATTTCGTCTGGGGTTTTATCGCCAGCTTGTACGTCGCGAATTTGTTTGCGCTCTTGATCAACATCGCCTTCATCCCAGCCTTCATCTGGGTGTTGAAGATGCCGTTCACGATCCTAGCACCTGTCATCTTCATCCTCTGTGTCGTCGGTGGTTTTGTGCCGACGATGGACATGCACGATGTCTGGTTGATGTTGGTTTTTGGCGTCGTCGGCTACCTGATGCGTAAGTTGGACTACCCGATGGCGCCCGCAGTGTTAGCCATTGTGCTGGGGCCGTTAGCGGAACCAGCGCTCAGGCAATCGCTGTTGATTTCCGGTGGTTCATTCTCGATCTTCTTCACTCGACCGATTGCCGGTTCGATTATGGTCATCGCCTTAATTTTACTGGCAATGCCGGCGTTCAAGCCCCTCAAGAACCGGTTTTTTCCCAAGCACTGACAAGCAAACCTCTTGACAATAAGACCTCAATGAAAGCCAATCCGGCCTCCCAAACTGCAACAGACACCCTCGCCAAGAAGAGCCGTTCGGAAGAGGTTATTTCCGGTGGACACCTTGTCGCCAAGGCTCTGAAGAGCGAAGGGGTGGACACCATCTTCACACTTTGTGGGGGTCACATCATCGACATTTACGACGGCTGTCTTGACGAAGGCATCCGCATCATTGATGTCCGGCACGAGCAGACGGCGGCACACGCAGCAGACGGCTACGCCCGACAGACCGGGAAGCTTGGCTGTGTGGTCACCACGGCAGGTCCGGGCTGCACCAATGCCATGACGGGCATCGCCACTGCTTTCCGCTCGGAAAGCCCCATCCTGCACATTGGCGGGCAGAGTTCGCTGACGCAGCACAAGATGGGTTCGCTGCAAGACCTGCCGCACGTTGACATGATGACGCCGATCACCAAGTTCGCATCTGGAGTCATGTCCACAGAACGGGTAGCGGACATGATCTCCATGGCAGCGCGTGAATGCTTTACCGGAGCTTACGGGCCGAGCTATCTTGAAATACCGCGTGACGTGCTCGACCGGGAGATTCCTAAGGAGAGCGCCGTGATTCCGGAACCGGGTCGCTACCGCGCCTCGGTCAAATCCATTGGCGATCCCGAAGATATTGAGAGACTTGCGGACCTCTTGGTGAAGGCCGAACGTCCAGCGATGTTGGTCGGCTCCCAAGTGTTCATGTCACGCGGTCACCAAGCCGCCATTGACCTTGCCCGCAGCCTGAACGTTGCGCTCTACATGAATGGAGCCAGCCGTGGAATTTTGCCCCCCGGAGATCCCCATTATTTCAATCGCACTCGTTCCAGCGCGTTCAAGAAAGCAGATGTGATCGTCATTGTTGGCACGCCCTTCGATTTCCGCATGGGCTATGGCAAACGCATCAGCAAGCAAGCGACGCTTATTCAAATCGATCAGGACTACCGGACGGTAGGGAAGAACCGAGACATCTCGTTAGGATTGGCTGGTGATCCGGGGGCCATCCTCGCAGCAGTCTTGCAGGCGGCGACAGGTCGCTCGGACAACGGTGCAAAGGGACGCCAAGGCTGGTTGGACGGACTCCGGGCAGAGGAAGCCGAGAAGACGGAAAAACTCATGCCGATGTTCCTGTCGAACTCCAACCCCATCCACCCCTATCGCCTCGCTTGGGAGATCAATGAGTTCCTCAGCGAGGACACAATCTACATTGGCGATGGCGGAGACATCGTGACCATCAGCGCCCAAGCCGTGCAGCCGCGTGGTCCCGGAAATTGGATGGACCCCGGAGCGCTTGGTTCGCTGGGTGTGGGCACCGGTTTTGCGATGGCGGCGGGATTGGCTCATCCGCAGAAGGAAGTGATCTGCCTTTATGGTGATGGATCGTTCGGCATGACTGCCTTCGACATGGAGACTGCAAACCGTTTCGGCGCACCCTACATTGCCATTGTCGGCAACAACTCGCACATGAACCAAATCCGCTACGGACAGGTCACCAAGTACGGAGAGCAACGCGGCAATGTCGGCAACAAACTCGGTGATGTGCCCTTTGGAACGTTTGCCGAAATGCTCGGTGGTTCTGGACAAGAAATCCGTGATCCGAACGAAATTCAACCGGCCTTGCAGCGCGCCCGCGAGTCCGTGAAATCATCCGGAAAATCGGCGGTGATCAATGTTTGGGTTGATCCGAACGAGTATGCACCGGGCACCAAAGCTCAGACCATGTACAAGTGACATTCACCACTGACCACTGACCACCAATCACTGATAACTGCAATGACCAAAGCTTTAGAAGGTGTCCGGATTCTGGACATGACCCATGTGCAATCGGGACCGACTTGCACCCAATTGCTCGCATGGTTTGGCGCCGATGTGATCAAGGTGGAACGTCCCGGAGTTGGAGACGCGACACGCGGACAGTTACGCGACATCCCGGATGTGGACAGCCTCTACTTCACGATGCTCAATCACAACAAGCGCAGCCTCACGCTGAACACCAAGCATGTCAAAGGTAAGGAAATCTTCGCCAAACTCATCAAGCATTGTGATGTCTTAGTCGAGAACTTTGCTCCCGGAGCCATCGACCGGATGGGCTTTCCTTGGGAAAAGATTCAGGAACTCAACCCGCAGATGATCTATGCCTCGGTCAAGGGGTTTGGGCCGGGGCCTTACGCAGACTGCAAGGTCTATGAGAATGTCGCACAATGCACAGGAGGTTCGGCCTCGACCACAGGCGAGCTGGATCGATTCCCGATGGTGACGGGTGCGCAGATTGGCGATTCTGGCACCGGACTGAACTTAGCGTTTGGAATCACCACGGCCTTGTACCACCGCGAAAAAAGCGGACGCGGCCAGCGTATCACCTGCGCCATGCAGGACGGGGTCTTGAACCTCTGTCGGGTCAAACTGCGCGACCAGCAACGCCTCGCACATGGCCCCTTGACAGAATACCCGCAGTACCCGAACGGAGAATTTGGCGAGGCGACTCCGCGTGCAGGCAATGCTTCAGGGGGAGGGCAACCCGGTTGGATTGTGAGGTGCAAAGGCTGGGAAACCGACCCGGATGCTTACAGCTATGTGATCACTCAAGCAGCCGCGTTCCCTGCACTTGCCAAGGTCATCGGACACGAGGATTGGTTGGAGGATTCGGAATGGTCAACTCCGGAAGCTCGCCTCCCCAAGCTTGAGCAACTCTTTGAAGAAATTGAGAAGTGGACCAAGACCAAAACCAAGTACGAGGTCATGGACATCCTCAATCCACTCAATGTCCCTTGTGGGCCGATCCTCAGCATGAAGGAGTTAGCCGAGGAACCGTCGCTGCGGGCGACCGGCACCATTGTCGAGGTTGATCATCCGGAGCGAGGTAAATACCTGACGGTTGGAAATCCGATCAAACTATCAGATTCGCCAACAGACGTGCAACGTTCACCGCTGTTGGGGGAACACACAGATGAAGTCCTGACGGAACTCGGATTCAGCAATGCCGAGATTGCAGCGGCTAAAGAGGAAAAAGCGGTTTAACCAACTCAGACAAGCAAGGAAATTGCAAACATGCGACTGATCATCATGGGCCAGCAGGCCTTCGGCAAGGAGTGCTTGGAAGCCGTCTTGAAAAAAGGCGAGGACGAAGTCGTTGCCGTTTATTGTGCGCCCGACAAGGAGGGCAAACCAGTGGATCCAATCAAGGAGTTTGCGCTGGAGCAAGGACTTCCAGTCGTTCAGCCTCCCAACTTCAAGGACCAAGAAGTCTTGGACGAGATGCGGGGGTTCAACTCCGGGCTCTGCGTGATGGCGTATGTGACGCTCTTTGTACCCGCAGCAGCCCGCGACATTCCAACCCACGGCTCCATCTGTTTCCATCCGTCACTCCTGCCCAAGCATCGCGGCCCAAGCTCCATCAATTGGGCGCTCATCGGTGGTGCGACCAAGACAGGGCTGACTTACTTTTGGGCGAATGACGGCCTTGACGAAGGCGAAATCCTCTTGCAGAAGGAGGTGGACGTTGGTCTGGAGGACACACTTGGCACCATCTATTTTCAGAAAATCTTTCCTTTGGGAATTGAGGCTGCCTTGGAAGCGATTGACCTTGTGCGCTCCGGAAACCCGCCGCGGGTCCAGCAGGACGAATCGCAAGCAACTTATGAATCTTGGTGCAAACACAAACACGCGGAAATTGACTGGTCGCAATCGGTGTCTGAGGTTCATAACCTGATCCGGGGCACCAATCCCCAACCGGGCGCGTGGACCACACACGAGAGCAATGTGCTGAAAATCTACGACTGCACCAAGGTCGAAGCCTCAGGCGCACCCGGCGAGGTGGTCGAAATTTCGGAGCAGGGGTTCACCGTCGCCGCCAATGGAGGCGGCATCCTCGTGCAGCGAGTCCGGCCCCACGATGCCAAGAAGATTTCAGCCGCCGAATTTGTCTCCAAGTACAGCCTTGCCTCCGGAGTGCTGCTTGGAGGATAGCGACACAAGAGCAGTGAGAGCAACATCCAGATAAACCCTTCTGCGGGTACGCTTATCCAAAACTTACGTTAAGCAGAATGCTCGCTCAACTCATTGCCGACGCTTTACTGATCGCACATTTGCTCTTCATTGCTTTTGCCGTGGCTGGAGCGGTGTTGTTGTGGTGGTGGCCTCGGCTGGTGGGGCTGCACCTTCCGGCAGTGGTCTGGGCGGTGATTGTTGAGTGGAGGGGGTGGGTCTGTCCGCTCACAGATTGGGAAAACCACTGGCGACAACAGGCCGGGGAGTCCGGATACGAGGGGGGATTTGTGGAATCCGTGCTGCTGCCCGTGATTTACCCGCCCGGTTTGACCCTAGAGTTGATGCAATGGCTGGGGACGGGGGTGCTGGCGATCAATCTACTGCTGTACGGAGGGGTGCTGTGGCATTGGAAAATGGCCAGTTAACCCCCTTAGTGCTGGCTTACCAAACTCCCCGTTCGTGCTGGGTTTGTCCAAGCACGAATGTAGGTTGGTCTTGGCGTGGACTGTAAAATCAGCTCAATTTGAGCAACGGAATCTTGCTGTACTCTAGCATGGTAGACTTTGGTATATGCGGTCTTAACACAACAAGTCTACCTCCGTATCACTGCAGCTGAAACCCATCCTTCAAATTATTCAGGAGGGTATTTATGGCTGCCGTGGTCTCGGGGGTCGGAATCTCCTTGCCGTCACCGAACTCAATCTGGACCCCTTAAAAGGGGATAGGCCACAAGAAGTTCAGGTATGATTTCGACATCCTCCGGGACACCATGCTGCTTGGCGAGTTCGTCGAAGTCTTCAAGCATGCACACCGCAACTACTTCCCGGTCGTCAACAAGGAACAGCAGTGTGTGGGGGTCGTCTTTCTTGATGACGTACGCTNNNAAACGTCACAAGTCTGGTCCCTCCCCGTTGTCGAGAACGGACGCTTCCTTGGCATGCTCTCCAAATCCACCCTCTTCGATCACTACCGCCGCGAACTCCAGATTCAGGAGACCTGATTTCACAGCCTCCAGCCATCCCATTCCTACATCATTCCAAATGAATAGTCTCTGTAGTAAATATTGCGATTTAATAGATGTTATCTCTGGTTTGACGACAAGAAAGTTTCTCTTGTCAATCATTCTCATCCAGTTTCTTCTGCATCTTCCAATATTTCATCTGCCTCCAATGGGTCAGCATGTTTGGCGGCAAGTGATGGGTTTGTCTGTCGCGAGAAATTACTATGAAGAAGATAAGCCCTTTATGAGATCATCGCAGGATATTCGAGTTGGGCTCCAGGATGGAGGAGAGGTGTACACGGAATTTCCACTGATCTATTGGCTACTTGGAAAATCTTACCATTTGACAGGATTTTCACATTTGAATGGTCGGTTAATGTCTTTCTTGTTTGCGGCGCTGCTCTTGTTAGGTTGTTATAAATTGATGAGAGAATTAAATTACGATGAATACTCATCACGGTGGTTTGTATTTTTTATAAGTTGCACTCCGTTCTTTTTTTATTATTCTGTTTCATTCCTGCCTAACCTTCCTTCACTAGCATTATTCATATGGGGAGCTGCACTAATACAATCACAGTTGAAGAACGAAAAATGGGGGTTTGAATATTTCACAGGAATCTTGTTGCTGACATTGAGTACAAACACTAAACAACTTTATTTTTTTTATGGGTTTTCAGTTGCATATCTTTTCCTCAGACAATATTTTTATTCAAGAAAACCCAGCGTCCTCATTTGGGGTGTCGCCTCTGGAGCTTTCCTGTTAGGGGTGAGTTATTTTTTATATAGATACGGTTTTGAAATGAATGAAGTTGCGACATTTGAACGTTCATCTAATGTCCAGCTTCACGATGAGCCTTTTCCTACTGAGTGGAGAGAATTTTTCAGAATCCTTGAGCTTGCTTTCACAACTTGGTTTCTTGAGATGTACGTTAACACCGCAGCTATTCCAGTGTTTTTCATGGGTTGTTATTTTGGAATAAAAAACAAGACCTGGCAGAGTAGTTATTCTGGATTCTGGATTTTTTGGGGGATCGGATTTATCCTACTGTCGTATTTCTTTTTTAGCAAGTTTGATGAACACGACTATTATCTCACTTCAACTGCTGTATTGGCTGCACTTGGTTCAACTTACGGTGCTATCAAAATGCAAGAATATAAATTTGGAAAAAAGCTACTTATTTTACTTTTAATACTCATGCCATTTGTTATGATCGGCAGGGTTTATCATCGCTGGGTTTATACAAAACAAGTTCCAGATGAGCTACTTTACTCCAGCAAAATATTTCGAGCCGCGATCCCTGAAAAAAAACAGATCATTGTTCATGGGGATTGGACACCTGTTGTGTATTTGTATTTTTTGAACAGAAAAGGAGTTTCCGTTGATCTGCATTCTATTTCATCTGCAAAATTTGATCGGTACCGGGTTGCTGGGTTTGAATATATTGTTAGCCAACAAAAGCCCGAAAAAATCTCAATTCTAAAAAATATTGACTACGAGACAGTTTCAAGTATTGGTGATTTTCATGTTATCAAACTGCTTTGAAAATTTGAAGGGCAATTGTTGACCTTGGAGTGAGCGTTTATAGCGAACGAGCAACATACAGTCCTCTCACGGCCAACCGGATAAGCCCTTTTACTGCCCCAAAGATGACAGAGTTTGCGCTGCACTTGAGAAGTCGATCAAACCGCAGATGCCGTTGACCGGAGAAATCTCCCGAAAATCATGGACAATCCCGGGCCGCAAGGCTATACTGATCAGATTCGTTTGAACCACGGCTCCCGCACGATCCATGTCAGGTATCAACCCGTACATCGCCGAACCCGAATACCGGCTTCCTCAACTCTCCTACCGAGTCACCTTTCTTCCGGAGGGGAAGACACTGGAGGTGATTCCCGGAGAGGTCCACACCAGTGAGGACGGCCTGCCCGGTTCGCTACTGAGTCTTGCGCTTGGAGCAGGGCTGGACCTTGATCACTCCTGTGGTGGCGTGTGTGCGTGTTCCACCTGCCATGTTTATGTTCGAGAGGGACTGGACAGTTGCAACGAGGCAACCGAGGACGAGGAGGACATGCTTGACCTCGCCCCTGGACTTCAGGCGCAGTCGCGCCTCGCGTGCCAGTGCGTGCCGGACGGTACTCAGGAGCTTGTCGTCGAAATCCCGGCGTGGAACCGAAACCTAGTCACCGAACACCACTGAGGTCCACATGATCAGCTTCACGGAAAACGCAGCCAAGGAAATTCACAGGGCCATGAGCGCCCAAAGCCTCTCCGACGAGGTGGCGGTTCGGGTTGGGGTCAAAGCGGGTGGTTGCTCCGGTTTCACCTACACTCTTGATTTCGACTCCAAGCGCACGCGCTTTGACCTTGAGTTCGAATCCCACGGCTTGTGTCTGCTCGTGGACAAGAAGAGCCACCTCTACATCGACGGCACCGAGATCGACTGGAGCTACGACCTGATGGACCGGGGGCTGAAGTTCAACAACCCCGCCGCCAAAAGCTCCTGCGGCTGCAAAACCTCGTTTCTCTTTGAGCCGCCTGAGCAGGAAGAAGGCTTCAAACCTAGCTGGATGTGACCTTATGAACGCGCCTTGGAACTCCATCGAAGACCAACTCAAGCAGGCCATCGAGGCCGACCTTCCGGACGCCACCGCCGAAGTTGCGGGCAACGGCGGGCACTTTGAAATCCGCGTCACCTCTCCAGTGTTCGAGGGCAAGCGCACTTTGGAGAAGCAGCGGATGGTGTACTCGGCAATCAAGGAGTTCATGGCCGGCTCCAATGCTCCGGTTCATGCTGTGGACCGCCTCGAAACCCTTGTGCCCTAAGCACGGTAAGCTGCCATGAAAATCGAGAAGAACCAAATCACCTTTCCCAAGGCAATCAACGCCAAGTGGTCCGGAAAGGTGGTTGAGGAAACCGAAACCGAACTCACTCTTGAGGGGGAGGACGAGGAGTCCTATGTCAAGTTCTACACCCCTTTCCGGGGAGTCGCCAAGCTGCTCCTCTTTGAGGACGCCCGCTGGGTGGATGCCGAAACCTCTGCGGGGCTTTCCTCGTTTGACCTATCGTCACTTGGACTAGACGCCTTTCCGGACACCAAGGGTTCGGCAAAGGACACCTCCAAAGACAACGAACCCATCATTCACACACCTTGAAATTTCATGACTGAAATCACCACAGACTTACCCCAAATTCAGATTGAGACTGAACGTGGAAACATCACCATCGAATTGTTTGAGGACGATGCACCCAACACGGTGGCAAACTTCATCTCGCTCGCCGAACAGGGGTATTACGACAACCTGAACTTTCACCGCGTCATTCCGGATTTCATGATCCAAGGGGGATGCCCCGAGGGTACGGGCACAGGTGGTCCCGACTATCGCTTTGGTGACGAGTGCATGCCGAACCGCAGGCACGATGCCCCCGGAGTCCTCTCGATGGCAAATGCTGGACCCGGAACCAACGGCAGCCAGTTCTTCATTACCCACGGTGCCCAACCCCACCTTGACGGCAAGCACACCGTCTTTGGCAAGGTCACGGACGGACTCGACACCGTCAACGCCATCCAGCAGGGCGATGGGATGAACCGCATGGTCGTCCTCCAAAAACGTGACCATGAGTACAAAGTCGAGACCCTATGATTGAATTCATTGCATTGTCGGTAGCCATCCTTGCTTTTGTCGGTATGCTGGTTTACGCCTCTGTCAAATCTCCTCTCTAAATCCAGTTTTACCGCCTAAACCCCTACCCAAAGCATGAGCGAAACGATCATCAAGATCGACATTGTGGACGAAATGCGCGACTCCTACATGGAGTACGCGATGAGCGTCATTGTGGGACGCGCACTTCCGGACGTCCGGGACGGTCTCAAGCCGGTGCATCGCCGGGTGCTGTATTCGATGCACGAGCAGGGCAACGAGTACAACCGCCCCTACCGGAAATCCGCCCGCGTGGTCGGGGACGTGATCGGCAAATACCACCCCCACGGCGACCAAGCCGCCTATGACACAATCGTGCGGCTCGCGCAGGATTTTTCCATGCGTTACCAGCTTGTGGACGGGCAGGGCAACTTCGGCTCGGTTGACGGCGATTCTCCGGCGGCGATGCGCTACACGGAAATCCGGCTCCGGCGGCTCGCGCACGACGTCATGATCGATCTGGAGAAGGACACGGTTGATTTCATCCCGAACTACGACGACTCGCTCACGGAGCCGACCGTTCTGCCCACGCGCATCCCCAACCTGCTCACCAACGGATCCACCGGGATCGCGGTCGGGATGGCCTGCAACATTCCCCCGCACAACCTCACGGAAGTCATCAACGCCTTCCTCCACTACCTCGACCATCGCCACACGGCAACGGTGGAAGACCTCATGACGCATCTGCCCGGGCCGGATTTCCCCACCGGCGGCACGATCATGGGGCGGCGGGGTATCTACGAAGCCTACACCACCGGACGCGGCATCATCTCTGTCCGCGCCAAGACGCACACCGAGACCAACAAGGAGGGCCGCGAAGCGATTATCGTCACGGAACTGCCCTACATGGTCAACAAGGCGAACCTCATTGAGAAGATCGCCCAGTTGGCCCGGGAGAAGAAGCTCGAAGGCATTTCAGACCTCCGGGACGAGTCGGACCGCAAGGGCATGCGTATTTTCATTCAGGTCAAGCGTGGGGAAAACGCCGAGGTGGTGCTAAGTAATCTCTACAAGCACACGGCGATGCAGTCGAGCTTCGGCATCATCATGCTCGCCATCGTGGACAAACAGCCCAAGATCCTCGCACTTCCGCAAATCCTGGAGTTCTTCCTCCAGCACCGCATCGAGGTCGTCACCCGCCGGGTGCGCCACGAACTGCGACAGTCCGAGGACCGGATGCACGTTCTTGAAGGCTTGATGATCGCGCTGGAGCATCTGGATGATGTGATCGAACTCATCCGCGCTGCGGTTGATCCTGCTACCGCCGAAGCCGGGCTGATGGAGCGTTTCGGACTCACCAAGCGCCAGGCCAAGGCGATCCTCGACCTGCGTCTCCAGCGTCTCACTGGCATGCAGCAGGAGGAAATCCGCAAGGAGCACATCTTGGTTGGCGAGGCGATCCGGGATTTTCAGGACATCCTCATGAACGAAGCCCGCGTGTTCAGCATCATCCGGGAGGAGACTGAGGAAATCCAAAATCGTTACGGCGACGAGCGCCGCACTGTGATCACCGATGACGATGGCAGCATCCTCGTGGAGGAATTGATCAACGTGGAGGACATGGTTGTCACTTTCACAAACACAGGCTACATCAAACGCAGTCCGGTCACTGAATACCGTGTGCAACGCCGGGGCGGCAAGGGTCGGCTTGGCATGGGCACGAAGGATGAGGATTTCATCGAGCAGATGTTCGTCGCGTCCACCCACGACTACCTGCTCTTCTTCACAACAATGGGGCAGGTTTTCCGCAAGAAGGTATACGAACTTCCACAGACCGGCCCTACCGGACGCGGCAAGGCGGTCGTGAACCTCTTACCCTTGCGTGAGGGCGAAAAGATCTGCTCCTGCCTACCCGTGCCCAAGGAGCAGGGCGATGATCACAAATACATTCTGCTCTGCACCGTTCAGGGGATAGTCAAGAAAACCCCCATGCTCGACTGTGCCAAGATTCGGGTCACGGGGGTCCGGGCGATCACGCTGGATGAAGACGATTCGCTGATTTCCGCACGAGTCACCAACGGCAATCAGGAGTTGTTCTTCACCTCCCGGAACGGCATGGCTCTGCGCGTTCACGAGTCCACGATCCGCCCGATGGGACGCCCGGCTCGCGGGGTCATCGGTATCCGGCTCAAGCAAGGTGACCGTGTGATTTCCGCGATTGCGCTTTCCGGAAGTGGGCGACTGCTCACCGTCACTGAAAAAGGTTACGGGAAAAAAACGCGCATTGACGATTACGCCATCAAGAAGCATCGGGGCAACTTCGGAATGCGCTGCATGAACGTCACCGAGAAGAACGGTCCCGTGGTGAATACGCTGGAGGTGGAGGAGCATTTCCAGATCTTCATCATCACCCAGCAGGGCAAGCTGATCCGCACTCCCGTCTCCGGAATCTCCACCGTGGGGCGGGTGACGCAGGGCAATCGGCTCTTCCACATCGCTGAAGACGACATCGTGATTGACGTTGCCTCGATGATCGAGGACGATGAGGAGGAACTTCCGGAAAACGGCGAGGCCGCAGCAGTTCCGGAAAACCCTGTTGCTGAAACGCAGACTGAGTTGGCGGAAACCGTCATTGCTGAGGCCCCAGAAACGGTGACGGAAGCCCTGCAAGACGCGCTGCCTCTGGAAGACAACTGACGCGCCGATCCGGATCAAAAAGCAAGGAGGCGCATTTTCTGCATTGCGTCACGGGCCTGATCCCGAAGCCGTGCATCCTGCCGGATTCGGACTTTTGAGGATTGATGAAAAACACCTTCCGGATGCTACGCAATCGCCTGCCGCGCCTGTTGTTGGCGCTTCTTCTCCCGCTCTGGGTTGCTACGGCATCTGCCCAGCCGGTGGGCCACATGCTTGACAGCGTGGACCTGCTCCCGGCGGAAAAGATGTCCTACCTGACCTTCAAGGGCTACTTCGAGACTGAACTCTTCGAGCAAATCCTGATTGAAGTTGGAGAAACTCCGGGGCACGTTCGCATCACCATTCCCAACGCCTTCATCAACAATGTGCTGATGGAGGAACGTGAATACGCTGATTTTCCAGAAAACTCGCTGCTGAGTTCGCTCACCCTCAACGAGGAAATCCGCCAGCAGGCAGACGGTTCCATTGACTTTCTCGTCCGACTTGACCTGAAACTGCCGCGTCCAGCCCAAGTCTCGCTTGACACAGGTCGCTCCAGTGGCCAGCAACTGACGCTCGTGCTTCAGGACGCCACCCGGACGCTTGCCGCTCAGCAAGAAGCTGAAGAGTCGCAGACGGGCATTGTGGTAGCTGAGAAGGTGGGGATGATCTCCGGGCAGACGCGAAGTTTGGTGAACCCTGCGATCAGCGCCCGCGAGGCCGTGTTGCTCCATCCGGTTTCGGCGATGCTCGCGTACCGCCCTCCGCTCCGGCTCAACCTCGCGGTTTTCAACGCCTCCCCGCGGGTGGGAACCGCCCGACGCCTTGCAATCATGCTGGAACACCAGCAGCGCCGCTCCATCGAGGAACGTCTGGGGCTCAAGCTGGAGATCCTCAACATTTCCTCGGTTCGGGAAGACCTGCGTCTGCCCCGGACAAAAATTTACTTCCGTCCCAATTTCTTGAAGGCGGCCCTGACGCTCGCGGAGATGATCCCGGGTGAGCAGGTGGTGGAACCCATGCCCTTGAGCCGCTTGAGTCGGCTGGGTAACGATGTGGAGATTTATGTGGGTGAGAACTTTGAGTAAACGATTCCTAAGCCTGCTTGCCGTTGCGCTACTCAGCACAGTCACGGTGTGGGGTTTCCCGCAGTTCACTACCCGCGAGAATGCCATCCATCTCGCGGAGATTCTGGAGGACAGCCGCTTCCGCGACCTCAAGGTTGAGTCCGTCTTCGTCAAGAACCGCACGGAGGACGAGTATTACCTTCAGGCCTTACTGGAGGACGGCTCCAGCCGCGACTGGTTGTTGGACCGCATTTACGAATGGACCTTGACCGACCAACTCCGGCTTGTGGGCAACACGGTACTCATCTTCCCATTTCCGGACAGCACCGAGTTCAACGTTTTCAACAAGAACCAATTCTACCAGCAGGCGCTCACCTCACAAATTTACCTCAAACGCTTCGCAGAGCATGACATTCTGGAAGGGCGGAGCTTGCCGTTGGGCATCCGTCGCTTCCGGTTGCTGGAACCCGGAGAGGAAAGCCGCTTCGCCACGGATCGCTTCGGACATCGCTATCGCTATGTTTTAGAGATGGAAAACGGCATGCGGGAAATCCTCACCTACCCGATGGCGTATGACATCCTCCAGCGGGGCGATCTCATCGAGCGCTTGGAGCCGGACCAAAGCGTGTACCGCCGCACCTACAAGGTCCGGGACATGGTCGCGTTGCCCCGGCAGCTTGAGGACGAAATCCGCAGCATCTACCGCTTTGGCGTCGAGGTCTTTTTTGATCGCCCCGTCACACTTTCGCAGAGCCTCTTTCCCTTCCAAATCGTCGAGCAGAACCTCCGCGATCCGGAAACCGGGATGCGCCGCAACCAGTTCTATGTCCAGATCGTCTTCCCAAACACCGAGAAAATCCGCGACGTTCCGGGCTTCCGCACCTTGGAATACCTGCGTTTCGTCGAGATCACCACGGATGTGGAGCATCAGCAGCGCGTCTTCCTGCGGGCGCAGGTGAATCCGGACATCTTCGAGTTGCCCCCCTATGTGGAGATCACGAATCGCAACTCGGTGATCGTCTATTTCTTCAGCGTCACCGACCAAAGCGTCACACGCTACCAGCAGCCTGTGGATGACACGGTGTCGGTGGACCTGCCAAGGTCGGTGGTGAGGATGCGTGGTGAGGAATCGGCGTTTGAACAGCTTTACCTGCGGGCGGTCGAACAAATCCGCGCAGCTCAGCGTCAGCAGGACGCGCACCTCAAAATTCAGACCTACATCGCCTCGTTGGACACGTTACAGGAAGCGTCACTGTCGGCAACATCCGACGCGCAGGTGTCGCAATCCCTCAAGCAGCGCGATGTCCTTCTCAGAATGCTGCCGGAACTGATCATCAACAACACCCAGCGCAAGGTGTTGGAGGCGACCAGTCGGAACGAGCAACTTCCGGACGACCTGCGGTTCGAACTGCTCCGGCATCTGTTGGTCGCCGCACGCTTCGCCCCCTTACCGCAACACCGCCGCAAGGTCGAAACCCTCCAGAACATCCTGCGCTGACCTTTCCGGAATTCGCCTCCACGGGTGACTTCCGGATTGCACCCTCTCGGTCTTCGTGTTATCCTAAAAATCCTCTCTAGGTCGAGGTGTGGCGCAGCCCGGTAGCGCGCTTCGTTCGGGACGAAGAGGCCGGAGGTTCAAATCCTCTCACCTCGACCAGTTGTTGGAACCCATTTCCCTTTCAACCCCCTGTAATCACAGGGATATTCTTGTTTTTTTCAGTAATAAATCTCTCTGAAATCCTAATAATTGGAACCCAAGGGTCCCCATTAGGTCCCCATTAGGGTCCCCATTTTGGTCACCATCGGACGATTGAAGTTGGTTGGTGAGTCGTGGGTGACAGAAGAGATTCCAATGAAGACTCACCTTGTCCTGAAGAGGAACAAAACCTCCCAACTCTATCTCTATCGTTCCAGAATCCCCCTCGACCTCATTGAGAAACTTGGAGGTCAGAGAGAGTTCCAAATCTCCCTGAAAAATGGTAATATTGGTCTGAGTTACCAACTGTCCCTGGAACTCCACCAGACTGTCCAACACCTGTATTTCGACATTCGTCTCGGTATGAAAACCCTCACCTTGGATGATGTGAAGACCATTCTGAAGGACAAGGTGGACAGGACCATCCTCCATTCCCGTCACACTGAACTGGAGACATTCTCGTTTCTGGAATCTGAACTTCAGAGGAGTCTCAAGAGGATTGAGGAAGAGGAAACCAAGTTGAGAACCCGACTTGAGACTGATTTGGGAGAAGTCGTTTCCCACATAGACGGAGAAGTCGAGAGACTTCTCAAGAGTCAGGATTTCAAGGTGGACACCAACTCCATTGAGTTCAAAACCCTGAGGAAGAGGTTCATCGAACTGAGATTGATGAGGACCAAGTGGAAAGTTGACCTTCTGAAAGGTTCTGGAGAAGAGGATGACTTCAGGAGAGAGGTTGAGGAGAGTTTCAAAATGAGACTCTATCCAGAACTGGGTTCCCGGTCATGGTCTTCCTCAAATCAGGAAATGGGAGTCATACACCCAACTGAGACAGTCCAGACACAAGTCATGGGGTTGACCAAACTCCAGTCCAAACCAATCTCTGACGTGAGAGATGACTATCTTGACGAGAAAGGGAACATCACGGACAAGACAAGGAGGGAGTTCAGAAGTGGAGTCAACCTGACCATTGATTGTTTCGGAGACATTCCCATTGGAACCATCACCAGAGAGATGGGGAAACAGTTCAAGGATGGGTTGAGGAAACTTCCTCCAAACTGGAAAAAGAATCCCAAGTATAGGAAAAAGACCTTCAGGGAATTGGTCACGATGAACGTCAAGGAACGGATTTCGGACACCACCGTCAATCATATCCTGACTATTGTCTCCTCATGGATGGAGTGGTCGAAGAACAACCACTATGTAAACGAGAATGTCTTCAAGGGGATGAAACTGAAAATCCAGAGAAGACCAAGGGATGAGAGGGACAGGTTCACGGAAGGAGACTTGAAGAAGATTTTCAGTAGAAGTTTCATTTTTGAGACTGTTGAAAAAAGAAAGTTCCACTACTACTGGATTCCCCTGATTGGAGTCTTCACGGGAATGAGACTCAACGAGATTTGTTCTCTCTATCTGGACAATGTCTACCAAATGGAGGGGAATCAACGGAAGAAGAGGTGGGTAATTGACATCAGGGAAGAACACGACAGACCCGACAAACATCTCAAAAACCTGTCCTCAAGGAGAGTCATTCCCATTCACGACACCATCTTGGAATTGGGATTCTTGGACTACCTGAAACGATTGAAGGACATTTACAGGAAAAGGGAGAGGATATTTGAGGAACTCCCCTTGAGTGAGGGGAACTACGGAAAGAATGTCAGTCGGTTCTTCAACCAAGAGTATCTCCACAGAATAGGAATCAAGACCGACAAGAAGTCCTTCCACAGTCTTCGTCACACCGTGTCCGACCATCTCAAACAAAAGGGGATAGACCCCCACTTCATCAACGAGTTCTTGGGTCACTCAACAGGAAATATCGACCTTGAGAGGTATGGGGATGGATACAACCCAGATATCCTCTACAACAAGGTGGTCAGTAAGATTCGTTATGAGACTTCCAGTAAACGGACAATCGACTTTTTGAAGTTGAAAGTGGACTGGAGGAAGGTTCTGTGAACCTGACCACTGAGAATATCTTCTGGATTGTCACTGTCATCATTGTCCTCCAGATTCTGAAACTCGTCTACCACGGACACTACCTCTGGAAAAAGAAAAAGGAGAAGAACAAATGAGTAACCTCAAAGTGACCATCAGGGACGACAGTGGAAGGGAGTGTCCCATAGAGAACATCCGAACCTTCCAGAAACACCTCCAACTCTTCCACAAGACCGGAGTCTCCATCCATGACGAGAACGGACACCACTTCACGGTGGACGACTCGTTTCGTAAGAAGGTGGATGACTTGGTAAGAGGACTATCTGACTGAAGGACTTCCAAGACAGGATGTGATGACGGTTTCAAAGTCCAGAGGAAGAGAGAGGAAACTTAGAAGTGAAGGGACTGAGAAGAAGAGGGAATCAAAGAAGGACTGGACGAAGAAGAAACTCAAGGAGATTACCGGAGTCGTTCAGGAACTGACCGATGAGGAGTTTGATGGACTACCGGAATCCCTCAGGGTGAGTCTGAAGAATCTGAGGAAGTAGAAACTTGTCTGAAGTTTAACGAAAGGACTTGCACACCCGCACTCATAGGGAACGAGTGATTCAAACATCACCTTTCTAAAGAAGAGTTCGTAAATGGACAGTGCCTGGGGAAAACGATTCCATGTTTGATTTCCAGAAATATTTTCCCTGCCAAAAATCAACCTGAGAGGTCGCAAAGGATTGGGACAGAACGATGTGGGTTAGAATTTTGATCTTTGGAGGTTTGTTCCTGATAGTCGTTTGGATCATTACGAAACCTTGGAGGGACAAACATAATCTCAGAATTGAATACCGACAATTATTTTTGAAATTGTTCCGTTTCGGTATTCGTTTTATTTCTCCCATCGTTGTGATTCGATGGATAGTGAA
>LWDU01037410.1_pt1 | contig 23536 bp, 29 predicted proteins | sample 727161 | NCBI WGS metagenome assembly LWDU01 (sample SAMN04566230, study PRJNA314399) | hydrothermal vent metagenome | isolation source: deep sea hydrothermal plume seawater | place: Mexico: Gulf of California, Guaymas Basin | collected 2004-07-11
CCTATCTTTATGAGACCTCAATCACGCTCGGCGATACCAGCCGCACCCTCGACCAGGTTGTCGATGAGTGGCGCGACGGCGATGTCGAAGGTCTTGGCATGCTCGTAGCGAACCCGGATACGGGCGGCGGCGACGGCATTTATGACGCCCTCTTCGTCGAGCGAAACGAGAACTGGGTGCCGCAGATCGAAGGCTTCCTCGATGATGTCGAGGGCACCGTCTTCGTCGCGGTCGGCGCAGGCCACCTTGCAGGGCCTGACAGCGTCATCACCCTGCTGCGTGACAAAGGCTATGAGATCGAGGGGCCATAAGCCTGGTTTGAAATCTGGTTTCTGCCGGGCTGGCGATCAGTCCGGCGGATTGCCGTCCCAGTCGATGATCCAGTCGATCTGGTCTTCCTCGAAGACGGTCTCTTCACTCACCGTCTGGCCCATGATCGATTTGCCCACTTCGTGGATGCGCTGACGGTCACCGCAGACAAGATGATGCCAGTCTTCCAGCCCGCGCCCCTCATGCACGCGGCGATAGGCACAGCTTTTCGGCATCCATTTCAGCTCTGACACCGATTTCGGCGTCAGGATCACGCAGTCGGGCACTTTGGCCTTGCGGTTGGGATAGTCGGCGCAGCGGCAGAGATCAGCGTCGAGGAGTTTGCAGTGCAGCCTCGTATAGGCGACGTCACCGCTATCTTCGTCCTCGAGCTTGATGAGGCAGCATTTCGCGCAGCCATCGCAAAGCGACTCCCACTCCTGTGGGGTCATCTCTGTCAGGCTTTTGGTTTCCCAGAATGGCTTGCTCATACCTGACTTAATGGATCAGGCGAGCACATCCTTCCAGTCCTGATGCCTGTCGATCTGCGTTCGGGCAAAGCCGCAGACCGGCACGAGCTTGAAAACCAGCTTGCCGACCAGCTTGGTGCCGAGGCCGCGCCCGCCTAGCGCCGATGGCACACCGACAAAGTCGACGCGCATCACGTCATCGCCCTGCCAGCCATAGCGGATGACAAGCTCATAGCCTTCGACATCCGTTGTCAGCTGCTTGCCATCATCCTGAAGTGTGAGATCGCTCATCGAAGGACATCCTTCCATTCCGGGTGCTTCTCGAACTGCGCCTTGGCGAAGGGACAGAGCGGCATGATTTTCAGCCCCCGTTCGCGTGCGTGAGCGATTCCGGCTTCGACAAGCTTTAAACCTATACCCTGACCGCCGAGCGCTTCGGGCACGCCCGTATGATCGATGATCATCACCGTCGCGCCTGCCTTGGAGTAGGTCATCTCGGCTTTGTGGCCATCAATGGTCGTGTGAAACACGCCGCCGCTATCGCCTTCTGTGTGCTTGATTTCGGGGTCAGCCATTGAGTTTCAGACCTTCTGCTATGTCCAGCGCGTCCAGAACAGATGGGATCTGCTTGCGAAGTTTGAAGAAACCTTTTTTCGCGTGCGGCCAGAAACATTCATCCCAGTCGCGCCGGATTTGGTGGATATGAAACCCGTTTGCCTGAAGGTCTGACAGGAGCGGCGACAGCGTATCGCGCGTCCACCCGGCCGGAATGTAGGGCACGACGATATGCCGGGTCTCAAGACTGTTCGCCCAGTCTTTCAGCGCGTTCTGCCTGTCGTTCTCATCTGAGAGGTTTTGAGTGGAGACGCCGAAATGGCTAACGGCCCGCGCAAGACCATCTTCGAGCGCGCCTTTCGTGAAAGCAACGGCCTTCTCTGAGACCGCTGCAGCGCATCTGCTTTTGGCGCTGTGCAGTCCGGCAATCGACTCAATGTCCAGATGCTCATTGAGCCAAGTTTCGACGCTGAGATCATCCTCGGTGAGGAGAAGCGCGAAGCGTTCATCAGGCAGGCCATCGCGGACGGGGAGCTGTTGCGGATGCGGGTTCTCTGGCCCCGGAACCTGACGCGCGCTCTGGGCGAGATTGTCTGGCGAAAACCTCCCATCGCTGCAGGTCTCGATGGCCTCCTTCTTGGCGAGATAGGTCTTTCCCGGTGTGTGAAGCCCGGCAACCCAGCGCCAAGACAGCGTGTTGGAGGCCGGGTCGCCGTCGAGGAGATGGCGGAGGAAAAAGTCTGCGCCGAGCGACCAGGGCAGCTTCAGCGTGAAGAGCCAGATCGAGGCAAAGGACATGCGGGCATGGTTGTGAAGATAGCCGGTCTCAGTGAGTTCTTTCGCCCAATGGTCGAACCCTTCGATGCCGGCGCGACCCTCTATGGCGGCCTCATAATCGGCGCGCAGACCCTTGTCCTTATCGAGGGTATGAAATTGCGCATCACGGTCGGAAATATAGTCTGACCAGACAGATGAATGATGCTCCAGCCAGCCCTTAAAATACGTTCGCCAGCAAATTTCCTGAATGAATTTCGTCGCTTGTTCGCCGCCATGCACGGTCAGGGCAGCCGAGGCAGCTTCTTCCTCGCTGATCAGCCGATGGCGAAGAAAGGGGGAAAGTTGCGAGACGTTCGGACGGGAATTTTCACCCGGGTCGATATTGCGGCGGTGCGCATAGTGCGTCCCCATCAGGGGCGCAAATTCGTTCAGTCTTTCAAGGCCTGTGCGCCTGGCAGGGATCTCATGGTGCGAAATCATGGAAGAGGATTTAGGCGCGACGAGCACCCTGCCAAGCAGACAGCAGGACTATTCAGCTTTCTTTTTCTCTTCTGATTTCAGGGCGTCCTTGGCTTCGCCGACCATTTCCTGGCCTTTGCCTTCAACCTGCTGCGCCTTGCCTTCGGCTTCGAGCTTGCGGTTATTGGTGGCGACACCAGCGATTTCCTTTGCCTTGCCAGCGACTTTCTTGCCGAGGCCTTCAGCTTGATCTTTTCCCATGGAAGGTTTCTCCTTTTGCGTGTGGAAACTACCTTAACAACAAGCGATCTGGCCCTGCCGTTCCCGGGATGGAAAAATTAAGTGCCGTGCTAGATCAGCCGCAAATGAGCCGATTACCGCCCCGCCCTGAACTTGACTGGAAAGACGACGGCACGCCGCAGGATGTGCGGGTGGATGATATCTATTTCTCCCGCCAAAGCGGGCTGGAGGAAACACGCCTTGTTTTCCTGAAAGGCTGCGGCCTGCCAGAGCGCTGGCAGGACAAAGGCAGCTTTACGATTGGCGAACTTGGCTTTGGAACGGGCCTCAATTTCCTTGCCGCCTGGCAACTCTGGCGAGAGACACGTCCCTCAGACAAAGCGTGGCTACACTTCGTTTCCTTTGAAGGATTTCCACTCGACCGCGACGATGCCGCCCGCGCGCTTTCCTCATGGCCCGAGATCCGCGAGTTTTCAGACAAGCTGATAGATCGCTGGCCCGAGCGCGCGCTGGGCGTCCAACGGATCGTGTGGCCTGAAGAAGGCGTCACGCTGACCCTTCATACCGGGGAAATCAGCGAGACTTTGCCCGCCTCCCGCTTCGCCGCCGATGCGTGGTTCCTCGATGGATTTTCCCCGGCAAAGAACCCGCAAATGTGGGATAAATCCCTCTGGCCGATGGTGCAGCAGCGGTGCACTGACGGTGTTTCTCTCAGTACATTTACCGTGGCTGGTTTCGTGCGGCGCGGACTTGCCGAGGCTGGATTCGATGTCGCCAAGGTCGATGGCTTCGGGCGAAAGCGGGAGCGGCTGGAAGTGCGCCTTGGCGAGGCGCCGCCCCCTGCGCCAGATGTCTACGGTCTTCGCGCGCCGACGCGGCGTCCGCAAAAGGTCCGCATTGTTGGGGCGGGTATAGCCGGAGCGTGTCTGGCGCGGACATTTCTTGATCGCGGCCTTGAGGTCGAGGTCATCGACGCCGCGGGCGGCCCCGCGCAGCAGGCAAGCGGCAATCCGCTGGCGTTGCTCATGCCGCGGCTTGATGCGGGCGATACAGTTCAGGCACGGCTGCTGATCGATGCTTATTTGCGCGCGCGCCAGTTCTATGCAGGCCGGCCCGGCGTGACGGAAACCGACGTGCTGCAGCGCCCGAAGGATCAGCGCGAGGCGGAGCGGATTGCGAAAGTGCTGGCTGACCCACCACTGGGTCTTGAGAATCTTGAGGCTGCCGCGAGCGGCCAGCTTCACAAGAAAGCGCTGATACTGGAGCCGGAAAAGCTGATCGCACACCTGCTCGAAGGCGCGGAAACCCGGTTCGGCGAGACGCTGGATCTCTCAGACCTCGATCCGGACGTGCCGACCATTATCGCAGCCGGTCAGGGAGCGCAGGGCCTGTTGCCCTGGCTGGGGCTGACCGGGCGTCTTGGGCAGGTGGAATTTGGTGAGGTCCCGGTAGATGCGCCGCCTTCAGCGATCGCAAGCGGTCACTATGCCCTCGCCTTGGGCCAGACCCGCCTATGGGGCGCGACGTTTGAAGCTTGGGACGGCACCGGACCGGACGTATCTGACGCCGCGCGGGCGGCGAACATGACAGCCCTTGAAGAGTTGGACCCGTATTGGCGGCAGACCGCGAAAGCTGCGGCGCTTCAGAGCCGCGCAGGCGTCCGCGCGACGACACCAGACCGCCTGCCCCTGATCGGAGCCGTGCCCGATGAAGCGGCTGCGAGAGAGATTTTCGATGGGGTAAAACATGGTCAGGCCATCGAAGCGGACGCTCCGCTGACCGGTGGCCTGTACATGGCAGGTGGGTTTGGATCGCGCGGCTTTACCTGGGGCCCTTGGGCGGGCGAGATACTGGCCGGTCAGATCCTTCTCGAGCCCGCCCCGGCGACGAGGCCCGCGCTTGAGGCGGTGTCGCCGATGCGGCTCATTCTTCGCGCCCTTAAGCGCGGGGGCTGACTGCCCCGCCTTAGGTTGCGGCGGCGAAGATCAACTGCAGACCGCGCTCTGCCGAAGCTTCGAGCGTCAGCTGGACACCGCCAGCTTCGATGTGCAGTCCGCCGAGCATGCTGGCTGCGACGGCAGACGCCAGGATGAATGTTGCACCGGCAAGTGCGAGCCATCCGCTGGTCTGGAGATTGCGAGTCATTTGAGTAGCCCCCTTGGCTTCAGTCGGTTGAGGTGCCGGCTCTATCCAGTGATACCGGTTTGGCAGGGAGAGGAGTTGAGCCGACATGTTCAGTTCTTTTCGAGGTTGCGGAATTCACGGCGAAGGCGCCATTCATCCGAGGTGACACTTGCTTCGAGGTTCTGGAGACGGTCCTCCAGGTCCATGAAGGTGTATTTGAGACCGGAATAGGTCGTTTTCGGGCGGTCAGAGACGCCGCGCCAGAAAGCCTCTTCTTCAGGGGCGAGATGCCCATAGGACTTTGGGGCTTTCGGCACGATCATCCACATGAGCAGATAGCCAAGAAGCATCAGCGGTCCGGCGAGGAAGAAGAAGGCCACCACGGTGACGAGAACCACGAGCGGGTCCCATCCATAACGTTCGCCGATACCGCCGCAGACGCCTGCCAGGATCCGCTCATTGCGCGAGCGGAAGAGGCGCTTTGGGTTTGGCGAGCGGAACATCTCGTCTTCGTAGCGCTGATGACGGTCGCGCCCGGAATGTGGGTGACGGTCAGAGTGGGTCATTAAAGTGGTTCCTTATTGGTCGTAGGAGGAGCGCGGCTGGCGGCTTGCTGGCGCGGCATCTTCCGGATTGTTGTCTACGAGCTTCTCGAGGGTCTCTATGCGGCGCTCCATTCGTTTTGCGGAGCGCCAGAGGTCTTCGAGCATGCGTTCAGTGAAACACCATGCCCGGGAAGACGATAAAGAGTGAGACGATCGCAACGAGCGGGATCAGAAATTCCGGATCCATGATTATCCTTTCTGGGCGTCGGCCCGGTCATCCATGGACTGGATGACAAGACCTGGCACGATGATGATTGAGAGGATAATGCCGAGTACGAAGAGGGATGTCAGCATGGCTTAGCCCTCGCTCTGGGTGGATTGCGTGGAAGACTGACCGCGCGACTTCTTCAGGGCTTCGAGCTCTTTCTCGACGGCTTCGTCACGCTCAAGCGCAGCAAATTCGTCTTCGAGGCTCGGCTCACGGCCCTGGATGGTGTCGGCATAGGCTTCCATCTCGTCGACCTTGCGTTCCACGCTCGCATAGCGGGCCAGCGCGTCGTCGACGCGGCCGTCATATGTCTGCGAACGCATGCGGATGCGCTGCTCTGCAGCTTCACGGCGCATCATGACATGGCATGCTCACGGCGGTCGATTTCGCCAGCGGCTTTCTGCTTTGCCGTCAGTGCGCCGCGGGCGAGGTCTTCACGACCCTTGTCGATGGCGACGCCGGCCTTCTTTTCCCAATCGTCACGGACGTTGGTGTAGTAGGCGATCTCGCGTTCCATTTCCTTCTTGTCGGCCATGGCGCGGGCGGCCGCAGTGCGGACCTCAACCAGCGTGTCTTCCATTTCCTGGATGATCAGGCGCGCGATCTTTTCTGGGTTTTCGGCACTGTCCAGCATCGCATTGATGTTGGAGTTGATGATGTCGCCGAGGCGGGAAAAAAGTCCCATGATTTTTTATCCTTTCGAATTCTCGTCGGTCTTCTGGGAGGAGACGAGGTGCTTTTTACGGGTGGCTAGAAGAACAGGCCGCCAAGGAAGACGCCTGCTGCAAAGAACATCCAGCACTCGGCTGGACGGCTTGCGAGCCAGCGGCCGAAGCGGCCACCTTCTTCGCGGCCTTGCCGGTAGCGGGTCTCGTAGGAGCGGTCGGTCATTCTTCTGGTCCTTTCGGTTTAGGCGACGCCCATCGCCTGACTTGCCATACTCTTTTCAAGGACCGTGCCAGTTTTCTGCTAACCACCTAGAGCCTTGTGTTTAAATGGAAAATAAATTTCAGAGCCGCCATCAGCAAGATAGAATTAGTCAATTATGCTAATTTATTTAGTTGTTTTGACATTATAACTAGCTAATTTGGCCGCATGATTGGCGACACTCCTCAAATAATTGGTGAAGCTCCCGAATGGCTGTCAGCGCTCGAGCATGTCTCACGGCTTGCGCCGCTGGATCGGCCCGCGCTTGTCATCGGGGAGCGCGGAACAGGCAAAGAGCTGATCGCCGAGCGGATGCACTTCCTCTCGAAGCGCTGGGACGGGCCGTATATCAAAGTGAACTGCGCTGCGCTTTCAGACGACCTTCTGGATTCAGAACTGTTCGGTCATGAGCGCGGCGCGTTTACCGGTGCCACGGAGCGGCGGACCGGGCGTTTCGAACTTGCCAATGGCGGCACGATTTTTCTCGACGAGATCGCCACGGCCACCCAGCGCGTGCAGGAAAAGCTGCTGCGCGTCATCGAGTATGGTGAGTTCCAGCGCCTCGGCGGGGAAAAAGTCCTAGAGACAAATGTCCGCGTCGTGGCCGCGACCAATATAGACCTGCCGTCCGCTGTGGCCGCCGGCAGGTTCCGCGCCGACCTTCTCGACAGGCTGGCTTTCGATGTCGTGACCCTGCCACCCCTGCGCGCCAGAAAGGGTGACGCCTCTCTGCTCGCCGACTTCTTTGCACGGCGAATGGCGCGCGAGATGCTGGAAGACTTTCCAGGCTTTGCCCCGTCGGCCATCGAGGCCATCGAAGCTCATGACTGGCCGGGCAATGTGCGCGAGCTTAGAAACTTCGCCCAACGCATTACAGCGCGCGCGCTCATCGTGCCGACGAATGAACCTGTGCGGTTCGACCCTGAAGCGCTGGACCCCTTTGCGTCACCCTTCAGACCACCCTCGGTCTTGAAAGGAACGCCAGACTCCCCACCTGCCGCCACTCAAACCACCCGCTCTACACAAGCCGAACTGCCGAGGCCGCAGCTTGGAGCCCCTTTCGAAGTTCAGACAAAGGTTTTCGAAACAGCGCTCATTGATGCTGCGCTCGCTGCCCATGACGGCCATCAGGGCAAGGCCGCAGACACGCTGGGCCTGACCTATCACCAGTTTCGCGGGCTTTTGCGCAAGCACGACTATGGCAAGAAGCCGGGAAAGCCGGACACAGAGACAAGCGACTGAAACACCATTAGAGGCGAAAGCGCCGATCAACGCGATCTGCCGCCAAGGAGACACGATGCAGGGTTCTACCGCAAAGACGCCGCAGCCTGGCGCCTCCCCGGCCGCCAACACGCCGGACGCCGTGGACTTTCTGGGCCTGACCTTTCAGCCGCGCTCAACCCGTCAGGCAGCGCGCACGATTGCCGCCAGCGCGCTGGGGTCTGAGAGCTTCTGGTATGTGGTCACACCGAATGTCGACCACATGGTCCGCCTTCAGCGCGAAAAAGCATTGAGAGGTCTCTATGATGAGGCAGGCCTTGTCCTGAACGATAGCCGCATCCTTGAACTGCTCGCCGGCTTTGAGAAGATCGACCTGCCAGCTTCACCGGGCGCCGACATCGTTCAGACGCTCTTCGAGAAAGAACTGGATCCCGAAGAGCCCGTCGTGGTGATCGGGTGCACGGCCAGCGAAATCTCGGCGCTGAAAGCCCGCTTCGGCCTGTCAGATGTACGCTGGCATGACCCGCCAATGGGACTTCGAAACAAGCCGGAAGCCGTGAAAGCCGCCGCCGAGTTCATGGCGCGCAATCCGGCGCGGTTTCATTTCCTGTGTGTCGGCTCTCCGCAACAGGAAATGGTGGCGCTGGCGGCAAAACAGCTCGGCAATGTGCAGGGCGTCGGCCTTTGCTGCGGCGCGAGCCTCGACTTCCTGACCGGTCGCACGACACGGGCGCCGGAATGGATGCGCAAATTCAGGCTGGAATGGCTGCACAGGCTGACGAGTGAGCCGCAGCGCATGTTCAAACGCTATCTGATCGACGGACCGAAGATTTTCGGGATGTGGCAGCGCGACAAGAAGCGGCGCCGGCAGGCGGCCTAAGCCGCGGGCGCTTTACTGACCAGTGTCGTACTGGCCGCCCTTCAGCACAAAGCGGCGGTCACAATAGCCGCATTCGACCATTTCATCGTCGCCCATTTCATACCAGACGATGGGGTGACCAAGTGGGCCATTGCCGCCGTCGCAAGCGACGCGCTGCTCATCCGTAACGATCGTCTCCGGGGCTTCCGGCAGGTTCTGAGTGGCCATAGTTGAGCTTCCCCAATGTCAGCATTGCCCGTCAGGCGGTACGGCGCATAGGTAGTCCGTCATGAATGGCGGCGTCAATTGGATGAGACACCGCATCTTTGACGGGGAGGCCGACCGATGAAACCGACACTCTATCACTGCCGCAATGCGCGCTCGTTCAGGCCGCTCTGGGCGCTGGAGGAATTGGGCATCGACTATGACCTCGTCGTCCTGCCCTTCCCGCCGCGCGTTCATTACAAACAGTATCTGGACATCAACCCGCTCGGCACCATCCCGTTCTTTACTGATGGCAAGACGAAGATGACCGAATCGACCGGCATCTGCCACTATCTCGCCGAGACACACGGGCCGACAGACCTTGCCGTCCGGCCCGATGAGGCGGGCTATGGCGAGTATCTCAACTGGATGTATTTCTCCGACGCGACGCTGACCTTCCCGCAGACGCTCGTGCTTCGCTATGAGATGCTGGAGAAGAAATCCCGCCGCCAGCCGCAGGTCGCAGATGACTATCGCATGTGGTTTGCAGGCCGCCTGCGCGTCGTCGACCAGAAGCTGGAGCATTCAAAATTCATGGTCGCCGACAGGTTCACCATGGCGGATATCGCCATCGGCTACGGCCTGCTGCTGGCCCCTGACGGCGACCTGCAAGGAATATCTCGGCCGGATGAAGGAACGTCCCGCGTTCAAGCGGGCGCAGGAACGACAAAAACAGGCGCTGGTGGTAGAGGTCTCCGACAGCAATCCTATATAGACGCTTCGAGCAAACCACGGAGAGCAGATGTCCGCCCCTGATTATGCAATCGAGGTCGAGAACCTCGAGAAGGTCTACGCTGCCTCCGGTAAGATGCCGGAAAAGCGCGCGCTCCAGTCCATCAGCCTGAAAATTCCGCGCGGCAGCATCTTCGGCCTTCTGGGCCCGAATGGCGCGGGCAAGTCGACCTTCATCAATATTCTGGCAGGCCTCGTCACCAAGACGTCCGGCACGGCCCGTATCTGGGACATGGACATCGACCAGCATCCACGCGCAAGCCGCGCGGCGATCGGTGTCGTGAACCAGGAAATCACCATGGACCCGTTCTTTACGCCGGAAGAGGCGCTGGAGCTGCAGGCCGGTTTCTATGGCGTGCCGAAAAAAGCCCGCCGGACGGCAGAGATCCTTGCGGCGGTCGGGCTGTCGGACAAAGCTGACGCTTATGTGCGTCAGCTGTCAGGCGGCATGAAGCGGCGCCTGATGATTGCGAAGGCGCTGGTGCACCAACCGCCTGTGCTGATCCTTGATGAACCCACGGCCGGCGTCGACGTCGAGCTGCGCCGCTCGCTCTGGCAATATGTCCGCCGCCTGCACGATGAGGGTACGACCATCATCTTGACCACGCACTATCTGGAAGAGGCCGAAGAGCTCTGTGACGAGATCGCGATCGTCAACCACGGCGAGATCATTGCCTGCGAGCCAACGCCGAAACTGCTGGCGCGCATGGACCAGCGCATCCTCAAGATCCAGCCGCGCGAGCCACTGAACGAGGTGCCGGAGAGCCTGAAAAACCTCGATATCCGGCTACTCAAGTCCGGTGAGCTGGAAATCGCGTATCGCAACAGCGAGACCGGGATTGGCCGGCTGCTAGAGAAAGTCCGCGAGGCAGGAATCAGCGTCGCTGACCTTTCCACTGATCAGCCGAAGCTGGAGGACGTGTTCGTCGCAATGACGACCGAGGCGGCCTGAACCAGCCCTGCTGACCCGACGGGATGACTGACCAGCCGGTCAGAGCCGCCTAGATTGGACCCATGAGAACCGATCAGAGGGCGCAGGCCCTGCTTGAAGGACCGATTATCAAGTCGCTCCTGAAGCTGGCTGTACCGATCATCATCGCGAATGTGCTGCAGTCTGCCTATCAGCTGATCGATGCGTTCTGGGTCGGCCGGCTAGGTGAGGCGGCCGTGGCCGCAGTGTCGGTCTCTTTCCCGGTTATTTTCCTGACGATTGCCCTCGGCTCTGGTCTCGGGATCGCAGGGTCGATCCTCGTGGCGCAGTATTATGGTGCCGATGACCAGGATATGGTGAACCATGTCGCCGCACAGACCATCTTGTCGATCATCGTCACATCGCTGATCCTCGGGGCGGCGGGCTTTGCGATGACATCGCAGCTATTGCGAATGATGGGCGTGACGCAGGACGTGTTCGACGGGGCGAAAGGCTTCATGAACGTCGCGTTTCTCGGCCTCGCCTTCAGTTTCACCTTCATCATGTTCCAGTCGCTGATGCGGGGCGTCGGTGAGGTGAACCTGCCAATCTATATCGTCGGGGGCACAGTTGCGCTGAATGCGGTCCTCGACCCGCTTTTTATCTTTGGCTGGGGACCCGTACCCGCTTCTGGGGTGATGGGTGCAGCGATGGCGACCTTCGCCACGCAAGGCATCGCCTGCTTCATAGGCCTCTGGGTCATGTTTGGTGGCCGGTTCGGCATGCAAATCAGGTGGCGCGACTTCAGGCCGGATTTCGACTTCATCAAAAAGGCTTTTTTTCTTGGCCTGCCTGCCTCGATCGAAATGTCGGCGCGCGCCTTCGGCATCATCATCATGACCTTCCTGATCGCCAGTTTCGGGACGCTCGCCATCGCCTCATACGGCGTCGGCACGACAATCTTGCAAGTCGTGATGATACCCGCGCTTGGCCTGTCCATGGCGATCTCGACGCTGGTGGGTCAGAATATCGGCGCAGGCCAGAAGGACAGGGCGGAGAAAATCGGCCGCCTCGGGGCGCTGATTTCCTTTGGTGCGCTGACCGTGGCGGGTGTCACCGTCTTCGCCTTTGCGCCCGCCTTCATCGCCTTCTTCGTGCCCGGCGAGGAAGAGGTCATCGCGACCGGCTCCATCTTCCTGCGGACCATGGCCCTTGCCTGGGGCTTTCTGGGCGCACAATTCGCGCTGACCGGCGTGCTGCGTGCATCAGGGAATATGATGATCGCCATGATGCTGACGCTTGTGTCCCAATGGGTGATTCAGTTCCCGCTGGCCTATGTCCTGTCAATGCATTCAGAGCTTGGCATGAACGGCATCTGGTGGGCCTTTCCGGTCACTCATGTGACGATTGCGCTGATCACCGTCGTCATCTTCCTGAAAGGCGACTGGAAGAACAAGCAGCTCACAGGCGGCCCCGAAGACCGCCTTGCGAGCAAGGTCTCAGAGGAAATCCTCTCTGAAGAAGCTTACACAAGACGACAGGGCTAACCTGTGTCCGTCTAGCCGAGGCGTCGTACCATGAAGCCGGTGCGCGGGAAGTGCAGGTTGAGCGTTTCGGCCTGCTCATCATGGCGATGGATGATGATGCGGTCGGCGGTGGCGATAACGATCTCGCCCTCGACCCAGTCGCGGCCATAATCGTCGGCGGCAACCGCAACGCGCTCACCCGGTTCAAATTCCTGAAGCTCACCCTCGGTCTTTGCAGCCTTGAGGCGCGGGGCGGCATGAAGCGCGATCTCCAGCGCCTCTTCCCCCGTGATGTCTTCCGGTGTCTGACCCTCGATTTCCTTCATGCGCTGATACCAGTCTGCGGTGCGCGGGAAGGATTTGAAACACTGGGCGAGAAAGTCCGGCAGGGCGCTCTCGATGAACCAGGGATTCATATAGGCATGGACATCGACGAGACCGGGCTTTGTGCTGACCAGCCAGTTGCCTGCGCCGGCACCCTGCCCGCCCGTGAGACGCTGTTCGAGCCAGGCCATCTGCGCGCGCCACTGATCCTTCATCATCGGCACGACTGCCTTCATGGCATCGGTATCGAACGGACGACCAGAAAGCTGTTCGCGGTCTTTCTTGAAGGCTTCCGGCACCTGATCGCCGATCGTGCCGAAGATGATGGCAACGCTGGTCTGAAACCACTTACCGTCAGCCCATGATCCGACGACATTGGAAAGACCCTCATGGCCCGGCAGGTCGAGCTGCGGGATCTCGAACCGCTCTTCCAGCGCGCGGATAATCATAGCGCTGTCGAGGAAGATGTCCGCGCCAATCTGCATGACAGGCGTCTTGCGATAGCCACCCGTCAGCGGCATCAGCAGGGGCTTGGGCATCATGTTCGGAATTTCCACCGACGCCCAGGCGAGGTTCTTCATTCGCAGCGCGAGCCGGACTTTCTCCGAGAAGGGAGACGTCTGGTAATGGTGGAGAATAATCGACTGCGCGCTGGCCATTTGCGTTCCTTTTCGCTGTCTGGCAGGCACCCTATCCCATCTGAGGGCTTGCCCGCCGCGTTCAAAGCGATTTCAAGCGGTAAAGAAAAAGAAGCAAAGCTCAAGAGGAAGTCCAGAAGATGCTCGATCCTGTCCTGATGCCACACCTCGCCGACATTCCGCGCGTGCAGTCTGAGAAACTCGCTGACAAGCCTGCGATCTGGTTCGAGGGGAAGACGACGACATTCGCCGGCCTTGAAAAGAATGCAAACAAGGTCGCCAATGGCCTGCTGGCGGCAGGCGTAAAGCCGGGCGACCGGGTGGCCTATCTCGCCAAGAATATGGGCTGTTATTACGAGCAGCTTTTCGGCTGCGCGAAGTCGCGCTCGACCATGACCGGCATCAACAACCGCCTCGCGCCGCCGGAGATGAAGTTCATCCTGTCTGACAGCAAATCGAAAGTCCTGTTCGTCGCCAAGGAATTCTATGAGGCTGCGGAAAAGATCGCGCCGGAATGCCCTGAACTAAAGACGATCATCGCGATTGATGGCGGCCACAAGGACTGGCCTTCCTATAGCGACTGGATGGCCAGCCAGAGCGATAAGGCACCGGGGCTCAAGACCGAGGATGATGATGATGTCATCCAGCTCTACACGTCGGGCACAACGGGCCTGCCCAAGGGCGTCATGCTCACCAATGCGAACTATCGCGCCGTCTTCATCGAAGCCGCTAAACTCGACTGGGCCGCCTATGATGAGGGCGATGTGGTGATGAACGCCATGCCGCTATTCCACGTGGCAGGCTGCAATATCGGCGTGCTGGCCAGCGCGCAGGGGGCGATGACGCTGATCCTGCGTGAGATCGACCCTGCCGCCATCCTCGACCTCGTCGAGCAGCATAAGGTGAACCATGCCTTCTGGGTGCCGGCCGTCATACTGATGCTGTCCCAGATGCCGGGCGTCGATGACCGGGATTTCTCTTCGCTGAAGACGATTTCCTATGGCGCCTCGCCGATTGCCGAAGACCTGCTGAAGCGCGCTGTCGACCTGTTCGGCGCGAAGTTCACTCAGCTTTACGGCCTGACCGAGACGGTCGGCCTTGGCACTTACCTGCCACCGGAAGCGCATGATCCCAGCTGGGGCAAGCTGCGCTCCTGCGGTGTGCCTTATCCATCCGCGATCGTCCGCGTGGTCGACCCGCAGGACAATCCGGTCCCACAGGGCGAGGTTGGCGAGATCGTTATCGGCGCGGACTTCGTCATGAAGGGCTACTGGAACCGCGAGGAAGCAACCGAAGAAGCGCTTCGCGGCGGCCTGTTCCATACGGGCGATGCCCGTTATTTCGACGAAGACGGTTTTCTCTTCATCCATGACCGGATCAAGGACATGATCGTGTCGGGCGGTGAGAACGTGTATCCGGCAGAAGTCGAGAATGCGCTGTTCAGCCACCCGGATGTGGCCGACGTCGCCGTAATCGGCATTCCAAGCGAGAAATGGGGCGAAGCCGTCAAGGCGATCATCGTCCTGAAGGAAGGCGCTACCCCGGACAAGGATGCCATCATCGCGTTCACGAAAGAGAAAATCGCTGGCTACAAGTGCCCGAAATCGGTGGACTTCGTGAAAGTGCTGCCGCGCAACCCGTCCGGCAAGATCCTCCGCAAGGATCTGCGCGAGCCATACTGGAAGGATACCGACCGCCGGGTTGGCTAAAGCGTAAACCTCAACGCGCTCGTCCTTCGACTTCGCTCAGGATAAGCTAAATCAGTGTCGAAATCCGAGGCCGGGCTCGCTATCCACGACAAAGGGCGTTTCTATCTTCTCATAGAGTGAAACGCCCTGGAGCGCTCATCCTGAGCGAAGTCGAAGGACGAGCGCGGGCTCGCAGAACGGGAGAGCTGAGTGTGATGGAAGACGAACCGCACGGCGTGCACGATTTTGTCTATGATCCGCGCAATGCGGATGTCCTCATTTCCATCAATGGGGAGCTTAAACATCGCGACGAGGCGACCGTGTCTGTCTTCGACAGCGGTTACCTGCTTGGTGATGGTGTCTGGGAAGGCCTGCGCGTCAAGGACGGCGCGGTGGCTTTCCTCGATGAGCATCTGAAGCGTCTCTATGCCGGGGCGAAGACCATCGACATGGATATCGGGCTTTCCAAGGAAGAGCTCACACAGCGCCTATTCGGCTGCCTGAAGGCGCAGGACATGAGCGACGGTGTGCATATCCGGCTGATGGTGACGCGCGGCATCAAGAAGACACCTTATCAGGGCCCGCGCTTCACAATTACCAAGCCGACCGTCGTCATCATACCGGAATACAAGGCGCCCGTGCCGGAAGTTATCGAGAAGGGGCTTTCGCTCTTTACCGTTCATGTCCGGCGCACCGGCCCGGCCGAGCAGGACCAGAAGCTCAACTCGCACTCAAAACTCAATTGCATTCTCGCCTGCATCCAGGCCGACAAGGCAGGCGCGGATGAGGGGCTGATGTTGGATGCTGACGGGTTCGTCGCGACCTGTAACTCGACCCATTTCTTCATTGTGCGCGATGGCGAGGTCTGGACGTCACCCCCCGATTACTGCCTTGGCGGCATCACGCGCGGCAACATCATACGCGTATGTGAGGAAGCCGGGATCAAGGTCCGTGAGAAGCGCTTCTCGCTGTTTGACGTGTACTCGGCTGACGAGGCTTTCGTGACGGGCACTTTCGCCGGTGTGACGCCGGTTCGTGAGGTGGACGGGCGCAATATCGAACACGTCGGCGGGCCGATGGCGAAGCGGATTACCGGGCTTTACCAGGATTTCGTCAAACGCAGCCTGACGCCGATCGAATGAGTGAGCCTGTCCGCATCGCCATGTGGTCTGGCCCGCGCAATCTCTCGACCACGATGATGCGAAGTTTTGGCGCGCGGGCTGATACGGCCTGCGTTGATGAGCCGTTCTATGCGGCCTATCTTGTCTCTACCGGCACAGTTCATCCCATGCAGGCCGAAATTCTGGACGCGCAGGCGCATGACGGCTCAGTTGTCGCGCAGGAGCTAAGCGAAGCGCCCGTGCCGGGCGGAAAGCCTGTATTCTACCAGAAGCACATGACCCACCATATGGCGCCCTCCCTGCCGCGCGGCTGGATGCACAGGGTGACGAACGCCTTCCTGATCCGCGACCCGGCGCGAGTGCTCGCCTCTTATGCGCGCAAGATGGAGACGGTGAGCCTTGAAGCGATCGGGGTGCCGCAGCAGGCAGAGCTGTTTGACCGGGTCTGTCAGATAAGGAGCGAAGCACCGCCCGTGGTCGACTCCGATGATATTCTCGCTGACCCGGCCGGGATGTTGCGCGCCCTCTGCGCTGCGCTCGGCATTGCTTATACCGATGCCATGCTGAGCTGGGAGGCGGGGCCAAAGCCGGAAGACGGGGTCTGGGCTCCGCACTGGTATGATGCGGTGTGGCAGTCGACAGGGTTCGGCGCGCCGCGACGTGAGGAGCCGGCGCTGCCAGACGCACTGCGCAAGCTGGCGGATGAAGCGCGGCAGAGCCATGAGGCGATCGCTGCCCACCGGTTGAAGCCGAAATCCGCTTAGGGTTTTTCAACCGCCATGGGTCCCAGCTTTCGCTGGGAAGGCGGACTTGCAACAGCTAGTCCCAATACCCCGCCATCAGGGCTTTCGACCAGTCAGGCTCGCGGATGTCGCCGCGGGGCAGGAAGCCTTCCATGACGGGTTTGATGTCGAGGACCGGTGTGCCGTCGATCGCATCGAGACCTTCGAGGTAGAGGTTCAGCCCCTCCACCTTGAGGACGCGGCAGACAGTGACGCCAATCCGGTTTGGCCGGTTCTTGCCGCGCTGTGCGAAGATACCCGTCAGCGGCCAGTCCTTGTTGCCGCGCGGATGGCGCGCACCGCGTTCGATCTTCTCATCGGGCACCCGGTCGAAGACGAAAACGACCTCGGCGTGTGAGAAAGTGTCGAGCCCGAAAAGCGCCTCGGGCGTGAATTGCTCCGGGTCGAGTTCGATATGCGCGGGGATTGCATCCCAGCCATCATCTATCGGTTCAGAGCGCTCTGACCTGACAGTTCCGATAGGGTGGAGGCCTATTTTACGTTGGGTCATCAGCGGGTTTCTCTTGGCAGGAATTTGCCTGTGTATAGACTGGGCGGGCTAAACAAAAAACTGAATTTCAAGGGAGACACCCATGGCTGACGGACAGGCTTTGCCGCCATTCCGCCCCCTGCCGCAGAAAGAGCCGGACATCGAAATGGTCCGCAAGGATGACGGCACGATCTATCTGACGCCGCGCCAGAAACCCGGCGACCGGCCCAAGACAATCCCGCACTGCCTGGATGAGCGCGCTGCGGAACATCCAGATCGCCCATGGCTGAAACAGCGTGATCCTGAAACTGACCAGTGGCGGACCGTCACCTACGGCGAAGGCAAGAAGAAGGTCGATGCGCTGGCGCAGGCTTTCCTCGATATGGGCGCTGGCCCGAAATCGCCCGTGATGATCCTGTCCGGCAACTCCATCGAGAGCGCGCTGGTGATCCTGGCAGCGATGAAGATCGGGGCACCTGCCGCGCCGATTTCTGTCCCCTACTCCACCATGTCGACCGATTTCGGCAAGCTGAAGCATTGCTTTGAGGCGGTGCAGCCCAAGGCGATCTTCGTGCAGGACGTGGCGCCTTTCAAGAAAGCGCTCGATGCGCTTGGCGAGCATGGCTGCACGGTGTTCGCCAAGAATGGCGCGACCAATGAGATCCAGTCCTTCGACACGCTGGCAGAGACCCAGCCGACCCCGGCCGTCGATGAGGCCATGTCGAAGCTGAACGATGACAGCGTCGGCAAATACCTTTTCACGTCCGGCTCCACCGGTATGCCGAAGCCTGTGCCGCAGACGCAGGGCGCAATGTGTTCGATGATCGCTGGCGTCGATGGCCTGCGCGACGATGAGAAGGACCCGGACTATGATCCGGACGAGGTTCACAACGTGCTCGACTGGCTGCCGTGGAACCACATTTCCGGCTCGAACGTGAACTTCAATGGTGCGCTGTTCAACGGTTCGACCTTCTGGATCGATGGCGGCAAGCCCACCCCGGACCTGTTCGCTGAGACGATCCGCAACATCCGCGAAGTCAGCCCATCAAGCTTTGGCACCGCGCCGATTGCGCTCTCCATGCTGGCCGATGCGATGGAGCAGGACGACGACCTGCTTGAAGCTTTCTTCAAGAATATGCGGTCCATCGGCTATGGCGGCGCGACGCTGTCGGATGACCTTTATGACCGTCTGCAAAAGCTCGCCATCAAGGCGACCGGCAAGCGTATCCCGATCATCACCATGTATGGCGCGACCGAGACGCAGGGCATTACCGTGGTGCACTGGGTGGTGGAGCGCGTCGGCCTCATCGGCCTACCGCTGCCGGGCATGACGCTGAAACTGGTGCCGAATGGGGCGAAGCTGGAAGTCCGTGTAAAGGGGCCGAGCGTGATGCCGGGGTATCTCGACATGCCCGACAAGAATTCAGAAGTGTTCGATGAGGAGGGGTTCTACAAGCTCGGCGACGCTGCGATCATGGTCGACGAGAACGACCCCAACAAAGGCATCATCTTTGACGGCCGCGTCGGTGAGGATTTCAAGCTATCGACTGGTACATGGGTCTCTGTCGGCACGCTGCGTCCCGACCTTGTGGCGGCCTGTTCGCCGCTTGTCTTCGACGCGGTCATTGCTGGTCAGGACAAGGATTATGCGGCCGCGATGTTCTGGCCGGCACAAGCGACTTTCATGTCATATGTGAAGAAGGCAGAAGGCGACGCGCCGAAAGCGCTCGCGCAGCTCACCGCTGACCTCACAGAAAAAGTGAAGGCGTTCAATGCGGGCGAGAAAGGATCCTCACGCAAGATCAGGCGTTTTACTGTCATGACAGAACCGCCATCGATCGACGCCGGTGAGATCACTGACAAGGGCTACGTGAACCAGCGCTGCGTTATCGACCGCCGCGATGAGCTGGTCCGCGGCCTCTACAGTGAGCCGCCTGCACCGGGCGTCATTTCCGTTTAGGCGTGAGCGGCGAACCAGACAGACCGGATGGGGGAAAGGGCAAGGCGACGTCTGGCGGCACCTGGATTGTAGCCGCCGCCTTCGTGCTTGCCCTTGCCGTCACCGGTCTTCTGTTCGCCTGGCCTTCCCTCTCCGGCGGGCGGATCAGCGATGAAGTCGCCAGCGAGCGGGAAGCTGAAGCTGAAGCCGCGCTTGCTGAGCTTGGCGAGGATCCGCTGACGCGCACCTATTTCAGGAAACTCGACAGCGCCTTTCCGGCAGAGGCCCGGCAATTACGCGAGACACTCCTGGTCGCGCTCCAACGCGGCGTACCTGAGGGGGAGGTCGGCGTGCTTCTCCTGCAGGCCGGTAGCGAGCCGCTCATGCAGAGCCTGCAGCGGCTTTCCAAGGCCGACATGCGCTATGCAAACGAGGTCATGGAGCTGACCCGCTCGCGGCTGGAAAGCCTATCAGGGTCCGGCGCGCCTTATTGCATGGGTATCGACCTTGTCGCCTATGCGGAGCTTGCCGAGCAGGATGCCTACCTGCTCCTGCAGTCCTATCTCGCGCCCGGTGAACCGCTTTACGATTATTCGATCGAAACACTCACCATCCTGCTTGATGCGGTAATTGATGCGAGAATAAGGCCCCAGAACCGCGGCTACCCATCGCGCGCCGATATGAGCGCCCTCCAGACACTCGGCACGGGCGCCCTGTTCGATAGCGATCTCACCCTGCTGCTAACCACCGAAGGCAAGAGCCGACGGGAGATGGATGTTGCGCTCGAGACAGTGAACTTATGCGATCTCGGTGTCCGCATGATCCAGCGCGTCGAAAACCTGCCCGAGATGACAAAGGCTCGTTTATGGACCACCGGGCTCGACTATCTGGACCGCTATGGCATCCGGCGGATCATCTGGATGATGTCGGCCTACTAGGCCCGCCCACAAAAAACCCGGACCATGCGCGAAAAGGTGCTTCAAAAAGGGTGAGTGAAGCGTCATTTTAGGTCGATGGCTCTCGACGAAACCCTTCGCACCTTTCTGGACCGCTTCAAGCTCCCCGACTTCTCCAAGCTGGACTTCATCCAGTCGGCCGACAGGCTGAGGAGTAGCTTTTACCGGGCGAGCCGGTCAGTGGAGCGGGACGCGCCGGAGCTTGCCGATATCTCGACGCTGGCCGTCGATGGTGCGGATGGGCCTCTCAAGGCGCGGCTCTATACCCCGCTTGGCGCAGGGATTGGCCCCGGACCGGGCATCCTCTTCTTTCATGGCGGCGGGTTTGTGCTGGGTGATCTCGACAGCCATGACATGATCTGTCGCCGGCTTGCGGCCGGGTCGCGGTGCCGGGTCCTGTCCGTTCACTACAGGCTGGCGCCAGAACATCCGTTCCCGGCTGCCCACGAAGACGCCTTGGCAATCTGGAAATGGGCGACGCAACGCACCGATTTCCTGAAAATGGATCCCGAGCGGCTTTGCGTGGCGGGCGACAGCGCTGGCGGCAATCTCGCCGCCTATCTCTGTCAGGAACTGAACCGGCAGGGTGAGCCTTCACCGTCTTTCCAGCTCCTTCTCTATCCGCTCGTCCAGTTTGCTGACATCAGCACCAAGAAGCTCACCTTTCAGGAAGGCTTTTTCCTGTCAGAGCGCCTCTTTGACTATTTCCGCGACGCCTACATCCAGGCCGAGAGTGACCGCATGGACAGGAAGGTTTCGCCGCTCTTCGCGCCAGACACCGACTTCTATGGCCTGCCACCCGCGCACGTCGTGCTGTGCGGCTGGGACCCGTTGAAGGATGAGGGGCGGGCCTATGCGAGCAAGCTGGCTGCACATGGAGTTCCGGTCACCATCCGCGAGCATTCGGGCATGGTTCACGGCTTCATGAACCTTACCGCGGTGTCCGTCCCGGCGCGCGACGCCATCCATGAAGCTGGTGAAACAGTCGGCCGTGCCCTTGGCGCGATCTAGCCAAATCGCTCGCCTTTAACGGCGATTCACACTATCTGCGTCGTCCAGATGAAAACACCGCTGTCCTCTCCCGCCCGACCCCTGGCCGCGCTGATGCTGGCAACCCTGGCCGGCATCCCCCTGCTTTCGGCATGTGACCGGCAACAGGAACGCCTGGACCGCGTTGAAGACATTGCTGAAGGCGTCAGCGAGCAGGTACGCGAGCTTGAGGCTGGCGACCAAGAGGAGAGCCCGGAAGATGGCAACGACAACTGAGCGCACCGTGAGACGTCACCACGGCGGACAGATTGGACTCTTCGTGCTCCTTTCCATGATTGCCGCATCCAGCGCACTGGCCCTCGTGCAGGCACTCGGTCTCTAGGCACTTTGTCGCCAGCCATAGGCGACGTGGCTTTTCGTTTCGTGTGCGGAATAAACGCACAAATCACCGTGGGCGGATCAAGATTTATGTGTTAACAAAGTCTTAATCCAGAAAGCTGCGGTACCGGATCAGGACGTGCCCCAGCGAGCCACGACCGGATCAGCGACCGCATGAACAATGTCGAAAAGCTTCCAGTAAAGACCCGTGGAGACGGGCTTGCTGTGACGCTTATCGGAACGGACCTGCCGGACTCCTATCTCGACGAAGCCGAACCCTCGCCGCTTATGCAAAGCGCAGAGTGGTGGTGGGCGCGCGGCGTGAAAGCGCTGAAAATATTCGGGGTTTTGGTGATCGCCGCTTTCTACCCCGCGCTCGTTGCGGGGTCGCACGATATCAAGGATGAGCCGGTCGTCCTATCGGCTGAACGCCCTTGGACCTCTCCGGAGACCGGGATCATCATCACCATGATCGGCCGCGAGATACAGGGGCCGGGTTGGGCGAATGACCGCCCGGGCTGGCACCCGCAGGCCCGCCTTACCGGCCTTCCTGCCTGGCAGGAAACCCTGTCTTCCTCAATGAGTGAATATACGCGGCTGATGTCGATGCAGGCTAAGACGCCGCGCGGGACAGCAGACCCCGACCTGTCGGCGGCCGCACGTCTTCTGGCCGTCGATCCGCAGCTTGAGCAGACGCCGCGCCTCGCCGCCGCCGCAGAAGCGCTTGCGCGTTATGAAGGCCGACTGGAGCGCGAACTTGCATCCGAAGCCGCGGGTTTTGAAAACCTTCTCGACAAGCTCGGCCTGATGGCGAGCTGGTCGGATATATCGGTGGCAGAGCTTGGTGAGCAGTCCAACCTGCGCGACGGCTGGCCTGCCTCGAAGGCGGATATCGAAGCGTTTTATGCCGCACGCGCCCGTGCCCAGCTGGCGAGCCAGCTAATTACGGCCAGCCTCAACGCTGAACCGGACACGCTGGTCAGCGAAGCGGTGCAATCGCGAATCGACCGGCTTGTAGCGGCTTGGCGCAAGGCGGCAACGCTGGATCCGGTGTTCGTTTCGAGCCAGTCGGGCGATGCGCGTATCATGGCCGATCATCTTGCCATGATGGCATTCTATATCGGCGAGGCTGGGCGGGCGACGCGTGACCTGGGCGGGGCGATCATCATTGACGCCGAAGGCCAAGCCGACGCTGCGCTGACCGGCGCGGCTGGCACTCAATAGTTTGCAGGCCCGGGTAGCCGGGACGGCCAGACATGGCTTGAAACAGGCGGCGTGGGCGTCCATCTGAACGGCGTTAGCAAACAAGAGAGTGCCGGACCTTCGATGTTCATACAGACCGAGCCCACACCAAATCCCGACACGATCAAGTTCATCCCGGGCGAAACCGTTGCCGGTGCCGTCGGCCCGTTTGATTTTGCGGGCGTTGAAGAGGCTGGATCCAGCCCGCTCGCCCAGACCGTGTTTAATGTGGATGGCGTAACCCGCGTTTTCCTCGGACCGGACTTCCTGTCCGTTTCCAAGGCAGAAGGGTCTGACTGGAAGCATTTGCGCCCGATGGTGCTGGCCGCGATCATGGACCACTACGTCGCCGGACTCCCCGTACTCAGCGATGGCGGCGCGGCGCCGCAAGTTGATGCCAACGCGACCACCGTGGATGATTATGAAGGCGAAACCGCCGAAATCGTCGGCGAAATCCTTGAGCTGATCGAAACGGGCGCAGGATGGCGGCGACATCACCTTCCAGCGCTTCGATGCCGACACGGGTATCGTCCACCTTGCCATGCGCGGCGCCTGCGCAGGCTGCCCATCGTCCACGATGACGCTGAAGCAGGGTATCGAGAATATGCTGAAGGCCTATGTGCCCGAAGTGAACGCGGTCGAAGCTGCACTCTAGAAAATCAACAGTAAGGAAATTCGAACCATGTCCGATCCGGTCAACGACTATGCCCTCGACCTTATCTGGCGGAAGGGACGCACCTATAATGGCTGGCTGGACAAGGATGTGCCGGAGACGCTGATCCGCGCCGTCTATGACCTCACC
>LWDU01034485.1_pt1 | contig 23533 bp, 28 predicted proteins | sample 727161 | NCBI WGS metagenome assembly LWDU01 (sample SAMN04566230, study PRJNA314399) | hydrothermal vent metagenome | isolation source: deep sea hydrothermal plume seawater | place: Mexico: Gulf of California, Guaymas Basin | collected 2004-07-11
TTTGATCTGCGGTTGCGCCGGATTCAACAGAATCTAATAAAGTTTCTTGAGCATCTGTCATTAATCTTTTATTTGATGCATCTGTAAAATTAGTGGTTGTGAATGTAGGTGTTGCCCCACTAACAACTGATTGGTTTAATGCTTTAACATCTGCGATACTTGTTAATTCATTATCCATTAACGCGCCAGCATCTTCTACATTTGTTGCATCAGTTACGTCTGCACCTGCTTCAACTCCTGTAGTAGCACCAACTGTCAAATTTGCGGCCGTTCCACTAATGTTTGTACCAACTAATGTACTTGGTGTTCCTAAATTTGGTGTTGTTAAAGTAATTCCAGCAAGTGTTAATGCAGCATTTGCTCTATTAAATGCAATTGAAGTTGTGCCAACATACATTGTATCCGCTGGTTGAAGTGCGGAATCTGCTGTTGATCCTTGTGCTGAAGTTGCGTATGCAGTTGCTGCCGTTATTGCGGCTGTGCCTAATCCTAAAGTTGTTCTTGCATTTGAATTAGCCACATCATCTATAAGTGATGCCCCAAATGTGGAGATTGTTGTACTTGCAGGAAGTGAGAGTGTCTTAATATCTGCATCTACTTCATCATCCATCAAAGCTCCTGCAGATCTGACATTATCTTCATCAGTTACGTCTGCGCTAGGTTCTATTGCGTATAGATAATCAAACATCTCATCCCCCAATTATCCGTATCAGCTAGTGGTAGAACTGCATTAGTACCATCAGAAGATACTATATCTAGTTTTGTGCTATCCCTACTTACAGAAAGATTAGTAGTGACATTGTGGTTTATATCCGAGACCTTAGCATTGTTAACCTCATGCTCATCGAACATCTCATCCGACATCACGCCCCAGTTGTTTGTGTCAGCTAACGGCAGCACAGCGTTAGTCCCGTCACTTGAAACCACGTCTAACTTAGTGCTATCACGGCTCACGCTTAAATCGGTGGTGACGTTATGATTTATATCTGAAACTTTGGCATTGTTAGCCGTATGCTCATCGAACATTTCATCAGACATTACGCCCCAATTATCTGTATCAGCTAGTGGTAGAACTGCATTAGTTCCATCACTTGAAACCACATCGATCTTTGCGCCGTTACGACTCACGCTGAGGTTAGTTGTTACATTGTGGTTTACATCTGAGACTTTAAGGGTATTTGCTGCTACTGCGGTGTTATTAGCTACCTCAGTATCAAAATCACTAACAGCTGATGCGGCTATTTGTCCGCCAGTTGTAGAACCTGCGTGTGTATGATTTGCATTTGCCCAACCAGCTGCAGCAATAGATGGTGTTGTTAAAGTAATTCCTGCAAGTGTTAGTCCAGCTGACCCTCTATTGTGTGCAATAGATGTTGTGCCTATATAAAATGTATCTGCTGGTTGAACTGCGGAATTTGCTGTAGTTGTTGTCGATGTTAAAACAGCATCTCGTGTAAATATGTCTACTCCATCTACTGTACCTGAAAGTATTATATTGCCAGCAAATGTAACGTTTCCACCAATATCGATTGTAATGGCAGTTGCATTTGCATTATCGTCTATTCCAGTAGATGTAAAACCTGTTAGCGTCCCAGTGCCAATTACATCATTCAATGTGTCGAATGGCAATATATGTGCGTGATTACCCCTTGCGTACTCATCTGTATTACCTGCGAAAGCGTATGCTTCTACTGTGTTTGGATCAGCGTCATATGCTTGTAATTTTGGTGCTGCAAAACGGCCGAAAACTCCTGCACCTCCCATTGCAGATCTTCCTGTTACAGACTTTCCAAATGCCATCCCACCTTCATTAGAGCTTCTCATATCCATGCCAGCAGGCGTCATTTTTAAATATGAATTTTCTGACTGGTATAATAAGAATCCTGTTTGTGAAATTTGGATTCTTGGTTGATCTTGAACTAATCTAAAATTATCAAAACTTAATTCTGTGTATGGGTACTTTGCGCTTTCTGGTTTGACATTTGCAGCGCTTCCTGTGACTGGTTCTGGAAGAAGACCTGCATCTTTCATATATTTGAATACAGGATCTAATTCTAGTTCTTCATATAAATCTTCTGATGTTTTAAATTCTATGTCTGAGTTTATTGAGCCCGATAATACTATTCTTAATTTATGTGTGCTTTCAGGGAGCTGATTTGATGATTTTACAGATGTATACCTTGTTGCTAAGTCATATGAGCCGAACCCATCAGATCCTGTTTTTGCTGGTATAAATTGTTTCCACTCACTATCTCCTGTTGACCAATAATCAACTTTGTATTTTTGAGATTCTAAACCCCTATCATATCCACCCCCTGATAATGAGTGTGACATTTTGCCAACAAATGCAAATGAGATTACATTACCACCGATCCAAGTTTTTGTAGCTTGACTACTAGCACTCACTTCTTGTGACAAAGTATATTGATTTTCATCAATATCAGATACTTTAGCAGCAGCGTATGAAGCAGAAATACTGGCGTCACTTGAACTAAGTGCTGCAATAGGCGCTAAATATCCGGGACGTACTATATCAAAAGTATAATCTCCCACAAGTGCTTTATTAAATTGTGTAAAACTTGTCCCTGACCTCCTTGTTATAGAATGAGAAACAGGTCCAATTGCACTAAATGACCAGCTATGTATTGTTAGGGGCGATGCTGAGTTTCCTATATGATAGCCATCTGATTCCCAACCTGATTCTATTACTTCAAAGCTATCATTCTTTGCTTCATCAGTTGCTGCGCCTATTTCGTATAATGATCCTGAAACAATTGAAACGACATCATTTTGGTATTGATCACGTATAATAAATCCTGGCCCGCCGGATCCATCAGATTTTGCTAATCTATCTGCAAATATTTGAATATCTTTATTGGAAGATTCAATTGATGCAGATGTCATTGACCACCCACCAATAGTTCCTGCTGATGCTGTTATTTCACCAGCAGTTGAAACAAAGAAATTAGATGCAGATATTTCTCCACCGTCTAATTTAATAATTGGGACATTATTTGTACCACCTGTAGCATGTAAAAGTAGCTCTCTAGAATTTCCCAATGACATTGAAGCCTCTGGGCTAGACAATGTAAATCCGGATGCTGAAATATTTAAATCAGTAACATCTATTTCTATGTCTGATCCTGCCAATGTAAAGGCATCATTAACAAATGAAAGATAGCTACTTGGATCACCTAATCTAAACTCTCCAGATGATGACATAAACACACCCGTCCCACCAGTCAATGTTGGTGTAGTGCCTAAAGCAACTGTCCCAATAGTAGAATTAATATCAAAATTATCTGTATCTAATATAAATGATGGTGCCGCAATTTCAACACCTGACCCAGATATTTTTGCAGCAGATGCTGTTATTTGACCACTTGATTTTAGTCTTAATTTATTATTTGAAGATGCTATCTCTATAGAATCGATATCAAAATTAGCTATTGTTCCTGTAGTATTAGCAGTTATAGTATTTGCTACAATATCACCTGTAATATTTGCCGCAGATGCAGTAATCTGTCCTGCATGCGTCACACTAAATGCCGGTGTTCCACCTGTCCCTGCTGTGAAAGCATGAGCTTGTCCTGCTGGGTGCATTCCGACACCTGTTGATGTTAAGCCTGTACTTGCTACAGTAAAATTAGCTATGTTCCCTGCTGTAGTTGCAGTAATTGTGTTAGCTGTAATGTCACCTGTAATATTTGCTTCAGACGCAGTAATCTGTCCTGTCGGTGTAACTTGAAAATCAGATGACGATATGAAAAATGAGCCATCTGACGCACCATCTAAAAAGAATGATGTTCCTTGTTTTAATTGTGTACCATTAATCTCAAATCCAGCTATTTTACCTGCTGACGCAGTCATTTCACCTGCTGAAGAAACCTGGAAATTAGATGATGATATTATATAGGCTCCAGCTGGTTCAAGCTTAACAATATTATTGTCATCAACAATACTAGTTGCTGATATTGACCAACCTGCTATTCCTCCTCCGATGATATCGCCGCCAACTGTAGTACCGCCGGATACATAAATGTCAGAAGCTGATACATCTCCTTTTGCAGATACATTAAAATTTGAAGCAGATATAAATAAATCATCATTGGTTGCTGATGCACTTATAAAAAAAGAATCTGTATAAAGAGCATCATCTGATATGTTGAATGCAGCTATTTTTCCTCCCGTAAATAATACCTTAGAACCAGTAATATCTCCCGATGCTTTAACATTAAATGGGGCACTTCCTGACGCAGCTAATGATGTAGCACCAGCAAAAAATCTTGTATCCCCTGCTGATGATAATCCAGTATACGTTGGATCTGTAAAATAGTGTAATGTATTTGGTGCTATTGTCCAATTTCCTATATACCCCTCAGATGAAGTTAGCACACCCTCTATTTTTGCACCACTTGCAAATAATTGGCCACTTGAAGATACTGCAAAATCTGTGCCAAACCTTACATAATAACTTCCGGGGGTGAAATCTATATAATATCCGTCTAGAGGATTGCTATCAGGGCCCGCATCTGATTTATATAGAGCTGCTCCGTCTGCATCTAATGTAGCATTAGAACCACTTAATTTGCCCTCAATAATTTGCCAATCACCGATATATCCTTCTGTTGCTGTGACAGATCCTGACATAATAACATCACCAGCGGGTGTAAGATGAAAAGCTGAAGAACTTATTTCTATATTACCACCTGAACCAGATATAAATTGTGCATTTGTGGATCCGACAAAAAATGCGTCTGCAATAACTTCAAATCTTGATGGATTAGTGCCAAATCTAAAACTACCAGACTCGCCAACCAATTCCAAGCCAACGCCAGAATAGTCATCACCAGAGTCTGGTAATACTGACCCACTATATATCATAAAGCCAGTATTTGAATTATCTTGACTAGCAGATGTGAATCCTTGATATTTTACTGATCTTATAAACCCAGATGCTATTGCACCAGACCCCCCTGTTTCCGGAATTGTTGAATTTACGCCGCCAAATTGTATGCCGGCGCCAATTGAATCCCCGCCAATGTATACAGAACCACCAATTAAATTATCGTTACCTAAAATATTCATATTTTCACCATCAAACTTTACGCCATCAGGATTATCAGGTAGGGAAGTAACAACTGTTTGTGATTTATTATTGTTTATATCATAAAATTCAAAAGCAAAATCCAAATAATCTGGTCTTGTTTGCAATGGGGGTACAGGTGCAATTAATCTAATGTATTCTGGAGAAAAATTTGTATCAGAATTTGGTTTTACAGATATTTCAGATACTGACCAGTATCCACCTGTAAATCTTAATTGTAAAACTGCTGTTCCATCGGAGTCTGGTGTAAATACAGTTTCGTATTGAGGACTTGCTGCTCCCATAACATTGCCAGCAGAATTATTATGGGTAATCATACCGATAGCTCTTCCGTAACCTTGTCCAGCAAAAATATTATTTTGTGACATACCAAATGCAGATCCGGACATATGTGCTACTGCTTTAATTGTATTTTGTTGGCCCTCAGTATTGTCAGCAACTAATTTTATTCTTAGCTTATACTCTGTATCTGCCATAAAGTCTAACTTAAATGCATCTTTTAATTGTAACTTAATCCATTCTTCATCATCATCTGAAATTAGGTCAACATTTGATCCTGACATAAAAATTGAATCTGTTAAATACTCATTTGAAGAGTACGTTTGAACAGTAGTGGCAGATTCTACGCCAAACTTACCACCTGTTGCTGTCCAATACGTTGTTGCTACTGTATCAGAATTAAAGAATCCTATACGAGATGTTCCTGTTATTGATAGCGGATCAAGTAACAGCTCTGGCGATTCTACGGGTGTATCTATTATTTTTGACCAGTTACCAAATGGGCCATTATTCTTTACATAGCCAGCTATTCTGTGTACATCTCCAGAAAAATTTCTTAATTTAGATAATCTAATATCTGCAAATGACTTAAAATTTATGCTGCTAGTATCATACTCATGAAATTTTGGCCAATTAACTTTATAGCTACTTGGTCCTAATTCTGCTATACGATAAAAACCACTTCCTGAATCATAAACACCATAAGGCTTCTGTACTTCTATTGTTTTTTTGTTAACAACATTCGAAATTCTAGATGTATATTTAGGTATAACAGTGTTACTTCCTGTAGAGAATGATAAATTTACATTCGGTGCGTCAATTGTAATAGCACCCCCAACAATAGATGAAGAAAAATCAGCATCAGCTATTGTAATAGTATATCGCGGATCTGTTGAGTCATACTCTTCATAATTTCCCATTGGATTAAAGCCGTAAACCTGATCTGCATAGGTTTGTACCTCTTGATAGTTGTCACCATCGATAGAAAAATTAGATCCTTCTGTATTCTGCACAGGTGTACCAATAATAGTTCCAACAGTTTGTTCATTTGAGCCTGTTGTTGATGCTGCCAGGGATACCTGACCTTTGATAATTTCAAAAACTTGTAATCTTGGTCGCTTAAAAAATCTTATCGGTCTATCATTCGGTATACTCTTATTAATTGTAAGAGTTCTAGTATACTTTACATTATAAGTTCCTCTCCATTGATCAGGTATATTTTCATCAACTTTATCTGGATCTAATTCTCCTAATATTGTAAGTGTTGCAGCACCAGCAGCTGTATCTTTGTATACTTCTATACCGACCCTTACTCCGCCGCTCTCTGAATAATTGTAAACTGGTTCTATATAAACTGGTTCTCCTAAGCTATCTACTAACTCAATTTTTAGTATAACACCATCAAGTAATGCAGGAGATCCCATTATTAACATTGAAGACTTGCCCATTGGCAGCTCAAGTGGCAGATCTGTTATATTAAAATACTTAGATAATAGTCCTTCTTCAGTTATTAATGATTGAATTTCATCTAAATCTTGTAAGAACGCTATTTTTTGTAGTTTGGCCATAGAATAACTCCGTGTAGATAAATATTTCACAGTGTAGATTGCAATCCAAATATTTAACTAAGTTATATAAAAAGTATATAATGCTTATATTTATTTAAAAAGGTGCTATATGAAAAGAGCTAGAATGTGTGTCTATTTGGATGTTGAATTATCTAAATGGATAAAAGATAATGCCATCGTCAACTATAGAAGTTTTTCTTCATTCCTTAACAAGCTAATGCTTGATTATAAGAGTGGAATGGAATTAAATAGTAATGTTAAAATACTTAAAAGCGAGACTAGAAAATAATCTTACTATGATTGTTTTCTTGTTTTATCTCAAGTAGAATATCTGTGAAATCACGCATTGTGTCAATATGTGATATTATAAGAGAGAATTGGTAGATATTCTTTAAATATTGGAATAGTTGATACAAAGAATTAAGATTATCTGAATCCATTGTTCCCCATCCCTCATCGATAGCTATAAAATTAGGTCTTGGAAGATTTGATATATTGGTTAAAGCAATTCTAATGGCTAATCCTGAAATAAATTTTTCCATACCTGATGCCATTTCTAATGCCCACGATTTATCATTATCGTAAGCAATATAATTGTTTATATTTTTTCCGTCCATATCAAAGATAATTTGGAAATCTACAATTTGTGATAGTATATTGTTAACCTCTGATTCAACCTTAGTTAAAACCTTAGATATTAAATCATAACTTACACCATTTTTATCTACAGCCATTAAATAGTATTTGTATGCTTCATATTTCTCTTCAAGATCCTTGACTCTATTAATAACCTGTACTATCTCTTGCTTTTTCGTTTCTAAAGCTGATTTTTTGCCAACATACTGATGAATATCATTTACTACTGCTTTTAATTCAGTCTCGACAATTGATTCAGATGATTTTTGATCATTTATCTTTAATTGTACTCTATCATTATGCTTAATATCTTTTTGGTAACCTTTGCTTCTTTTAATCTCATTTTTTATAGAGGCAATGTATGACTCAGTACTTTTAATAGCATCATTAATATCTTTTGTTCTAATCTCATACTGCTCAAAATACTTCTTATTATTTTCTAATTCTTTTGTTAAATCTAAAAATTCGCTATAAGACTTCGGCACGTCCTCATTAATTTGTATTTTATTCTCTAGTGTTTTTAATTTTGCAACTGTTGATGTTGCTCTTGTCTTATCCTGTTCTAGATCTGCTTTTGTTTTTATTGCATCTTTAACAAATACATTATTCATACAATACGAACATCCGGGATCATAATCCAAATTTCCCAGCTTATCTATTTTATCTAATTTATTTCTTACTTCAATCTTTAGATTATCTATTGCCCTTTTTGCCTCATCCCTTTGAGATACAATTAACTCATATTCAACTGTTCTATTTTCAATATCCTTGTATTTTTCTGATTTAATTCTATTAGCGAGGATTTCATCATTTCTTCTTGTTTCACTTAGTTCATCTTTTGTATTATTAAGTCTTTTTAATAATTCTACTTTTTTTCCTTCCTCTAGCTGCTGATTATCTTCTAACTCTTTTAGATCCTTAATTGTAGCATCAATGGGTTTCATTGTTCCCATTAAATCTAAAGTTTTATTCTTATATTTGTCTCGATCAATTTCTTTTTTGCTTTGAGAATCTTCAAGCTTTGTTATGACTTCTTTTACTAGATCTAGTTCAGTTTCAATATCACTTATTTGCTGATCATAATCTATATCTAAAAAATTCTTTAGCATTGACTGTAATCCACTAGATTCTTCTCTTGCTAGTTTGTATAATTGGTCAAAAATAGATAAGCCTAAAAATTTTCCTAATATCTCTTTCTTTTCAGTTTGATTTTGTTCTAGAAATATAGAAGAATTCCCTTGTGCTGAAAAACTGGTCATTATAAAGTCATCATATGTGCCGATCAATTTCCTAATATTTTTATTAGTTGAATTTCTTTGATCACCATTTAATGATACTTTCTTTCCATCTTCTAATCTGTAAAAATCAACATCTACACGAGTAGAACCATGCCTTAAAATTTTTCCGACACGCTTAATAACATATGAATCATTACCAACATCAAATTCTAACTCACAGCTAAAGTTTGATTTAGAATGGTTCATCACATTTTCTGCCTTATAAGCTCTTGTTGACTTATCAAATAAGCAATATGTTAATGAATCTAAAACACTTGACTTACCGCTTGCATTGGGACTAAATAAACCAGCAATTCCATTACATCTTTCAAAATTAATTACATTATTCTCACCATAAGAAAACATATTACTAAATGTAAACTTTTTTGGCTTCCAGCTGATATTTCTAGAAATTTCTTCCCCTACTATAGAGCTGCTAAGCTCTTTATTGATTTTCTTTACCTTCTCAATAATTTCTTCACTAGCTGTTGTATTATTTATTAAATATTGTTCTATTAATCCATTCTGGACATCAGGATCAAATACATCGCCGAAATCAACTATAGATGAATTGCCTGTATCAACCCTATACTCATCTTCTCGTACTATTGATACCTCTTTGATATTGTGTCTATGCTTGATTATTGTTAGTGCTTTTTTTAAATCAGAACTAGATGTATTCTTTACTTTAATTCTCAATCTAGCCTTGCTTGGTAAATCATCAACTTTTGGAACAAGCCCGTCCTCTATATAGAGAGTATAGTAACCGTACTCATTTTCAATTTCTTTATGTGTAAACTTTCTATTCTTAACATCCCAAACAGATACACCGTGCCCTTTTAAAGTTTCCCCATGATTTTGTTGTACTAACGATCCACAATATCTTACAGCTGGTTTTTTTATTTTCCCTTGTTTATATTCTTGCATTGTTTGCATCTTATGAATATCACCCAACATAACCATATCATAGCCATTAAAATCTTTTAGTTTAACAGCACTGGGAAGATAGAATCCTAAATCAGTTTGTGATTTGTCTACTGTTCCATGATATAACAATATTTTTGTATTTGCATTTATTGTAGCAGGATCTGGCAAATTTGATTCGTCATCTCTAACTTCTAAAACAGCAAAACCAACATCACCTATATAGTATACTCCTGATTCATTTAAATAATGTAAGTTTTCATTTTTAATATTCTCTACTATTGGCTGAAGCACATCTAATCGTGATGGATTGTTTAAGTTACAATCATGATTTCCTGCAATCAATAATGTGGGACATAATTCAGATAATCGTTTAAATAATCTAGAAAGTTGATCAACTAATTCGGGTGACATATCAGTTTTGCTATGTGCTATATCACCACCAATGTAAACTATGGCATTTTCTGTATCTTTTTTTATAAATTCATATAAATTTTCAAATACCTTTTCAAACTCTTTATGACGTTGTAAATTTCTAATTTGTATATCTGAAATATGATATATCTTTTTTAGAGTTTTAAATTTAGTTTTTATTTTCATATAATACTCTGTATTATTAGATCGTAATCTGTTATTGCAGATTTTTTAGCTAATGCATGCTGCATATTTTTAAAACCAACATCAGAAGGATCGCCTTCTTTTAATTTAACACAAGAAACATTTAAGTTCCACTTTAATAATTTTTTAGATATTTTTGTCATCATTTCACTAGCATCAGCATCTAATGATAAAATAACTTCAGGAACTTTGTTAGATACTAATTTTGCCAGTAAAGAATCCTGTATTGTTTTCCCTAAAAGAGGTATTGCATTTCGTTTTATTGCAATTGCATCAAAAACACCTTCACATAATATGATAGGCATATTCCAGTTAATATAAAGTTCAAATATAACTGTATCTTTGGGCGCGGGTGGATTTTTATATTTTAGTTTTGAATTATAGAAAGACCTTGCAATAAAATAATTTAAATTTCCATAGCTATCATATGAGGGTATAATAATTCTTCCTCCGTACTCACCATCAATACAATATCCTATATTATATTTTATCATATCAGCATTTGTAATTTTTCTGTTATGTAGGTAATGTAATGCTTGACGACGAGAGATGCTATTAGTCTTTACTGAAGTGGATATGAATTCTTTAGGCAGCTGTACTATTTTGTGTAATTCTTTTTGATTTGCTGAATATCTACTAGTATTCTTAAAGATCTGACTTAGTTCTGAGAAAACTGCTTTTGATGCTTTTAGTTTTTTAGCAAGAGAAAATACAGATTTCCCTTTAGCATCACATACCCAACAATGCCACTGTTGAGTTACTACATTTACTTGTAACTTTTTCTTATGATGATCACAAAATGGACAATAATAAACTATTTCATCACGTCCGCCATCAGAACCTTGACTATTAAATGCTGTGTTTAGTATACTAAGTAATCTTTGTTTTATTTCCATCTAGTAAGTCTAAAAAATCTGTGATTTCTACAGTAGCATAGATTTTTGATTTGTTTCTTTTGAATATTAGCAAAGGTGTCAATCCTTCACAATTATTTTCAGCCTGTTCTAAGCTTTTCCATATATTAAGTGCTTCTTGATTTTTACATTCAATTGCAAATGGAAATACCTTTCTAGCTGAAGGGGATAGTTGAACATCCATACCATGCTCGCCCATTGTTGTTGATTTAAAGTCGCCTTCTTCTAAGACTGAAGAATATTTTTCTTGTAAAAGTTTTGTAACTTTATTTTGTAACCGTTTACCTTTAGCTTTAGCGCTTCTTGGTCTCATTTAGTTTTAAACCTTAAGTTTAAGTTATTATAAGAAGTTATTATTTTTTCTTATTAGCTTTAGCTTTATTAGCAATTTTAGTTAAAACATGCTTTTCAGGAGGAACACTAATGCCTCTTGAGCTAGCGTTCATCTTGTGATAACTAAAACCTTGTACATGTACAGATATATATATACTTCTTAATTTAGAAAAGGCTGTATTTTTTTCATATATTTTTTAGAATTTTTCTCAGCATACTTTTCTGCTTGCTTTTCGAATGGATTATCCCAGTAGAAATCCTTACCCTTATCAACCATATTTTGTCCTGCTATAGTATAAGTTTCTTCATAGCCATCAGCACCTAATTTTTTTCTCATTAATGCATGATCACATTCATGCAAAATAGATTCTACAAAATCTTCTATAGAATCCTGTTGTGGATTAATTGTTATTGTATCAGAAATCCACTCATAATCTGCCTTATTGTTTGATCGATCTATTTCTACTTTAGATTTTAATCCATGCATTTTAATTATTGCCTTTGTTACATCTATCATAACACCTTTTTTCATTTTAAAACCCTCTGTAATAAATGACTCTTTATAGTCTTTAATTTTAACCGGCATATTAAATCCAAGTGCAATACCCATCATCATTCTACTATTACCTGACATTAGATACATATCACTATTTTTATCACGTATCACTAGCGCAGGCGGTAGATTTTTACGATTAACAAAACCATCTAGCAATCGTTTCCAATCTCTCCCGTAATGTTTCATTAACTTAATACATGCAGATAATCTTAATCCCTTAGAGCTATAACCTAATATCTCACCAATATCAGTATTTTTTATTTTTACTAATTCATTAGCAGATAATATTTCAACTTTTGAATCCTTAATAAAAGATGTTATATCTTCTTCATTGGAAAATAATTTTGGTGCTGCTTCTAAAGTGCGGTCGTTATCAAAGTACTCATCATGTTCTGAATCAATCTCTTCATCAGAATATTCTCTGTAATACTTGTAATTACTTAGCACCTTTAAATTTGCTAAAGAAGCCTTTTTTCTTCTTTTTGCCTTTTTTAATCTTCTTCTTCTTACTTTTTTTCTTTTTCTTTATTTCTTCCATACCAGCTTTATCGCTATACTCCATAGCGGGTGCTGGTGTAACAGATAGAAATATAAAAGCAGAGAGTAGTACTTTAAGTAGATTTTTCATTATAGTATCTCCTTCATTTTCTTATCAATGGCACCTATTATGCCACTAAAATCTTTATATGCTTTTTTAATTACCCCAGGTTTCTGTTTTTTAATACCTTGAAGTAGTCGTTTAAAATTTGTAACCATGTTGCTTCCATATATTTGTAATAATACATAAGCACGCTCGTCATCATCCATTTCGCGAAGCTTTTGTATTGCTTCAGATCTTTTCATTATCTATCTTTATAATAATCTTCGAAATCTTTTAAGGCACTCCGCATATCAAACTTTTGTGTTTGTGTATTGATATTCTTTTTAATTGCATAAAGAAAAGCAACACGCAAACCTGGAGCATTAAAACTGGACATCATGCGATTAATATTATCAACAGCATTTGAAACTCCCTCAATAGTATTTCTTAATGGCTTTCTAAGTTTTTTAGCTGTCTTCATATCAGCATCAGCAACACCATCTTCCTCTTCCATTCTCAAAACGTTCCTTTTAAGCTCAGCTTTAATGCGATCCCGTATTGCAGATCTAAATTTACTTTCCTTCATTTTAATTTCCTCTGTCATGCCAATTAAACGATATTTTTCAAGAGTGCTCACCACTTCGTCATCAGTTATTGATAAGTCTTGTGATAATGATTGAATAATCTCATAACCCCTAGCACCTGCCTTTTTAGCACGTTTTATCATGCCCTTTAGTTGTGATTTTGATAATTTGATCCCGGGCTTAGGAAGCGCTTCATCTACAGATTCATTCGCTTTTTTTATTAATTTTGCAATTTTAAGAAGTGTTTCTTTATCTTTTTTAGAGATCATATCAAGTTGTCGATCTTTTGCAATTGTTTGTAATGCTTTTTCGTATGCTGCTGTAGATTCTAACATTATTATCTCACCTTCTTTAATAATTTGTCTACTGCCATAAGCAGCTTCTTTGACATTTTAGGATTCTCAAAAGCATCTTCAGATTCATTAGAATAGACAGCATCTATTAAATAATTTACATCTTGCTTTGCGTGATTTAAATGACTTATAAGAGGTGAAGCAACTTCTTTTACAGATTCATTTGCAGCTTGAAGTGCTGCTTTTACTTTAGGATCATTAGATAAACCTTTTTTAATTTTATCAATAAGCTTGACGGCTTTTGTCATATTACCAGCGTGTTTCTCAGCCAGTCCAATTGCATACTTAATCATATTTTTAGAAAAGCCTTCATTAGTTACAAAAGCTTTAGCAGGGTGATAATCAGAGATATGACCTTTTTGTTTTTTGCTATACAAGTGTGTATAAAATTCTTTTAATATCATGGTGCTAGTCCTTGTCTTTTTTGCGATACTTAGTGCTTATTTTATTCCAAACTTTATAAATTTGATTCATATCATGAACTGTAGAATTTAATCGCATTGCAATCTTATTCATATAGACATTATATTCTTTTTTGGCAGACTCATAATTACTTCGGTCATTCCAGTCATAGCTATCTGTTTCTCTTGGGCCGTAATCTATTATAGAACCATGTCCTTTGGCCAACTCTTTAAAACCAGCCACAAAACTTCTTTCTGTTTGATCCGGATCTGAATGTACTTCAAATTTTACACTTGAAGCCTCATTAATTTTTTCTTTACGCGTTGGAAATGGATTATTTAATGCACCAATAGTTACCATACCACCGATACTTTCTTTTAACAAATCTTTTAATTTGATCACATCTAACTCCAGTGTCTCATAATCCAATCATGAACTTCTTTTGCTTCCTTATCAGACAATGCTCTAAACACTTCTTCCAATACTTTTTTCTCAGATCCAAGCTGATCAATAAGATCATCCATCCAACCTAGCCTTTTATTTGCGCCTTCTTTTATAGTTCCTTCTATGGCTTGACCAGATTTTATTTTATTTACCATTGATACTATTTTTCCTGGTTCAATATCTAATGCATCTATTATACCGGCTAAAACTGCCATTTTTCTTTTACGATTTAGGCCTGTTTGCTCTAAGGCATCGACAAACTTTTCCATAAATCTCTTTACATTTCCAGGTAACGAAGTTCCACCTTCATTTACGGATTCGGATTTCCATCCTTTTTTATCTGCCATTCTTTGCAGCTTAATCCAAGAATCACGAAACTGACCTTTCATTTTACTCCATTGGGTTGGATCGGTTTTCTCTATGTATTTAAAAAATCTCCACACACCTTCCCAATTAGGTTCTACATTAATAGTTCTAGCTTCATTTAGCTTCTTTATGATAATGTGTTTTGCTCTTTTAAAAGTATTATTCACTATATAATCTCAATTAAGTTACGTTTAACTTTTGAATTTCTTCTTTAGCTATACCCTTAATAATGCCTCTAAGCTTATTGAGTTTTGACTCCTTAGCATCATCACCTTTATAATTCTTTTCTATATAATTAAAAAATTCTTTTTTCTTATCAGTGTCAAGTTCAGCAGGAGACTTTGCATCAAACTTAGCTAATGCGTCTTTAAAGAATTTTTGATATTCCTCTGCACCACCCTCTGCGATGTTAGTAACAATATGCTTTATGATTGCTTCGTTATAATAGGACATACTATAATCTCCATTTTCTTATAAATATCACGACATTAAAAATATATGCTTAATCATCAGCGTGTTCTAACAATTTCGTATCATCTTCTGCATTATTGAACCAAAAATCAATTACCTTAGCAAATGAACCAACAAATCCACCTAACATCAATAATAAAATTTCTTTCCAGCCACCCTGTACATCAACTCCATTACTCATAAAATAAATCATAAGTGCAAGAATAACAGCAAATAAAGCGACAACAACAATACTGATGTACCACTTTCTTGACTGTCTAAACTTAATAATCCCAAGCAAATCTAAATTAATTTCGTGCTTCCTATCCTCAGTTGAGGCTCCCTCTTTTATTTTTGATACTGTTTTTTCTATAGCCATTATTTGTCTCCTACGTAATCACTATCATACACATAACCAAACCAACCACCATAACTTCTATCAACATCACGAGTTAAATCTTCCCAATCCTTAAACGTATTATAGAGTGATGGCTCACTTGAGCTTGGATCATGTGTTTTCTTAAACATTACATTTAATTTTTTCATCCTCTTGACAACATCATCGGCCATCGCTTCCATTTTTTTGACATCACTTTTTTTCGCAATACCCTCTGACAATGACTTGATATTTCCTGATAAAAAGGTTTTTAATTTCATTTCAATTCTCTCTCAGCATACGGAATTGCGTTAGGTTGCCAGACATAATCTTTACCATCCTTCCAGCCAATCATCTCTCCGGACATACCATTAATAATATCGTATTTTGGTGTCTTTCCAGCTAATATCTCTTTCATACTTTTTGCAATAGCATCTTTAAGTTCTTTCTTTGTTTCAGCATGGACTTCATTACCGCGCTCTATTTTTTCATTAACAAATACTGATTCGTTTGCTTGAAATACTTTTTCAAAATCGTTAAAGCTACGAATCTTTTTCTTATATAATTTTATTTCACCGCTAGTGGTATCATAATGAATTGCGGCATCTTGATGTTCAATGTCCAACACAAGAGTATTGTAATTCTTTCCAATTGCAACCCCACCAGAAATTTCATGGCCTGTAAGCTTTTTTACCCACTTACCAATCATCTTAACATCCTTACTAGGTTTTGATCCTCGATCCATAACCCATTTTTGAATATTACTAGGCAAGCTAGCTTCATTTACGGATTCTTCTGTAACAAGACTAATCATTTTTTTAATTGGAAGTTTTTCAAGTTTCTTTCGATTAGATACACTTGAATTTCCATAGTCTAAAATTGCTCTAGCAGTTTGAGGATTTATTTTTACTCCATCCATATTTTTAGCTCCTGACCTTGAAACACTTATTAAAAATGTTTTCAATTGTCCCCAAGAAATAGCTTCATTTACGGATTCTGCCCACGGAGCATTTCTAATTATTGCTTTCATCCACTCTATTATCTTACTTTGTTTATCAAGTCGCCCAATATTCACAGATTTATTGCCAGCGTGATAAAATACACTGCCATACTTGTCAACACTCATTGAGAGCGTTGCATTTTTAGTTTTAAATTCTCCGGACCAAATTTCATTATGACCTTTTTTAGTAGCCTTGAAACTCTTTACTCGTAAGCCAGCTTTTTTCCACATCTGCATAAGCCCAGCATTAATTTTTAAATCCTGATTTGGAGTTAATTCTTTGGCTTCTTTTGTATTATTCATTTTAATTTTATGCCTGCTTTTTTAAGATGTGAGTGTATTCCTAACATCCAACTTCTAAATACAGCATCCATATCGGCTTTGCCATCATACTTATTCATAATTTTGAATATATCATTATTAACTTTATTTAAAGCCCTAAACATATCATTGTCAGGACTCTCTTCTATTGTTTCATCTAAAGCTGCATTACTCTGGTGCCCTTTATTCCAGCTACTCATTAATCCTATAAACGGAATAACTTGTTTTTTAAAATTCTTTAAAATTATTTTTTCATCTACTTTTTCACCGCTTATCTCAGTAGCAGACTTAGCTACATCCATCGTTGCATTTGCAAACTTTTTATACTCACCATAAAACTTCTCGTAAGCTTCGCTATAATCTCTTTTTTTACCTTCTTTCATTATATCTTTTAATTTTATCATCTCGCTACCTGTTTTACTTTTTCAATTGAACGACCAGCAAAATAAGCTGCATATACAGTCATTAATAAAGTTTGATATACAGGTACATATGCTGCACCTATTGTGAAAGCTTCCCCACCTATTTGTAGGTTACCATCAAAAATACTTAATACAGTAAACACAGCAGTCAAGAAAATTAATGTTAGCGGCCTGATATTTTTACTCAGCCAACTTCCGTGTTTCATATCAGCTTCCCATCTTGCAGATACTTGAGCTTGAGCAGCTTGTTCTGCTTCAGCTAATATTTTTGTAATTCTTTCTTTAGCTTCTGCTTTTTCTTCACCTGAAGTATGTAAATTATCAATAATTCCACCCACGTCTTTTAAAGTATCTCCTCCCAATAAACTTCCGGCAGCGCTAGTTAATGTACTTAGTAATCCCATAACTTATCTCCTTAATACTCAAAACCAAAGGGTTCAGAATTGCTTCCACCCTTTATTGCATACCACACATCTTTAATTCTGTAGTACCAAAATTTATCTGTTTCTAAAATCCAAAACTCACCCTTGGGTGTATTGAACGATTTATTGGGTCCAAATTTAACTGTCATTGGTGCACCATCATCCCACATCTTTTTAGTTATTTGTCCCTTGACATTTGAACCATCACCTGTAGCTTTATAAATACGTGACCCAGGATAATCTCCTTTCAAGCTTTCTAACCCTTCTGGCACGCCCTCTTTTAATACTGACTCAGCTAGCATGCCTATATTATCTCTTAGCTTAATCATCTTATTTAGGATTCTGCACGGGGTCTGGATAGAATCTATCCAATTCGTCCCACCATTCTTTAAAAGCTTTTAGTGCGTTCCTATCACCGTGTTGTTTAATTGCCATGTGTGCCCCTTGTAGTGCATCATGTAACTTATCATAAGCCTTATCTAAGTCTGAGGCTTCGTTTATTTCACCTTCTTTTAATTTTTTATAATCATTAAGGGTTGGCAATTTATCACCAAACTTTCTATTTCCCCAATATTTTGTAGTGAATGATTCTTTAAGTAAATCTTTCAATTTTATCATTAGAATACGTCTCCTGCTATACCTGCATCAATTGCTTTTTTAATATCTTTTGGTGTTATATCGATTATGCCGTCCATATCTGCTTTCCAAGTATCTGCCTTGTCACCGTTAATAAATAACGCAATAGAAGGAAAATTTCTCAATCTTAATTTTTTACAAATCTTTTTAGTATTTTCAGACATAGCTTTTATTATAATTGCCTCTTCATGACCGGAAATACCTTCAACATACTCCATGCCATCGCTTTCTGCCCATTTAGATGTAAATACAACTATAACCACACCATCACTAATTTTTTCTTTAAAACTCTTATCATTAACCTGCCCAAATAAGACACCTAACAATAATAGAGACAAAATTATCTTTTTCATAACTAACTCCTATTTGTCCTTTTTACTTTTTTCAAGCGAACGAATTTCTTTAGACAGCTCTTTAATGACTTCTTTCATTTCATCTATTGCATCATACGCATCATCCATATCTTCTTGCAAAGAACCGACCTGATCTTTATATTGTTCAAAAGAACGTGGCCAGTTATATCCCTCTGGTCGTGATGGATATTCTTGTTGATATAAACTTTCTAAACTTGGCAGTTCTTTTGCTTCTTGTATTTCTGCTTGTAATGCATACCACATTCCAATCAATGAAGCAAGACCAGTACCAGCTGCTACCATAGTTTGAACTGATAGTGTGAATTTAGTATCCAATATTTTATCTTCGCTTAATTCAATTGGTTCTTTTGGGCCTTCTATTTTTTCAACAATTGCATCATGATGTACTTCGTGACCATTCTCTTCAGTGCTTCTCATTATAACTTCTGTTATATCATCAATTGTACAAAACTGTTTAGCTACAAGTATCTCTCCAAGTGTTCGTTTATCCCCCTTGATTTGATCTTGTAGGGCTACATTCAATTGTCTCTTTGTGATTATGTCTTCATCACAAAGCATTTTTCCTATTTTGATATCACCGTTCAACGTTTACTCCCGTAAAAATTATTAGTTATATTATTACCTTTTTTTGCTAACCACTTTTTATGTTGTATAGCAGTTCTACCTTCTTCTGACCACTTCTTATTTAATGCAGCCCGTTTTCGTTTTCTGTCTTTTGCTGCTTTACTGGGCATTAATATTTCCTTTCCTAAAATCCTACGAATTGATAGTTAAGTCCAAATTTAAAATCATAAGCTGGCCGTTCCCAATAATATAAATATTTACCTTCTGCAAATACGCCTAAATTGTCTTGTATTTTTACACCAAATATGGCACCTAAATCATAATCATTCCAAGCCATTAGCATTGGCTCCATAAACATAAATTCATGCGGCTCCTTATTTTCGTTTAAATGTTTTTCATATGCTGCTCCATTATGATATGAATATTTATCATGTCCGTAATGATAGGGAAGATAATTACCCCAAGCATGCATCCACCAATTTTCTGCATAATAATACCAGTCAACTCCTAATACTAATGATGTTTCTTTCTGAAATCCAATATTCTTTTGTACATCTTTAATATAATCTTCTAACATTCCAGGAAAATGGTACACAAAAAACTCTCTGTCGGTATAAGCGAATACTCTACCATCAGCGTCTCTCCACAACCAGTCATGACCCCAATACTCTCCTTGACCATTCCAAAAAGGTCCTTCACCTTCAATCGGCACCCATTCACCATTTCTATATTCTAATAGTTCTGTATGAATCCAATCACCATTTTCATCAACGGCATTGGCATCACCCCATTGGTTATCATCAACACCAAAAGCATCCTCAGCAAAATCCCACCATGAACCTCTATACCATGTGGTATCCAATATCATAGCATCAAATCCATATACTGGATGTTGTCTATGTTTAGCACCAATACTGAAATTGACTTTGTTTCCTAATGCTTTAGGCGTCCATTTAAATCTCAAATCACCTTGACCATAATTAATATCTTCCAATCCTAATTCTGTCCAGCCAAGCTTTGCAATGAACCAGTCACCAACATATCTTACCCAATATTCTTGATTTAAATATTCATTTCCCCATTGACGTCCTTGAGACCACTTGATTAAATATTCATAACCCTTAACAGGTCCAAATGTTGCCATCTCATTTGTTGCTTGCTCAGAACCATCATACCAAGTACCACCATTTCCTGCGTTCTTAACACCTCGTTTTGGCTCATATTTAAACCTACCAATTTTTCTCAATCCAAATGATTTTTGAAAATCGGGTTTTAATTCCCCATCAGTTCTTTCAACTTCTAAATCACCAGTAGACAATCCCCCAACGATAGCAAATTTATCATCTTGATATCTTGGTGCATTTAAGCTAAAGCTAGCATATGCTGTAGAATATTTAAAAAACTTCCAAATTTCTGTTTCTGCAAACAAAGATGAGGTTAGTAGTAACCCAATACACATTTTCTTTAACATCTGTTTTCTCCTATTATATTAAATATCAAATCTTATTACAAAAGACAAAGCTAACTCAGGATCATTTCTAATTGGTCTAGAAGTTTTTGCAATAGCTAATAGATCTCCAAAATCATTATATAAGCCTACTGTTGTAATGTATGGTGCAAAAAAAGAATGTGTAACCATATTATCAGCCGCAGGTGCTGAAGTGTATCCTGATGTTTTGTAAGCAAACTCAGCGGGTGCCAAAATTTGTCGTAATACATCCATATCATGTGCTGAAGATGAAGGTATTGTTATACTACCACTTCTCTCCTTTGTAGCACTTATATTCATTGTTCCATTATATCTTTCACTTGGAATTGTACATGTATATTCATGTTCATAAATTGTTCTTGTTGAATCAAACTTTAATTTCCAGCCAGTACCTCCAGACCCACCTGCTACATTTGTGTAACGACTACCTGTTGTAGAAATCATAATTAAACCATGATCATATGATACGACACCAAGCGCAGAACCTGATCCATCTGCAGTCGGCGTACCAGAATTAAATTCTGTTTCGTATGCTGAATCATATAAGTTTCCGTAACCATCATCTTTAACTACTATAGCAGAACCAAAAGAGTAATCTGTAAGCTCAATTGAACCAGACATTACTCCTTCACCAAAAATTTTCTGCGGTATACTAATAACATTAACATCATTATAAATTTTTCTTAAACCAAGTTCTTCATAAGACCCTGACCCAAATGTTGCTGGATGCCCAAATGGAATATGATTTGAATCTAAAACATGTTGTGGCTGAGGTGCATTATATAATCTATTATCTGAATGTGCAAATTCAAAGAAATTTAATTTTATTTGTCTGTATAACGGTTCTTTATAAACTTTAATAACTTCACCTTTAGAATTGGTGAATGTATTGACTGGTGATGTTGCTGTGCTAAATCCTGGATTCCCTATCATACTACCAGTAGTTGCATGCAAAGGCATAATATCTAAGTCTGTAGAAGTATCTACACCACCATAATACTGTACTGAAAATTGTTTATGTACTTCGTAAGGTGTTACTGCTTTATCTTGTTGTCTAATTGGTGTGAACATACGTATCCCATGTTTACAATAAATATTCTACAACAATTAAAATAAAATGGTAACCTTTGAATTAGAAGTCTAATCTTACTTTAATTAATGCTTCTCTACTAGATGATTTTAATATTGGTCTAGAAAGTTTAGCAACTGCTAACAATTCATTGGCACCGTTGTAAAGACCAACTGTAGAAATATAAGATTGTGGATCAGTTCGAAATGAAGGTACTGTTAATGTATTATCTGATGATGTAAAGTAAGTAGGATTCTGACTATGATTATACATGTTATGCTTAACTCTACAGAAATAATGTGTAGATCTTATTGATTCTTCCCTTCTAGATGAAAAATAAATGCCACCTTGAATAGCTTGTACAAATCTATTTGTATTATTATCATCATTATCAGTACTGACAGCATAGCCACTTAAAAAAGTTGCCCCACCTAATGCAGTAGCATCAAGTATAATTACTCCTGATTCTGGATAAAACTTACCGAATGAATTGTTACCAATGCCCGCTGGCGATGTTGCAGTACCAGAAGCAATAGAGCCAGAAATTACATTAAATTCTCTTGTTGTACTTTTAATTGTAGGATCACTTGTTGCACCACTATTATCAATCATCTTTTTTACACTGCCATCAGAGCCAGATAAATGTAGTTCCCAATTACCTGGATCCATTTTTTCTTTAAGTCGACTACGATTTACAGAAATTGCGAATACTTCTTGTGATGATGTAACTCCTGCATCACCATCTAATTGAAAGTATTCTGTATTTTGTGGTAATAATAAATTTCTAAATTGTCTATAAATTGCTTTTGATGCTGCATAATCTGCGTCACCAGTTTTTGAACCGGATCCTGCGTAGTTACCGTAAGCAGCAGAAAATTGTACAGAAGCAGTAGCATCTGTGCCAACAGCTCCTTGATAGACATCTAAATAAAACTGTCCTGTGCTTCCGCTCTGAACAGAAGATGTATGAAAACTAGTTAGTGTTCCGACTCCGCCTGACCACATCCCTGAAGACACAATGCTTATCTGACTTGTGATCTTGTCATTTTCTTCGATTGATGTAAATATACCTTGTTGTGTTGCCATTCTAAGCTCTCCTATTCGCTAATAAATATTACCGAATTTAGTTTTTATTTTATATCTTATTTCGGATTTACCGTGACCTTAACTTCTTTAGTCACCCCAGAATTTATACCAGTTATTTTTATTGTTACTTCTTGTGCAGTTGCAACATATTTTGATACCAATGTCACAGCATTACCTGTAATAGTTTGTGGACTTCCAATTGGTTTACCTAATCCTGGCTTTTTTGGTTTCCTAATAAAAGGCACATTTGGTTTTTTGCTTATTAGTCCAGGCGTTTTTCTTGCTTTTCTTTTCGCATTTGATATTAGAGCATCTGTATTTTTCTTAGATTTTGAAGATTTCCCACCTCGATTTTTTAATGTTTTTGGCATTATGTATCCTTA
>LWDU01042441.1_pt1 | contig 23530 bp, 24 predicted proteins | sample 727161 | NCBI WGS metagenome assembly LWDU01 (sample SAMN04566230, study PRJNA314399) | hydrothermal vent metagenome | isolation source: deep sea hydrothermal plume seawater | place: Mexico: Gulf of California, Guaymas Basin | collected 2004-07-11
AAATTCGAGTTGGGTAACTCTTAAAAAGGAGAGAGAAATTTGCAATAGGTGTTTTTATTGTATCACTTTGATCTATATTATGTGGATCAATTTGAAATAAATACTTAAAGAAACAATAAATGGAAGTCGGGGCGACGGTTTGCACAATTCCATGTAACGGATTGATTATTGGTGTAGTTGGCTTTACCCGAGGTTTTTTACATGATCAGCGCATTTTCTATAAAGAAAATCTAGGTTATCTTTATGAGTGCGATCAATAATTCTTTGACCATCATCACTATGATGAAGAATGTTATGAATTAAGCCATATACTGATTTCATATTTTTGCGATCTTTACTCTTGAGATTGTAGTCAGATATATTTAACCATCTGCCTTCTGCTGAAGTAATAATCTTGTCTAACTGCGTGATAACTTCACTAATGTCTGAATTTAAACCCATGCGCTTATTCTACCGTAACGGACTTTGCTAAATTGCGTGGTTTGTCGACATCGGTTCCTTTGACCAAGGCCACATGATAGCTCAGGAGTTGCAAAGGTATGGTAAAGATAATTGGCGCTGTAATTCGACCAAGGTTGGAGGTGACAGGAATAACATCCATTGCTTTCATCGACTTGACATGTGAATCTTCATCCTCAAAAACAATCATTTGCGAACCTCTAGATTTAATCTCTTGAAGATTGGATTTTAATTTGTTAAGAAGTTCATCATTCGGCGCAATTGCAACCACTGGGATGCTCTCGTCAATAAGTGCAATCGGACCATGCTTAAGTTCGCCAGCAGGGTAGGCTTCAGCGTGGATATAACTGACCTCTTTTAGCTTAAGTGCACCTTCCATGGCAATGGCGTGCATCGTGCCCCGGCCGACAAAAAGAGCGCTGGTTTTGTCTTTAAAACGTTTTGCTAATTCTATTATTTGATCTTCTTGTTTTAACGCCTTGTTGACTAGGCCGGGAAGGCGTTTTAAGCCTTCGACAATAGCTTTTTCTTGTTTTTTATTTATCGTTTTTTGAGTGACGCCCATAGATGTTACAAGCAATGCAAGTGCAACCAGCTGCGTGGTAAATGCTTTAGTGCTGGCAACACCAATCTCAGGGCCTGCATGAGTGAGAAAAGTGAGTTCCGATCCTCTGGTGATGCTGGATTCTGCTGAGTTGCAAATGCAAAGTGTGTTGATTTTGCTATTGATTTTCTTGGCTGTTTTAAGTGCTTCAAGCGTGTCTGCGGTTTCACCGCTTTGTGAAATGGTAACGAAAAGTGTGCCGTCCAATAGAATTGGGTGGCGATAGCGATATTCACTAGCCACTTCAATGTTGCAGCGAATTCTTGCAATATCCTCAAACCAATATTTTGCAACGAGGCCAGCATTGTAACTGGTGCCACAGGCAATAATCTGCACCTGTTTAATTTTCTTGAAGATGCGCTGTGCTTTCGGTCCAAAAGCTGAAATTAAAACATTTTCTTTAGTAATACGAGACTCAAGGGTGTCCCTGATTGCTTGCGGCTGCTCAAAGATCTCTTTTTGCATAAAGTGCTGATAGTCACCTAAACTTACCTGACCTTTATTAAGTTTTGAAGTTTTGACGGGTCTCTCAACTTGATTACCACCCTCATCATAAATCGTCACTTTGGTCAAAGTGAGTTCGGCAATATCACCTTCTTCGAGAAAGATAAACTCTTTAGTAACTGGCAACAGAGCCATCTGGTCTGAGGCAATATAGTTGCCATTTTTCCCAACACCAATGACTAGGGGCGAGCCTTTGCGGGTTGCAATAAGCGTGTCTGGGTATTTTGGAGAAACCACCCCCAGGCCGTAAGCGCCATCGAAAGTTGCTGTCGCTTTTTGAACGGCTTCAAGCAGTGTCTCACTGGATTGCATGGATAAATGTATTGCGTGGGCAATAACCTCGGTATCGGTATCAGAGGTGAATTTATAACCTTGCTCTTTTTGTGAAGTTTTAAGGTCTAGGTAATTTTCAATAATACCGTTGTGTACGACGCTGACGCTGTGATTGCAAATGTGTGGGTGAGCGTTGCGATTGGATGGTTCACCGTGCGTTGCCCAACGAGTGTGAGCAATGCCAATATTACCTTTTATTTTATTCTTTTTGGTTTTTAACTTTTCTTCAAGGTTGACGACTTTGCCGACGGCTCTTGCGCGATTAAGAGAGTTGTTCTCTGCCAATACAACCAAGCCAGATGAATCGTAACCACGATACTCTAGGCGTTTTAAGCCGTCTAATAATATCGAGATAACATCTTGACTGGCTACTCCGCCAACGATTCCACACATAGGGCGCTTTAAAAGGGTTTGAAATGAAGATTATAATGAACAATTGAGCTCGATCGCAACAGAACATTCATTATAAAAAGACAATGATTCGTTGACATTAAACAGCAACCACAGATTTTGTTGATAAGACTATCTCATGTTGCTTGCCAATTAAATTCATCAATAAACATATGCGCTCATCGGAATTATAGCTATTGAAAATAGCTTCGCAGCCTTCGAATGCGCCTTCAGTTATTTGCACTTTGTCCCCAGATTTAAAGCTACTGAGCTCAATCACTTTGTCAACGGTTTGGTTGTGACGAGCCTTGATGCAGTGAATAACATCATCTCGTACTTTGGCAAATTGGAGGCCAAATCTGACAAAATTAGACACACCTCTGGTGGAGTGAATAGGTGTCCAACTTTGGGATTTGTCGTCTAATTGAACAAACAGGTAGCGAGGAAAAAGCGACACAGTTTTATTGTTAATAACCGCTTTTGGATGGAAAACCGTGTAGTTCTGATTGAGCAAGTGTTGCTCGGCAATTGCCTCTTGTCTAGGTTTAGATTGAATCATGTACCAATTTTTCATGCAGGCTATTATAAACGATTGATATCCATATTGACCTCTATTGTTATGTTTTAGCAAGCGGAGTAAAGCGACGTTTTAGACTATAATTCTTAGTCAATGAAAGCCGACCTTCACAATCATTCTTACTACTCCGATGGCGTATTGTCACCGAGCGCAGTGGTCGGCCTCGCCGATGAGGCGGGTTGTGATTTGTTTGCATTGACAGATCACGACACAACGGATGGCTTGGGTGAGGCTATAGAGGCAGCAGCCGAATTACCAGTGAACTTGGTTACCGGCGTGGAAATATCGGCTTTTTGGCGTAATATGACCATTCATATTGTTGGTCTTGACCTTGACACGGAATGCGAAGAGCTGCAAGCAGGATTGCGACACAATCAAGAACAGAGGGCTGAGCGGGCTGAACGTATTGCGCTTGGCTTGAGACGCGCAGGCATTGCAGATGCTATGGAAAAAACACAAGCACTCAGTAAAACATCGATGTTAACTCGTACGCATTTTGCGCAAATGCTCATTCAAGAGGGTTATTGTAAGGATATGAAATCCGTCTTTAGGCGTTTTCTTGTCGGCAAAAAACCTGGTGGTACTCGGGTCGAATGGAAGGAGTTTGATGAGGTTATTGGCTGGATACACGCCGCAGGTGGTAGGGCGGTGCTGGCGCACCCTTTCCGCTACCGCATGACAAATACAAAAATCAAGAAAATGCTGCTAGATTTTAAAGAGGCTGGCGGCGACGCTATGGAGGTAATCACAGCAACCAGTACTGCTGATGAGATTAGTTGGAGTGAGCAATGGGCAAGCGAATTTAATTTGTTATCCTCATGCGGCTCTGACTACCACGGATGGCCCAACCAAAGAATTCGAATGGGTCGACTTGCTGACTTGCCTGAATCCAGTAATGAAATTTGGAAACATTTCACATGTCGATATTAATCAGTATTCACCCGGAAAATCCACAAGATCGCTACGTCAAACAAGTGATCGAGGCGCTCAATTCTGGTGGCGTCATTGCCTATCCAACGGATTCAGGATATGCCTTGGGTTGCACACTGGGAAACAAGAATGGCCTAGAACAAATTAGGCGAATTAGAGAGCTGGATAAGCATCACCACTTCACCTTAATGATGCGCGACTTATCTCATGTCGGCGAATACGCCAAGCTGGATAACACCTCGTTTCGTTTAATGAAGAAGATATTACCTGGCGCTTATACCTTTATTCTTGAGGGTGCAAGAGGTGTACCCAATAGGCTTCTGCACTCAAAAAGAAAAACGATTGGTCTGAGAATCTCCCACCATAAGGTGGTGCAGGCGATTTTGGATGGATTAGATGAGCCGCTGATGAGTGTTTCACTGATCCTTGGGGACGCCGAATTCTATAATGCTTGGGATGTTGAGGACAGCGTTGGCAATTTGGTTGAAGTTGTTATTGATGCAGGGCACTGCCCGCCTGAACCCACAACGGTAATTGATCTCTCTGGGGAGCGTGCAGAAGTCGCAAGACTCGGCGCTGGTAGTGTTGAGCTTCTGAGTTAAAAGCGAACTTGCTATCATTAAGTAATTACAATATAATTACTTGCATATGGCACAAATAATCAAAATTGGCAATTCACAAGGAATACGCATTCCTAAGCCTATTGTTGAGCTTGCAAATCTAGCTGGCAAAGAATTAGAGTTTGTAGTGCTTGGTGAGGGATTACTAATTACCGCAGTAAAGAAGCCAAGAGCGGCTTGGCAAATCGACAATGAATTGATGGGGTTAGAAATACAATGGAAATGGTAGAGGAAAGTTTGAATCGATTTGATGTCTGGCTTGTTTTAAAAAATCCCGATAAAGGTCGGGTTGTTGAAAATTTGGGTCTTTGCACCATTATCTCGCCCGATGAGCTAAATACGCTTCCCAATAGAATTGTTGCACCAATGACAACCGAGTGCGAAAAATTACCCAGCCGAATTGAGTGTAACTTTGACAATGCGAAGGGCTATATCATGCTCGATCAAATGCGAGTGATTGATAAACTTTGCTTTGTTAAAAAGTTGGGCTCCCTAGAGTCTGAAGTACACGCTAAATTGTGTGATTGCCTACAGGAGTTCTTTGCGCTGTAGCGAGCCTGTGCGTATAATTAGCGACTTTCGTTAATTTAATAGAAACATGAAAGCCGCCGAGATTCGACAAAAATTCCTTAGTTATTTTGAAAGCAATGGCCACACAATTGAGGCCAGCGCTTCGTTGGTGCCTCATAACGACAAAACACTGCTTTTTGTTAATGCCGGTATGGTGCCTTTTAAGGATGTTTTTATTGGTGCGGTTAAAAGAGACGACAAACGTGCCGTTTCTTGTCAGCGCTGCGTCAGAGCGGGTGGCAAGCATAACGATTTAGAAAATGTTGGTTACACGGCACGTCACCACACATTTTTTGAAATGCTGGGCAACTTCAGTTTTGGCGATTACTTTAAAACCGAAGCGATTGGTTTTGCCTGGGAATTTCTAACTGTAGAATTAAAACTACCTAAAGAAAAACTTTGGGTAAGTGTCTTTGAAGACGATGACGAAGCGGTTGATATTTGGGTTAATGAAATTGGCTTCCCTGCGGATCGTATTTCGCGTTGCGGCGCCAAGGATAATTTCTGGCAAATGGGCGATACCGGCCCTTGCGGCCCTTGCAGTGAAATCTTCTATGACCACGGCGATCATATCCAAGGAGGGCCTCCAGGCACACCTGAAGAAGATGGTGATCGCTTTATCGAAATTTGGAATTTAGTATTCATGCAGTTTGACCGTCAACAAGACGGCACGCTTGTGCCTCTTGAGGCGCCAGGTATTGATACTGGTATGGGTTTGGAGCGCTTGGCGGCAGTGCTACAGCACGAGAACAACAACTACGACATTGATAGCTTTAAAGAAATTACCGCTGAAATTGTTGCTCTAACACCAAAAGAAAACAACATTACTGATGACAATGCGTCGGTCAGGGTAATCGCCGATCATATTCGCTCAACGGCATTTATGATTGTTGATGGCATCCTTCCTTCTAATGAAGGTCGAGGTTATGTTCTTAGGAGAATTATTCGTCGTGCTATTCGCCACGGACACACACTAGGCATTAAAGATGTCTTCTTTTACAAGTTAGCTAAAGTTTTGGCCAGCCAATACAAAGTTGCTTGTCCTGAAATGGCTGAAAATCTAGCTAATGTTGAAAAGGCACTTAAGAAAGAAGAGGGGCGCTTTATTCAGACGCTTGACCTTGGCATGGGTATTTTGGAATCAGCGATTGGTGAATTAAAAGGCAAAGAAATTGACGGCGAAACAGCCTTTAAGCTGTATGACACGTACGGCTTCCCAGTTGATTTAACTGCTGACGTTGCTAGAGAGCGCGGCCTAACGATTGATATGGCTGGTTTTGACAAAGCAATGGAGGCGCAGAAAAATCGCGCTCGCCAAGCGGGAGATTTTGACGCCAAGGTTGCATCGATTTCCATCGAACATGCAACAGACTTTTTGGGCTATGCGCTTTATGAAAATAGCGCAAATATTGCTGCGATTATTAAGGACGGAGTCAAGGTTGACTCAATCTCTGAGGGCGATGAAGCCATTGTTATTCTGAATCAAAGCAGTTTTTACGGTGAATCTGGCGGCCAAGTTGGTGACAGTGGTACGCTCGTGGCAAGCGATGCAGAATTTCGAGTGACTGATACACAAAAACAAGCTTCCAGCGCCTTTGAGCATTACGGCGCTTTAACCAATGGCATATTGAATGTTGGTGATATTGTGGAAGCCAAAGTGGATGTTGAGCGACGCAAGAAGATCATGAATAACCACTCGGCAACGCATCTTATGCATGAGGCCTTAAGACAAATTTTAGGTGACGGCGTTCAACAAAAAGGCTCATTGGTTGAGAGTGATAAATTACGTTTTGACTTTTCTCATGATGAAGTCATTACTAGCGAAGATCTTAATAAAGTCGAAGCAATTGTCAACAGACAAATTCTTGGCAACGCTCAAGTTGAGACCGAAGAAACCGACATTGAAACTGCCAAGAAAAAAGGCGCAATGGCATTATTTGGTGAAAAATACGGTGACAGTGTTCGTGTATTGTCTATGGGTGACGACAACTTCTCGGTCGAGCTTTGTGGTGGTACCCATGTTGAGCGTTTGGGCGATATTGGTCGTTTTAAAATTCTATCAGAAAGTGGTATTGCAGCCGGCATTCGACGTATTGAGGCGGTTACAGGATTTGATGCTTATCAGTTAGATAAAAAAATAGAATCAAGCCTTAATCAAATTGCAAAACTTACTAAATCTAATAGTGCTCAAGCTGTGGACAAGGTTACTCAATTGATTAAAAATCAAAAAGCACTTGAAAAACAAATTGCGTCGTTCCAAAAACAATTGGCCAGCTCTCAAGGGGATGAATTAACCGATCAAGCAAAAGAGGTTAATGGTGTCAAGTTGCTTGTAACCGAAGTTACCGGTGTTGGTGCTAAAGATTTGCGTGATTTAGCGGATAAATTAAAAGATAAATTAGGCTCAGCAGTGATTGTCCTGGCGGTTGTTGATGGTGATAAAGTTGCCTTAGTTGCAGGCGTCACCAAAGACTTAACCGATAAATATCAAGCGGGGAAAATCCTCAACCATGTTGCGACCCAAGTCGGCGGCAAGGGCGGAGGCCGACCAGATATGGCACAGGGCGGCGGTACGGATCCTAGTGGATTGAAGTCCGCATTAGCCTCGGTCGCTGATTTAATCTGACCTTACAAATTCTTTTTACCACTATCTGCGTTAACGGTCGATTCGAACTAGTCATTTACTTTTCGTAAACTCCTGTTTTGAGTCTCCCTTTCGCCTTGCTATAGATAAAAATCTCTTCGTAATCTTTTTGTAAACTTAATACTTACTCACACAATTGTGAGTTGCAGAGGCATTCCAATTGCTTAGTTGAATAAGCTACTTGTTTTTTATTGAATAATATCAACGGGTATAATATTTCGCCTATGGATTGGATGCAGTTATCACTACAAACAGATCAAGCGAATGCAGATTTAGTTTCTGAGGTGTTAATGGGTCTGGACTCGGTTTCGATTACTTATCTAGATACGCACGATGATGCTATTTATGAGCCGCCAGTGGGCGAAACGCCATTATGGCAGCACGTTACTATCAATGCTTTGTTTGATATGGGTGTTGACCAAAGCCACGTCAGTAAAACATTGCTGGATTTGTGTGATACCAAGATATTGCATTTTGAGGTATTGGCTGATCGCGTGTGGGAAGATGAGTGCAAGAAAGATTTCCATGCAATGCAATTTGGCAATCGAATTTGGATCTGCCCATCATGGGAGGCCCAGTCTGAACTGCCCGATGATGCTATTGTCATTGATATGGATCCTGGTTTGGCGTTTGGGACCGGTACACATCAAACTACAGACTTGTGTTTGCAACACTTAGACAATCATCCACCCAAAGATTTAGCGGTGATTGACTACGGTTCCGGCACGGGTATTCTGGCGATTGCAGCGGCTAAATTAGGCGCAATAAGTGTTGTAGCTGTAGATAACGACCCTCAGGCGGTGCTGGCAACAAAAGCCAATGTTGCGAATAACCAATGCGATGATATTATTGCAATTCATCACACGGATGATAATACGGTACTTGAAAAGTGCGATTTATTGGTTGCCAATATCCTAGCCAATCCTTTGGTGGAGTTGGAGTTAACTTTTTCTGGCCTTGTTAAAGAGGGTGGTGGTATTGTTCTTTCCGGTATTTTAGATGAGCAATTGGAGATGATATTAGAAGCGTACAAAAGGCATTTCGATTGCCTTGAGGTGCAGCAAAAAGACGAATGGTGTCGAGTTTCTGGCACTAGAAATAACAACAATTAAAATTTTATTATGACGCAAGCAGCAACAAAACCTATTAAGGCAGTATCTCTTATTTCCGGTGGTCTAGACTCACTCCTAAGTACCAAGTTAATGATCGATCAAGGTATTCATGTCGAGGGCATTAACTTTTTTACGGGCTTTTGTGTTGAGGGCCATACCCATGCTATTCGCAAGCAGAAAAAAGACAAGCCGAAGCGCAATAATGCCCTGTGGGTTGCAGAGCAATTAGGCATTAAGCTGCATATTATTGATGTTATTGAGGAGTATCGAGACGTACTTTTAAACCCTAAACACGGTTACGGTAAAAACATGAATCCGTGTCTGGATTGCAAGGGCTTTATGGTGAAAAAAGCCAAAGAGTGGATGCTTGAAAACGACTTCGACTTTATTATTACCGGTGAGGTGATGGGTCAAAGGCCGATGTCGCAGCGCAAAGAAACGATGCCTATTGTTCAGCAAGAGTCTGGGGCCAATGATTTGCTATTGCGTCCATTATGCGCAAAGCATTTACCGCCAACAAAACCCGAGCTTGAAGGCTGGGTTGATCGTGAGCAGTTGCTCGATTTTTCGGGCCGTAACAGAAAGCCGCAAATGGCTTTAGCCAAAGAATACGGATTTGATGATTACGCCACACCCGCAGGTGGTTGTTGCTTCCTTACCGATAAGCAATACTCGGATAAATTGGTTGATATGTGGGAGGCCAGAGGCTCTCGCGAGTATCAACTGGATGACTTGATGATGCTTAAGGTTGGTAGACACATCCGTCCAAATAAGCGCTTTAAATTAATTGTTGCTAGAGAAGAGGGCGAGGTTAAATTTATGGAGGGTTATCGTAACCAATATTCCAATCTTTACCCAACAAGCTGCAATGGCCCATTGGCGCTAATTGATGGTCAACCTAATCAAGAGGACTTAAAAACTGCCGCAAGAGTCATAGCGCGCTATTCTCAGGGTCGAGGCGAAGCGTCTGTTGATGTGGAAGTGCGATTGGAATCGGGCGTTCAGCAGCAATTCAGTGTGGAGCCGTTGTCTGAGATACCACAAGAGTGGTTTATCTAAGCCAAAGAACTAAATTCATTTAATCTCTTTGTTTTCGTATTTCTTCTTTAGTCATTTAGAGTATCTAAACTCCTTTCAGAAGAAAGACTTCATGCCTCGATATTAAAAGAATTAAATCCTTTGTAAATGGGTTGCTGTGATTTTTCCCTAAGTCATTTAGGTCAACTAAAATCCTGTCGGAAAAAAAACAGGCGCGCCTCAAGCTAGAAAGAATTTCCTAATCTACTGAAAATTTGTAATTGGTTAACTAGCCGCCACCAACAGCCTTAATAATTTCGATTTTATCGTTATCGGATAGAGAAAATTCTTCATGAACGGATTTGGGGATGATGGTCTCGTTGACTTCCAGTGCAATTCTCTGATTTTGACAGCCTAAGTGTTCAATTAAGTCGATAATATTGGCGTTATCAGGCAATTTTACGATCTCACCGTTGACGAGCAATTTCACAATAATTTTATTTGGTGATTAATGCCATAATTATAACATTTGATCTTAAATAAAAAACCATCGCATGGTAAAATTTACGAAGTTTTTTGTGTGATTTTTATTGGAGATTTATTTTGCCCCACCCCGCTTTATTAGCACTTGAAGATGGTCAACTTTTTTGGGGCCAATCAATCGGCTCTAATGGCGATACAGTCGGAGAAGTGGTATTCAATACCGCCATGACTGGTTATCAGGAAATCCTTACCGACCCCTCTTATTCGCAACAAATTGTTGCACTCACTTATCCTCATATTGGCAATACTGGCATAAATACAGTTGACGAAGAGTCTGGCGCCATTTATGCGGCTGGCCTTATTGTTCGTGATTTGCCGTTAGCGTTGAGTTCTTGGCGATCGCAAATGAGCCTTGATGAATACTTATCGAGTAATAATATTGTCGCCATTTCAGATATTGATACTCGAGCATTAACGCGACATTTGCGCGTCAACGGCGCACTAAAAGGCTGTATTGTTGCCGGTGAAAATATTGATGAAAAAGAAGCGATTGCCAAAGCGCAAGGTTTTGCCGGATTGAAAAATATGGATTTGGCGAAAGTGGTTTCCACTATAGATTCATATAGCTTTAACCAGGGCAGTTACGATTTAGAAGCGACAGACTTTATAAAGACTGAGTCAAAGTTTAAAGTTGCTGTTTATGATTACGGCGTTAAGAAAAATATTTTAAGAATGCTGGTTGATCGAGGTTGTGAATTAACCGTTTTTAATGCACAAGCGAGTGTAGATGACATTTTAGCAATCGAACCTGACGGCGTTTTTCTTTCCAATGGTCCGGGCGATCCGGAGCCTTGCGATTACGCTATTGATAGCATTAAAACACTACTTGACAAAGATTTACCTATTTTTGGTATTTGCTTAGGTCACCAGTTGTTGTCGCTTGCTAGTGGTGCAAAGACTGAGAAAATGAAATTTGGCCATCATGGTGCCAACCACCCAGTGCAAGATCTAGCCACAGGGCAGGTTATGATTACTTCACAGAATCATGGTTTTGCGGTTTCAGAAGTTGATATGCCGGCGCATTTAGAAGTGACCCATCGCTCACTCTTTGACCAAACTATTCAAGGCGTCAGTGTTAAAGGAAAATCGGCCTTTAGTTTTCAAGGGCATCCTGAGGCCTCGCCAGGCCCGCACGATGTAAGCGGCTTGTTTGATCAATTTATTGAGAGTATGTCAAAATGAAGAAATCTTTAATAGGCTTACTATTAACTTTTTCTTTGGCATTTTCCGTTAGTGCGAATGGTGCGAACAATGATCCTTTAGAGAGTCTTAACCGGGTATTTTTCAGCTTTAATCAAGTCTTGGATGAGGCTTTTATTAAGCCTGCGGCAAAAAGTTATGAAAAAATAATGCCATCGTTTTTTAAAGATAGATTGGGTGATTTTTTCTCCAATTTGGGCGATGTGGCCACGGGTGCAAACCAATTGCTGCAATTTCGCTTTGACGAAGGTTTTGAAACGGTAGGTCGTGTAGCGGTCAACTCAACCGTGGGTTTGGGTGGTTTATTTGACGTCGCTACAGGAATGGACCTGAAGAAGGGTGATGAGGATTTTGGTCAAACAATGGGCGCTTGGGGTATTGGTCAAGGGCCTTATTTGGTGCTGCCGTTTTTTGGCTCGACAACGTTGCGTGATTTGACCGGCACAGTAGCCGATGCAAAGCTAGATGCAAGCATGTTTGATGGCTTGGACGGCGTTGAAAAAAGAACATTAAGTGCACTGGATGTTCTCAGTGCAGAAAAAGATAAAACAAATGTGAGTGTTTCATTTGCATCAGACGATGCTTATATAGTTCAGAGACAATTGTATTTTAGTGAAAGAGAAATGGCCATTTTGGATGGCCTTCCAGCCGTTAGTAGCGAATAATTTTATTTAGAGAATCATGCCAAAAAGACAAGACATAAAAAGCATTTTAATCATCGGCGCAGGCCCTATTGTAATTGGTCAGGCTTGTGAGTTTGACTACTCCGGCGCCCAGGCATGTAAAGCGCTACGTGAAGAGGGTTACCGAGTGATTTTGGTTAACTCAAATCCAGCCACGATCATGACTGACCCGAAAATGGCTGACGCGACCTACATCGAGCCAATCGAGTGGAAAACAGTTGAAAAAATTATTGAAAAAGAAAGGCCTGATGCGCTATTGCCAACAATGGGCGGTCAAACGGCACTTAATTGCGCACTAGATTTGGACTATAACGGCGTATTAGAAAAGTACAACGTGGAAATGATTGGCGCCAACAAAGAAGCCATTGACAAAGCGGAAGATCGTGATTTATTCCGTAAAGCAATGCTGAAAATTGGCTTGGATATGCCTAAAGCAGCAGTTGCGCATAATTTAGACGACGCCTTTAAAATTCAAGCAACGGTTGGCTTTCCAACAGTTGTTCGCCCATCTTTTACGATGGGTGGTTCTGGTGGTGGTATTGCATACAACAAAGAGCAATTTGTTGAAATTTGTCAGCGCGGCTTGGATTTGTCACCGACTAACGAACTGCTGGTTGAAGAATCTATTTTGGGCTGGAAAGAGTTTGAGATGGAAGTGGTGCGCGACCATAAAGACAATTGTATTATTATTTGCTCGATTGAAAACTTCGACCCAATGGGTATTCACACTGGTGATTCCATTACCGTTGCCCCAGCACAAACACTAACCGATAAAGAATATCAAGTGATGCGCAATGCCTCTCTTGCGGTGCTGAGAGAGATCGGCGTTGACACCGGTGGCTCAAATGTGCAATTTGCCGTTAATCCTGAAGATGGTCGATTGACCGTCATTGAGATGAATCCTAGAGTTTCTCGTTCGTCCGCCTTGGCTTCAAAAGCAACCGGCTTTCCAATTGCTAAAGTGGCTGCGAAGCTGGCCGTGGGTTACACTCTTGACGAGCTTACTAACGACATTACGGGTGGCCAAACCCCGGCTTCATTCGAACCAAGTATTGACTATGTTGTCACTAAAATTCCGAGATTTGCCTTCGAAAAATTCCCGAATGCAGACGATCGCTTAACCACACAAATGAAATCGGTTGGCGAAGTAATGGCGATGGGCTCAACCTTTCAAGAGTCTTTACAAAAAGCACTTCGTGGCCTCGAGACCGACAAATCGGGCTTAGACCCTATTGTTGACCTAAGCGCCGATGATGCACGCAGTAGAATCCGTAGCGAGCTGATTTCAGCTGGCCCAGATAGAATTTTCTACCTTGCCGATGCCTTTAGATTTGGCATGACACAGGAAGAGGTTTTTGATCTTTCAAAAATTGATCCGTGGTTTTTAGCTCAGGTTGAAGATCTGGTGAAGTCTGAAATGGCTATTACCGGTTTGCTTATTGCTGAAGTTGAACGCAACACTTTGTTCCAATTAAAGCGTAAAGGTTTTTCTGACAGTCGCCTTGCCAGTTTGCTGTACTGCAGCGAAGAAGCGGTACGCCAAAGAAGAGCGATTCTTAATATCAAGCCAGTATTTAAGCGCGTAGACAGCTGTGCGGCGGAGTTTGATACGCAAACAGCTTACCTGTATTCCACTTACCAACTAGAGTGTGAAGCCAACCCAACTAACAACAAAAAAATCATGATTTTGGGCGGTGGCCCTAACCGTATTGGTCAAGGTATTGAGTTTGACTATTGTTGTGTTCATGCTTCCATGGCGCTTAGAGAAGACGGCTACGAAACCATCATGGTCAACTGCAACCCAGAAACCGTTTCAACCGATTATGACATTTCAGACAGATTGTATTTTGAGCCGTTAACGCTAGAAGACGTACTGGCGGTTATTGAAATTGAAAAACCTGAAGGTATTATTGTGCATTATGGTGGTCAGACGCCGCTTAAATTAGCGCAAGCCCTTGAGGATAGTGGTGCCACAATTATTGGAACCAGTCCAGATGCTATTGATTTGGCGGAAGATAGAGAGCGTTTCCAAAAAATGATTCAAAAATTAGGCTTAAAGCAGCCACATAATGGCACGGCACGTTCACAAGAACAAGCCATTGCTATTGCGGACGCTATTGGTTTCCCATTAGTTGTTCGACCTTCTTATGTTCTTGGCGGGCGTGCGATGCAAATTGTATTCGACAAGGACAGCCTTGAGCGCTATATGCACACTGCGGTTCAGGTGTCTAATGACTCCCCTGTATTGCTAGATTCATTCCTAGATCACGCCATTGAGGTTGATATTGATGTGATTAGTGACGGTACAGATGTTGTCATTGGCGGCATCATGGAGCATATTGAGCAAGCCGGTATTCATTCGGGTGACTCAGCATGTTCTTTACCGCCATACTCGCTACCAAAGGATGTTTGTGATGAAATGCGCGAACAGGTGATTGCGATGGCGAGAGAGCTGAATGTGATTGGATTAATGAACACACAGCTTGCCTATCAAGACGGCGAAATCTATGTGATTGAGGTCAATCCAAGAGCTTCACGCACTGTGCCGTTCGTCTCTAAAGCAATTGGTGTTCCTCTTGCCAATATTGCCGCACGAGTAATGGCGGGCACTTCCCTGAAAGAACAAGGCTTTACCGAAGAAGTTATTCCAACACACTTTTCGGTTAAAGAGTCCGTTTTCCCATTTAATAAGTTCCTGGGTGTTGATCCAATTTTAGGGCCAGAAATGCGCTCTACTGGCGAAGTAATGGGTATTGGCAGTACTTTCCCAGCAGCCTTTGATAAAGCCTTCTTGGCGGCCGGTGAAATCCTACCTACTGGTGGCAAGGTGTTTGTTAGTTTGCGTAATTTAGATCGCGGTCACTTGGTGCGCTTGGGTGAAAAATTGGTGCGCAATGGTTTTGAAATTGTCTCAACCCGAACTAACAAGGAAATCTTGAATGAGGCAGGTGTTGAATGTACAATGGTCAACAAGGTCTCTGAAGGCTCTCCGCATATTGTCGATATGATTAAAAACGATGAAATCGGTCTAATCATTAATTCTACTGACGACACTCAGAGTCTTGAAGATGCAGCTGTAATTCGTTGCCAGGCTTTGGTACATAAAGTTCCTTGCACTACAACGGTTGCTGCGGCTTACGCGATGATCGATGGCCTAAAGTCAAACGACATGCTTGAAGTACATTCGCTTCAATCTCTACATCAATAAAGGCTAGTTAGAATATATGGAAGTAATACCAATGACCGTTGCTGGCGTCAAGGCGTTAGAAATTGAATTATCACAACTCAAGGATGTTGAGCGTCCGCGCATCGTCAATGATATTGCTACGGCTAGAGAACATGGTGATCTTAAAGAAAACGCAGAGTATCACGCCGCTAAAGAAGAGCAAGCATTTGCCGAAGGTCGTATTCAAGAAATCGGATCAAAGCTTTCACGCATGCAAGTGATTGATGTTACACAACTTAATCAAGACGGCCGTTGTGTATTCGGCACCACGATTAGCTTGATGAATCTGGCTGACGACAGAGAGACCGCTTATCAAATCGTTGGCGAAGATGAGGCTGATATTTCTTTGGGAAAGATCTCTTGTCATTCCCCAATTGCCAGGGCATTATTGGGCAATGAAGAGGGTGATGAAGTTACCGTTAAAGCGCCAAAAGGCGACATTATTTACGAAATCCTAGAGGTTCAGTATATATAGTCACGTTTGATGGTCTATCTAATAATCAGATCTGGCCTATTATTCTTTCACCAGTAGTATGATGAAGGCCTTATTATTCACTTTTATAGATATGGGTACACTCTGACGGTGTATCTCTATCCTTTTTTTTGTCGGAGAAAAATATGCCAGCCTTATTGTCAAATGTAGACCCTGATGGATTGTTAGAGTATTCAGTCGTTTTTACAGACCGCTCATTAAACCATATGTCCCAATCGTTCCAAGCGGTGATGAACGACGTTTCCACGTCACTAAAGTCTGTGTATAACGCAGAAGCGGTGGTTTTAGTGCCCGGTGGCGGCACTTACGCAATGGAGGCGGTTGCAAGACAATTCGCTACAGATAAGAAATGCCTTGTTGTGCGTAATGGTTGGTTCAGTTTTCGTTGGACGCAAATTTTTGAGATGGCAAGTATTCCATCTGAAGAAATTGTTCATAAAGCGAGAAGGGAAAATGATAATTCTCAAGCGCCATTTGCGCCAGCGCCGATTGAAGAAGTAGTCGCTTCGATTAAAACAGAGAGCCCAGATTTCGTATTTGCAGCACACGTTGAAACAGCATCCGGCATTATCCTTCCCGATGACTATATCAAGGCGTTGGCTGATGCTGTGCATTCCGTGGGTGGTATGCTGGTGCTGGATTGTGTTGCTTCTGGCACTATTTGGATTGACATGAAAGATCTTGGTGTTGATGTATTAATTAGTGCACCACAAAAAGGCTGGAGCGCTTCTCCTGCATTCGGTATGGTGATGTTGGCAGAAAGTGCTAGTGCATTAATTCCGTCAACAAAGAGCACCAGTTTTTCTTGTGATCTTTTGAAGTGGTTGCAAATTATGCAGGCTTACGAAAATGGTGGGCACGCTTACCACGCAACATTGCCAACCGACGCCATAAAAAAATTCAGAGATACGATTGTTGAGACGGAAACTTTTGGCTTTGATAGAGCCAAAGTCAACCAACAGGAGTTGGGTGACAGAATTAGGGTCCTGCTCGAGGGTCACGGCATTAAGAGTGTTGCCGCCAAAGGCTTTCAAGCGCCAGGTGTTGTTGTCAGTTACACCGACGACGCAGCAATTCAGAACGGCTCTAAATTCAGCGCTTTAGGTATGCAAATTGCTGCAGGTGTTCCGCTTCAGTGCGATGAAGGTGATGACTATCAAGCATTTCGCCTAGGTTTGTTTGGGTTAGACAAGCTTGCAGACGTTGACGGTGCTGTTAAAAGATTAGAAGAAGTATTGACGAAGGTTATGTAAATTTTTCATAAAAAATGATAAATTTAGACAATTTTGTCTAAAAGTAACAGTTTTTTCACAAAATACTGATAAAAACCCCTATTATTTTGCAAATAATAGGGGTTTTTTGATGCTTATACTAATAATTATCACTATTATTCCAATAAATCGATAATTTTTAATTTTTAATATTTTTATTCATATTTACGCAAATAATAGTATTGATTACAAATTAACGGTAAACGCATTAGAATCCACTATACTCATGCTCTAAAGATATAAGAGACATCGTATTCATATGCAAGTTGAAAAAATGATAGAAAGTGACCGTAATGGCTGGCAACAGTTGTATCGTGGCTATGCTGATTTTTATCAGGCACCAATGGATCAAGCCACTCTTGATACGGTTTGGTCGTGGATTATTGATGAAAATGAGAACTTTGATGCTATCGTTATCAAGGATGATGACGGTAAACTGTTAGGCTTTATGCATTATCGGCAGATGCCATCCCCTTTAAGAGGGGTTTTAGTGGGGTTTTTGGATGACCTGTATGTTCATCCAGATGCACGAGGTAGTGGTGCAGTTCAGGCATTATTTAAGGAGTTGAAATCCATCGCTAAAGACAGAAATTGGCCGTTTATTCGCTGGATAACCGCAACGGATAATTATCGCGCTCGCTCGGTTTATGATAGGATTTCAAGCACCATTGATTATGTCACTTATCAAATGTTGACAAAATAGTAACTGATGTATTTTTTGAAACAGGAGCGCTAATGAAAAAATATCAAGGCAGCTGTCACTGCGGCGCCGTGTTGTTTACATTCCAGTCTGACTCTGTCAACACTGGTATGAGATGTAATTGCTCTTTTTGTAAACGCAAAGGTGCTGTTATGTCGACATTTACGCTTACCCCGGAAGAACTCAATATTGATGCCGGCCAAGGCGCATTAGAACTTTATCAATTTGATTCGAAGCTTGCAAAACATTATTTCTGTAGAACTTGTGGCATCAATCCTTTTCTTGAGTCGATGACTAAACCTGGAAATTTTCGCGTTAATCTTGGCTGTATTGATGCGATTGAGTTAGATCAGCTTGAGCTCAAGCTGTTTGATGGTAAAAACTTACTTTAGAAAATTGATACATAAGGAGAATTGAATGCCGATTTGGGCGATTGCATACTGCGCGTTGATTGCACTGAGCTGCGTGTTTGCACTTACATTATATAAAACAAGGCCTTCTTATTATGTGCCTGGTCAGATATTGTCATCAATTTGTAGCGTGCTTATCTTTGTTTTTTATTATGAAGCGTTTTGGACAAAGCCCCAGTCGGCAAGCATAATCCTAGCAATGATTGGTTTTACTTTGTATTGGGAGCTTTGGGAGAATCGCTTTCTTTTCCCGAAAGTGCTTAGGCCGGGCGAAGTGGCTTCTGAGCCGGAATCGCCATTTGCAGGCAAACCTTATAAAGTTAGTCCAAAAGCTTATGTTTGTTTTTGGGCGCTTGTCTCAGTCATCGCTTTGCCGATGTTTTTTATCATGGCGCAATTAATGCTGTCTTATCGTTAAATTATTTGGAGGCTGGTTATGTCAATTGAAAGTCAAAATAACTCACTTGGACAGCCGATTGGCTTAGATCTTGAGAATTGGCAGCCATGCCAGTCACCATCGCGTGAGGCGATGATTGGCCGCTTTTGCCGACTAGAGTCACTTGATGTTGGTAAGCATGCTAAATGCCTTTTTGCGGCCTTTTCATTGGACTCAAGCCAACAGAATTGGGTTTATTTGCCGTACGGGCCGTTTGCAGATTTTGAAAGCTTTACTGATTGGCTAACAACTTCTTGCTTGGGTGATGATCCACTTTTTTCTGTGATTATTAATCAAAGCAATGACGAAGTTGTTGGTATGGCAAGTTATTTACGCATTACGCCGACAATCGGTGTTATCGAGGTGGGGCACATTCATTTTTCTACCAAAATGCAAAGAACACCAATGGCAACTGAAGCAATGTATTTGATGATGGTTAGAGTTTTTGATGAATTGGGCTACAGACGCTATGAATGGAAATGTGACGCACTAAATGCACCATCAAAACGCGCTGCTGAGAGATTTGGCTTTAAATTTGAAGGTATGTGGCGCCAAGCAACCATGTATAAGGGCCGTAACCGCGATACCAGTTGGTATGCTATTATTGATAAAGATTGGCCTAGTATTAAAAAAGCGTATCAAGCTTGGTTGGGTTTGGATAATTTTGACAAAGACGGTGTTCAAAAGCTAAGCCTCTGTGTTAGTGACAGAACTTAAGTTTGGCTATCCTCTCGGATGATGTTTAGCATGTTGCGCTTTGAGTTGTGCGTTTTGAATGTGAGTGTAGAGTTGCGTGCTGGAGATGTCACTGTGGCCGAGCATTAGTTGTACCGAGCGAAGATCGGCACCTTTTTGCACGAGGTGGGTGGCAAAAGCATGGCGCAGCGAATGCGGCGATAGTGGTTTATCTATCCCAGCCTGCGTGGCGTAAGATTTGATGATGTAGAAGAAATTCTGACGACTCATGGCTTTGCCACGGTTAGAGAGGAAATAACTGTCACACTGGCCATTTTTGAGTAGTAGAGGCCTTGCTTCTTGTTCGTAAACTGTTAAATAATCAATCGCAATCTCACCCATTGGCAACATCCGTTCTTTGTTGCCTTTACCGTGAATGCGAATGTATTCATCTCGTAGGTGGATGTTGTGATAATTGAGATTAATCAACTCAGAAACCCTTAATCCACACGAATAAAGCAACTCAAGCATGGCCTTGTCACGCTTGCCAAGTGTAGTGGCATTATCTGGGGTATCTAATAGTCTTTCGACCTCGTTGATGTTTAAGAAAATTGGCAATTTTTGCTCTTGCTTGGGGTGTGATAGCTCCGCTGCAGGATTGCTATTGATCAGTTCATTGTCGTGGAGATAGTGGAAGAATAGACGCATACAAGTGAGGATGCGAGCCTGCGTTGAGGCACTCATGCCTTTTTGTTGGCGTTCTTTGAAATAGTCTTGAATGTTTTTTGGGTCTACCGATGAGAATGCTTGCTTGCTTAGCCATTTATGAAAGATACTAAGGTCGGAACGATAAGCTGATAAGGTGTTTTTACTGGCGCCAGAGCTGAGCCAGTAGTGATCAATAAATTGCTCGATTAATGCGGTGTCCATGGGTAATCATTCTACTTGAGAGTGTGATACATTTGCGCAAACCATTTCGATTTGATAGTGGGGTTTTTATCAGGCAAAAAAAATGCCAGTAAAAACTGGCATTTTTAAAATAAGGTTTCGCTTATCTCTTTTTAAGCTTCTCAGTAATACGAGCTGCTTTACCTGTAAGGCCACGTAAGTAGTAAAGTTTCGCTTTACGAACTTTACCGCAACGCTTAACAGTCACACTGTCAATCAATGATGAGTGGGTTTGAAAAACTCTTTCAACGCCTTCGCCATGAGAGATTTTTCTTACTGTAAATGCTGAGCCAATACCACGATTTTTCTTGCCGATAACAACACCTTCAAAAGCCTGAAGTCTTTCACGGTTGCCTTCACGGACTTTTACTTGAACGATAACTGTATCACCTGGAGAAAATTCAGGAATGTCTGATCTTAGTTGCTCGTTTTCGATTTGATCGATTAAATTCACGTTGTTACCTATTGAATTTGGAAAAAACGACAATTATACAGAGTATCTTTGCTACGCACAAGACGCGCTAGGAGATATATTTGGTGAAAAGAAGGTTACAACGGTAGGGCGGTTGTTAGCTTGATTTGTTGCAGGAGAATATTGGAGCGAATATTAGCAACAATAGGCATATCGAGCAATTCTTTCATCATGAAATTGGTCAAGTCATTCAGATTTTTTGCGACTACTTTCAGCATAAAGTCGTATTCACCGATCATCGTCCAACATTCGAGTACCTCAGGGTGCGCGTTAACCAGTTTTTTAAAGTCTTCACCCGGAAAATGCGTGTGTTTGCCTAATGAAACGTTAATAATGGCAATGATTTCAAAACCCACCTTTGCGCGATTTAGGATGGCAGAGTAATTGGATATAACGCCAGATTCTTCAAGTTTCTTTAGGCGTCTTTGGCATTGTGTGGGTGATAAGTGAACAACTTGAGACAGCTCGATACTGGTGAGTCGTGAGTTTTCTTGAAGAGCATTGAGCAGTCTAATGTCAAACTCGTCTAATTGGGATTCTGGCGTTTTCATGAGACGCTGATTATACACCGTTTTGCAATATGTGCATACATAACTGCATGAAATAAAGAAAACACGCATAAAAACTGCATATATTCTTGAATATAGGCTCGATACGCATACATTCTTCTCTATTTATTTACTACAATAATACTATACAAACAACAAGGGTTGACATGAAGATGACAACTTACCTTGCAAAAACTCCGGATGAGTTTGGCAAGATACATTACACAAGGTTAGAGCACAAGGTTTGGCAGACATTGATTGAGCGACAAACGCCTGCATTAAAGAATGCTGCTTGTGATTCTTATATTGACGCATTGGAGAAGATGTCATTTCCAAGCGATCGCATCCCTCAGTGCGATGAAGTGAGTAAAAAAATACAGCAAAGTTCTGACTGGTCGGTGACACCCGTGTCGACATTGATTGGCTTTGATCGTTTTTTTAATTTACTAGCAAATAAACAATTTCCCGTTGCCAGTTTTATTAGGAGAACGGAAGAACTGGATTATTTACAAGAGCCTGATATTTTTCATGAGGTATTTGGTCATACACCTTTATTAACTGATTCTCAGTTTGCACACTTTACCCACACTTATGGCTTGGCGGGAGTGGGCGCAACAAATGAGGAAAGAGTGATGTTGGCGAGATTGTATTGGTTCACCGTTGAGTTTGGCTTAATTAAGACAGCTAACGGTAATCGCGCATATGGAGCCGGCCTAGTGTCTTCCATTGGTGAGTTGCAGCACGCCTTAAGTGACAAGCCTATCGTGAAGAAATTCGATTTACTTGAGGTCCTAAGAACACCTTACCGTATTGATATATATCAACCAATTTACTTTGTGATTGAATCGTTTGACCAATTATTTGACCTAACTTTATCCGAGGTAAAGTTGGCGATTAAATCTGCACAAGAGATGGGCATGGAAGAGCCACTCTTTGCGATGAATTAATAGAGTTTTGTAAAATTATTAGGAGAAAAAACAATGATTAAAACTTGGGAAAATCCACTAAAAACAGACGGCTTTGAATTTGTTGAGTACGCATCAAACAAGCCTGAACAATTGGCTGAATTGTTTACGCAGCTTGGCTTTGTGGCGATTGCTAGACACAGAAGTAAGAACGTTACTCTTTATCGCCAAGGCGGCATCAACTTTATTCTTAACAATGAGGTCCAAGGCCAAAGCCATGAGTTCTATTCGACGCACGGTCCGAGTGCCAACGCCATGGCGTTTCGTGTAGAAGACGCAAACTTTGCTGTTAGTGAGTTAAAGAAAAAAGGCGTTGAAATTATTGCTTCTGGTGCTGGACCGATGGAACTGCAAATACCCGCGATTCGTGGTATTGGTGGCTCGCTTTTGTACTTAGTCGATCGTTATAAAGCCATTAATATTTACGACATTGATTTTGTCCCAATTGTTGGTGTTGATCAACATCCTGTCGGCCAAGGCTTGACTTATATTGATCACCTTACGCACAATGTTGAGCGTGGCAATATGGACAAATGGGCTAATTTTTATGGCGATTTGTTTAATTTTAAAGAGATTCGTTATTTTGATATTAAGGGAAAATTGACCGGCCTCAAGTCGCGTGCATTGACCAGTCCATGTGGAAAAATTCGTATCCCTATCAATGAGTCGTCTGATGACAAAAGCCAAATTGCAGAGTATTTAAGTATTCATAATGGTGAAGGAATTCAGCATATTGCACTGGGCAGTGATGATATTTACCAGACGGTTGAATCGCTTCGTGCTGATGGCATAAGCTTCATGTCAACACCCGATTCCTACTTTGATGGCATTGATAAGCGCTTACCTCATCACGGTGAAGACGTGGCCCGTTTAAAGAAAAATCAAATATTGATTGACGGAGAGGCGATTGATAAAGTTGGTGAAGAGGATAAGTTACTGCAAATTTTTACCGATACTGTCATTGGTCCATTGTTCTTTGAGATTATTCAAAGAAAAGGCAATGAGGGTTTTGGCGAAGGCAATTTCCAGGCTTTGTTTGACTCCATCGAGCAAGATCAAAAAGAGCGCGGCGTCATCTAAAATTGAGCAATAACCTAGCGAGGAATGTGACATGAGTTTGCAAACTGACAATAGAGGATACCAAAGTGGCTTTGGCAATCACTTCGAGACTGAAGCGTTAGCTGGAGCACTGCCTGTTGG
>LWDU01040121.1_pt2 | contig 23515 bp, 20 predicted proteins | sample 727161 | NCBI WGS metagenome assembly LWDU01 (sample SAMN04566230, study PRJNA314399) | hydrothermal vent metagenome | isolation source: deep sea hydrothermal plume seawater | place: Mexico: Gulf of California, Guaymas Basin | collected 2004-07-11
ACATTGTCGCGTTCGCTGGAAGTGAAATCCCCTCTGGACGCTTGGGCTTCGCCGTTGATCGTTTCCGTAAAGTAGTCAAAGGTGCCGGAATCCACGCCCGGACCGTAAAGCTGAAGCTTCTGATCGGGCCACTCCGGGCGTATCTGATTCCAGTGCTTGATTTCGCCCTCTGATTCCGGAGACCACATGGTATGCAGTTCATCTACGGTAATACATTGGGCAAAGTCGTTGTCGGGGTTCACCCCAATGGTCAACCCATCAATGGCCACCGGAAGCTCAATGAACTCGATTCCGGCTTCAGCACACTTTTGTTCTTCGCTGGCCTTGATGGGCCTGGAGGCGTTGTTGATATCAATGTCTCCGGCGCAAAACTTCTTGAAACCGCCGCCGGTGCCCGATACTCCAATTACCAAACGGGCCGAACCACCAATGGATTCTCCCCAATCTTCGACCATTGCCTCAGTGATGGGAAAGACGGTGCTGGAACCGTCAATATCTGTTGTTCCCGCACCACAGGCGATCACAAGGCCCATGGCGCAAAAAAAAGCCGTCCCCCAAGCTTTCCAGCCCAGAGAACGGCTTACAATACAGTTCCTTGTCTTCATTCAGCGAAATTATAAGACCGCCTAATGAGCCGCGCAATAGGGTTTGAGAGCAATTTCACAATCCATTTCCTGGGCCATTTGCCAAGTCTGATTTTGCAGGCGACGGTCACGAACCAATTTCAGCCGCACCTTGTATACTGGTAGCTACCAGACTGATGCCATTTCCTGATTGCCTGCGCCTATAGACAATCCCAGAGGACTAAAGACAACCACGTCCGGTAAAACCTAGAATGCCGTTTTGAGGTATCGACTTGAGTCAGAAACTTGAATTAAGCGTCGTGGACCAATCGCCGGTGCGTGTCGGCGAGTCGGCGGGCCAGGCGCTACGCGATACCATCGCCTTGGCAGTGGAAGTGGAGAAACTGGGCTATCACCGTTACTGGCTAGCCGAGCACCACAGCGCACCCAATTACGCCGGCACCAGCCCGGAGATACTCATTGGCCAGGTGGCGGCCCACACCAAAAGCATCAGGGTCGGCAGCGGCGGGGTCATGCTGTCCCATTACAGCGCCTTGAAGGTGGCAGAGAATTTCCGATTGCTGGGTGCCCTCTATCCCGGCCGCATCGATCTAGGCATCGGCCGCGCACCGGGCAGTGACCAAGTCACGGCAGCGGCCCTGTCCTTTCCCGGCCAACCAAAGGAGATACGCCACTTCCCCAGGCAGGTGGTGGACCTGCTTGGCTTCTTAAACGACGACCTGGAAGACAGCCATTTCTTCTCTAGCATCAGCGCCGGACCAGGGGAACCTGAGGTGCCGGACGTTTGGCTGCTGGGCTCCCGGTACGAAAGCGCAAACATGGCCGCCCAATTGGGGCTGCCCTTTGCCTACGCTCATTTCTTTGGGATCGCCGTTGAAGAAGGACCGGCTGTGGTGGAAAACTACCGTCACAATTACCAACCCTCCGAAGCTTTCCCGGAGCCCAAGGTCAATGTGGGCGTGCATGTAGTCTGTTCTGAAACTGAGGAAGAAGCGCTGCGCTTGTCGGCCTGTCGCAACCTGTCCCGGCTGCTCAATATCACCGGCAGGGCAGCGGGCATCCCATCTCCGGAAGCAGCCGCTAGCTACGTTTACCAGGCCGATGAAGCGGCTTACGTGAAGCAATACGCGAGTGTTTGCGTAGACGGGGATCCAGAGCAGGTCAAAGAACGTCTGGAAGAACTTGCAGAAAGATATCAAACGCCTGACCTAAGCGTGGTAACCATCACCCACCACCTGGCTGACCGTGTCCACTCCTACGAACTGGTCGCAGATGTTTGCGGATTGACACCGTTGGAGTAAGCCGCGACTTTAACGGGTAGTGGAAATCCCCCTAAATCCCACTTTATAAATCGGGGACCGAGGGGGATTTAGTTCGGGGCTAGCGCGTTGATTACGTGCATGTGGGACGTTTTATTATCGCCAACGGCAAATGGCGCTATGACCGGGAGTTGTAGTCCGGCGCCACGGCGCTTTTCCAGTGCGGCTCGGCATTCTTCAGCCGTCCCGACCACTGCCACCTGGTCTTGCATCTCTTCGGTGACGGAATCGGCGGCTTTTGCGAGGTTGCCCTCAGCCAGAGCAGCGGCAGCGGCGGACATCTCTTTATCGAACCCGGTCTGGGCGAAGAAGTTACGGTAGAAGGGGTTGTTGGCGTACCGGGCTACTTGTACCCGTAGCGAATCCCTGGACGCTGAGACATCGTCGCCCACAGCCACCCGCACGTACCCGGCGATGTCGATCTCTGACATGTCGCGCCCCGCTTTGTCGGCGCCCCGTTTGATGTGGGTGATGGCCTCTTGTAGGTAGTCCACCGCCGTCCAGTTCATCAGCACGCCGTCACACAACTCGCCGACCATCTCCAGCATCTGAGGACCCAGCGCTGCGATATAGATTGGCACTTTTTGGGTGGGAGTAGCCGCGCCCATGGACGCACCGGTGAGGTTGAACAGCTTGCCGGTGAAATTGATCTCTTCCCCGGATAGCAAGCCTTTAATTATTTGGATGGTCTCCCGCATACGAGTCATGGGTTGCTTGAAGGGGATGCCGTCCCGGCTCTCCACAGTTGGCGCGTGACCAACGCCCAAACCCAGCATGAACCGCCCGTTGGAGACGGCAGCCATTCCGGCAGCGCCCATTGCGGTGTTGGTTGGTGTGCGGGCGAAGATGGGTAGGATGCCCGTGCCCAACATGACTTTCTCTGTCTTCATGGCAATTGTTGCCAATGAGGTGAGCGAGTCCCTTCCGCCGCCCTCGGGCACCCACACCGCCTCAAAACCGTTCTTCTCGGCTTGAGTCGAGAGCTCCTGATAATCCTGGGGGCTCAGGATAGGGTCGTTTTCCAGTCGCACACCAAAGCGGGCCATGATCGCTCCTAATTAGAAGGGTTATTAAACGCCGAGTTGCGTTGCCAGGTCCCGGAAGTCGTCGCAGACAAAGTCGAACGACGGGTCAGGCGTGGTATCAACCTTGCCGTTGATGCCGCGCTCCATGGGTCGCTTTACAAAGGCAGTTCTCAGACCCTGTTTGGCCGCGGCCAGCAGATCCCCCTGGTGGGCGGCGCACATCATCACCTGCTCGGGCTGCAGGTGGAGTAGTTCCACTCCGGTCAGGTAGGTCTTGGCGTCGGGCTTGTAGGCGTGGGCCAGCTCTGCGCCCAGGATAGTGTCCCAAGGCAGGTTGGCGTACTTGGCCATGTCCACCATCAGTGCAATGTTGCCGTTGGACATGGTGGCCAGGATGAACTTGGCCTTGAGTCTGGTCAGACCGGGAGGAGAGTCCGGCCACGGATCAAGACGGTGCCAGGCCAGGTTCAAGTCGGCCTTGGCTTCTTCGCTGACGCCGGTGATGCCAAAGTCGTTCAGCAGCTCCTCAAGACCCATGCGGTGAAGCGAATCCAGTTCGGTCCACGGCAGTTCTCCTGTCCGCACCTTGTCCATGAACGGACGATATTTGGCACGCCAACTCTCGGCAAAGTCCACCCAGTCGGCGGTGATGCCGTTGGCCTTGCCAAAATTTTCCGCGTGGCGGGTGACTGATGTGTGCCAGTCCACCACCGTGCCAAATACGTCAAAAACCAGTGCCTTAATATTCGATGCGTCCGCTACCATTTCCGTACTCTCTTGGGTTACTTGGGATTATTGATTGCCTCTTTTGACCTGAACTACTCGGGGTTATTGACTGCCAATTATTAAAAGTATCGACGCCAGTTCATCGGCGTGGGTAATCATGGTGTCATGCCCAGAGGCCACGGGGTAGACGCCCCATCCGGCCTGCCTGGCTCGCTCGGCAACCGAGTCGAACCCCGACTCGCCGCCGCCAACGAAGTTCTTGGGGATTTTTGCCGCCTCTGGGTTGCCCATATGCACCGGGCTGGCCATTGCCGTAGCCGGCTGGGGGCACACGTTGGCCAGAGTCCAGGCCACGTCGATCGGATCACTTATGCCCCAACGACGTTCAATCTCCTCGGCAGATGCCGGAGGCGGTAGGAAACCGTCGCCATTATCTATGAGGTCTTGAATCCAGCCGGTAAACTCCGGCCCGCGTACCGGGATCAGTTGGTCCAACATGGACTCGCCGTCCGAGGGGATAACGCCGTTGACGTAAACCATGTGCGAGATGCGTTCCGGGCAAACTTCAGCCACACCGGTGATAACCATCCCCGCGTAGGCGTGCCCGACCAGCACAACGTCCTGTAGCCCCTCATAAGACATCATCTGGACAATGTCTTGGATGTGGACATCCAACGTGATGTTAGACGGGTTCAGTTGGTTGTTCAGGTGCGCTCGTTCGCCCATTCCAGTGAGGGTAGGCGCAAATACATCAGCCCCGGCGGCACGCAGCAGCGGGGCGGTTTTCTTCCAGCACCATCCGCCGTGCCAAGCGCCATGGACCAATACGTAGGTTGTCATGTTGGGGCCTCCGGCGATTGTCACTCGGGCATGCGGGTGGGCGGGTTTAGGCGAAACTTTGGTTAGTTGAGTGCGTCGACCTGACGTTGCACTTCGTCATAGTCCGGCTCAACGCCCGGGTTCTCGCCGACCCATCTGAACCTGATCAATCCATCTTTATCGATGACAAACACGGCCCGCTCGGAGGCTGTGTAGCCCTCCATACCGGCGAAATTAGGCAGAGCGACACCGTAAGCTTCCACGGTGTCGCGGTTGAAGTCACTGAGGAGGGGGAAATTCAGGTTGTTGGCATCCGAGAACGCTTTCTGGGCGAAGATACCGTCAACGCTGACGCCTAGTACCTGTGCGTTCATGGAATTGAAGGAGTCGAACCGGTCGCGGAAGGTGCACATCTCAGTGGTACACACGCCGGTGAACGCTCCGGGGTAAAAAGCCAAGACCACGTTCTTGCCCTTGGAATCGCTGAGCTTCGTCGGCTGTTTTGCACTATCAAATAATGTGAAATCGGGGGCTTTTTGTCCTACTTCTGCTGCCATGGTATGTCCTCCTAAGAGAGTAAAAGTTTCACCGCTTCGGTCTCGCTACTCGGCTCGTTTCTTAGTGCCCGGAGACCTCTGCGGAGATGGTTCAATCCTGCCCGGTAGTCGGGCCGAGGCTATATTAACACAGGCCTTCGTGCTCAGGCGCAAATCGTGCCTATGGTACAATTTCTTATCAAACCGGCTCCCGGCTAGCCAGATTCACCACGTTCGTAGTTTATAAGCCAAGCGCCAAGCGCAGACGGAGAGTGCACCAGGCATGTATTTCGACTCACGGCGGTCCACGATCCTAGCCACCAACGGCATGGTGGCCACCAGCCAACCCCTGGCGGCAGTAACCGGTCTCCGTATCCTGATGGAGGGCGGCAACGCCGTTGATGCAGCCATCGCCGCCGCCGCCGCACTAAACGTGGTTGAGCCCATGTCCACCGGTGTAGGCGGCGATATGTTCGCCCTGGTCTGGGACAACAAGAAAAAGACCGTCAGCGCCCTTAACGGCAGTGGCCGCGCTCCGGCCGCCGCCAACATTGACGAACTAACCAGGACGGGTCTGAAAGCCATGCCCGACACCGGCGTCTACTCAGTGGCCACGCCAGGCACGGTAGATGGTTGGCAGACGCTCCTTGAGGACTGCGGCTCCATGCCCATGAGCAAGGTGCTGGCCCCGGCCATCAACTACGCCGAGAACGGCTTCCCAGTCTCCGAAATCATCGCCTTTCAATGGCAGCAACAACTTGGCAAGCTGTCCGCCTTTCCGTCCGGAAACGAAATGCTGCCCAATGGCGGCACTCCACAATACGGCGACTTTGTAAAACTACCCACCCTGGCAGCCACGCTACGGGCCATTGCCGAGGGTGGACGCGATGCATTCTATAAGGGAGCCATCGCCGAGAAGACTTCAGCCTTCGTTCAAGAACACGGCGGTTGGTTGTCGACAGAAGATATGGCCGCCCACACCTCGGATTGGGATGAACCGATCTCCACCACCTACCGGGGAGTCACCTGCTGGGAATGCCCTCCCAACGGCCAAGGCATTGCCGCGTTGGGCGCTCTGAACATCGCAGAGGGCTTCGACATTCGGGGCATGGGCGCCCAATCGGCCGATGCATACCATCACTTAATTGAGTCCATGCGTTTGGGCTTTGCCGACGCGTTCCAGTACGTCGCCGATCCCCGCAAGGTAGACGTACCGATCAAAGAACTTACCTCAAAGAGTTTTGCCGATTCCCGGCGGACTCTTATGAACTCCAGCCGGGCCATGACCTCTGTGCCTTACGGCCAGGTATTGCCGGGCTCAAACACCGTTTACATCAGCGTTGTGGATAGCGAGGGCAACGCCTGTTCGTTCATCAACAGCGTGTTCTCCAACTTTGGTTCCGGCATGGTAGTGCCTGGCACCGGCATTGTTCTGCACAACCGGGCCTCCCTGTTCTCTCTGGACCCGAATCACGCCAACCACCTGGCCCCCGGCAAGCGGCCCTTCAACACAATCATCCCCGGCATGACCACCATCGGAGATGAGTTGCACTCGTCCTACGGGATGATGGGCGCGTTCATGCAGCCCCAGGGCCACTTGCAACTGATTAGCAATATGGTTGACCACGACATGGACCCGCAGAAAGCCATCAACGCACTGCGGTTCATGGTCGGCAACGACAATGTCATCCTGGAAGAAGGCCTGGACCCGGCCGTGGCCCAAGACCTGAAATCACGGGGTCACAATGTGGGAATGATTAACGGGTATAATCGGGTATCCATTGGCGGGGCCCAGATGATTCAACGCGACCCGGAGACCGGCGTGCTCCGCGGCGGCTCAGAACCCCGCAAGGACGGCTGCGCCGTAGGCTACTAGGGCCGCATAGCGGCGTTTCCATTTAAAACGACTTAAACTCAGATTCAAATACATAGGAGCAGACAGATGACACAGCCGAAACCGGATCCAGGGTTCTACCAGAAATACTTCCGGGACATTGATGTGGTCCACGATCTGCAGACCAAGCCCGAGGATCGGGAGTGGCTGCTTTCCACTCCGCCGGATGACGTAAAACAGACTGACATTGTCCTCTACCTCGGCTGCAACGTGCTCCGGACAACCCACCTCATTCGCACCGTCACAGACATCTTCAAGAAGATGGGTGTCAGCTTTGCATCGGTAGGCGGCAAGACCTACTGCTGCGGAATTCAGCACTTCCAGCGCGGCGATGAAAAAGCTGGCCGCTCCGTAGCCGTCAGCACCGCCGCCAACTTCCAGAAGTTCAACCCGCAGCAGGTGGTCATGTGGTGTCCGTCCTGCATCTACTTCTATGACGACATCATGGACATGCGCGGCAAGAGTTTCGACTTCAACCACGTGGCCGAGTTCCTGGTGGACAACCTGGACAAGCTGGACTTCAAACCCCAACCAGAGACCACCGTAGCCTTGCACTACCACACTGGACGCGAACAGGGTGACGCCGAGGCCCGAAGTGCCCAACTACTGCTGTCCAAGCTGCCTGGTGTGAACCTGATTGACATCGGCACCGACATTAAATTTGGTCGGCATTGCACACCGGCTACTATCGAGAAGATGGAGCCAGGTGCCTGGGAGGCCATGTCCAGCAGCTTCGTTGAAAAGGCCGTCGAAATGGGCGCCGACACTTACAGCACCCTCTACCACGGCTGCCAGCGCAACATGTGCCGCTACGAGGCGGACTATCCGGTGAAGGTAGAACACTACCTGACTCTGGTGGGTCGGGCTCTGGGCATCGAGCACGAGGACATCCACAAAAAGCACGTCCTATCCGGCGATGTTGACGCCATCATGGAAGAGACCAGCCCTTGTGCCATGGCCAACGGCATTTCTCCCGAGGAAGCCCGCCTCACTATTGAAAAGAATTACGCTAAGCGCTAAGCGCTAAGCTTGCCGTAAAACCAGCCCCGCACCGAAAATCAACTTAGGAGTCGCAGTCATGGACTTTGGATTATTTGATACCTGGAACGCCATATACGCCGGTGATAAAGTCCCTTGGGATCCCGATTATGCTGGCGGAGAAATGCTCGAGTCAGAGGCTTACGACAAGAACTTCGAGCTAGTTGATCTAGTGGAGTCGGCTGGTTGGGACTATATTTGGCTCGGCGGAGGCCACTTTTCCACGCAAGCGAGCATGGACCCTCAGGTCTTAATGCTGTCGGCTGTCATCGCCGCTCGCACGAAAAATATCAAAATCGGATCGTCGATCCACCGCCCATTGATGAAGCTGGCAAAAGAGGAATTATCAGAGAGAGCGCTGCCTCATGAACGATACTCCTTCGATAATCTGATGCTGGACGATCCTTTCCAAACTGCGGAGCAGATATCCATCATCGACCAGGTCAGCAAGGGCCGATTCATCTACGGTGCGGGAGCGCGGTCTCGCGGCTCTGACGAACGCCGGGACTACTTCTATGAGTTCCTGGAGGTCATGAAACAGCTCTGGACAGAGGACCATTTCTCCGGCTTCGAGGGGAAGTACTACAACTACCCGCCATTCTACGAACCATACCTCTCCATCCCCAAGCCCTACCAGAAGCCTTATCCTCCCATGCTTATGCCTGTGGATAGTTCGGCAAGTTTCGTCCCTATGGGCACCATGGGTTACAAGATTGCCATCGGCGCCGGAAGCTCCACCCACAATCTCCGGGGGACTACCATCCAACTAGAAGACGTCGAAAGCTACCGGAAGGCCTGGAAGGACGCTGGACATGAAGGCGAACCGACCACCGTGGTCCGCATACCCACTCTGTTGGCCGACACGAAAGAGGAGGCCGAACGCCTGAGTGACGAACTCATGGTCCTAGCCAGACGCTATTTTAGCGGACGAATCGGTATCGGAAGTACCGACGCTGGCTCCGCCAGTCCTGACACGACCGCGGAGGTGAACCTGTTTGGGACCGCGGAAGATGTTGTCGAAAAGATCGAAGTGCTACGGGATCAATACAGCACCGATGAGATCATGTTCGAGGTCAACTGGACATCTTCAGTCCCCCGCGATGTTGTAACGAACACCGTACGGATCCTCAGTGACAAGGTTATACCGAAGTTCAAATAGCCCCAAAAGGCTTGTAACGGCTCTCCATCCAGGGTAACAACTCCTAGTATTTAGAGATAATCACTTATAATACCGCCGGTTCCTTAGGGGGCCGGCGGTATTATTTGCATTGAGGGATAACTTTGTCTGCGAAGAGCTTCATGGACTCAACCACCTTGGAATGCTCCATAGTACCGAAAGAGAAAGACGCTCCCAAGTAACCGATGCAGTGGTCGACCCGAAAACTCGATATATTTTCTACGCATTGTTCCGGGGTTACGAAGTACAAATTGTTCACCAGTTCCGACTGGTAGCTAGTCGGGTGTTCAGTGCGTACCGGCTTCCAATAGGCAAGATCAGCTCGGGAACAGAGAAGAAAGAATTGCGAGAGATCAGCAGCTTAAAGGTTGATTGCGAGCCAAGAAAGAGGAGTTGAGTTCAAGGAATTTGGACAATCCGGTTAAATTTTCTCAATCTCAGACTGGTAGAAACAGTTGGACCAGCGAAGGCGCCTTTTCTGGAAATTGACTTGGCCGACTCTTCGACAAGCTCAGGACGAACTGATTATTGCGGAATGAATTTCGTGAGGATCCAATATCTATCCAAAGAATGTTCTTGATTTAGATATTCACGGTGAAATCCGTCGAACCATGAATTGTTAAATCAACAGTTATGAGGCGTTACTCTTCCCAGGGCATCTTTTCCGCTGTGTCTCTACGGTCATTTGACTCCTCCAGTCCGCCTCCAGAGAGTACCGGTTCCGGGCGTTCTGATGTGCTGATGCTGCCGTCGCTGAAGATGACTCCATCTTCACAGTAAGCCTCAATTCTTCCGCCTCCGAATTGCTGCTGGTAGAGGTTCGCGTACATACCGTCATTGGCCAGCAACTGGTCATGAGTCCCGTGTTCAACAATCCGACCTCGATCCACCACGTAAATCACATCGGCCGCAATAATGGTCGACAATCGGTGTGCGATGACCATGGTTGTTCGGTCGCGCATCAGAGGCTGTAGCGCCGACTGAACGAACCGCTCACTGGATGTATCCAAGGCTGACGTTGCTTCGTCCAGTATCAGCACCCGTGGCTGGTGCAGTATTACCCTGGCAATAGACAACCGTTGCCTCTCACCACCAGAAAGCCGGAACCCCCGCTCCCCAACCACCGTGTCGTAACCATCAGGCATCTCCATAATTCGGTCATGGATAAAGGCTGCTTTAGCCGCCTCAATAATCTCGTCCCTGCTGGCCTCGGGCCTGGCGTAGAGCAAGTTTCGCTCCATGGTGTCATGAAACAGGTAACTGTCTTGGGTGACGAAGCCGATGATTGCCGCCAGATCCTCTTGCCGTATATGCCGAACGTCGGTCCCGTCAATTGAAACCGAGCCTTCGGTGACGTCATAGAGGCGTGGCACCAAGTAGGCCAGCGTGGTCTTTCCCGCACCACTGGGGCCGACAAAAGCGGCCAACTGACCCGGAGGTATATCCAGGCTAACCCCATCCAAGGCCCACAAGCGTGAGTCATCTTCTAGCACTTCTGAAATCTCATCGCTGGTCTCACCGTAAGACCGAGCGTAATTTACCCGTACTGAATCGAATCTGATTTCGCCGAAGACCCGATCCATGTCCACCGGCTTTGCGTCAGGCGAATCAGTAATGTCTTGCTTGAGGTCAAGGTATCCGTAAATACGTTCAAACAGGGCCATGGACGACTGCAGTTCAACCGAAACCTGAAGTAGTCGGCCAACGGGGAAATACAGCCGGCTCTGGAGCGTGGTGAACGCAATTATGGTTCCCGCACTGACTTCTGGTGCCCCGGTGCCGGAGATTAGGTAACCGGCCAGCAGATAGATGAACGCCGGGGATATGGAAAGGAAGGTCATGACCACGGCGAAGAAGGAATGCCCGATCATCTCTTGGCGCACTGCCAGGTCGGACAATTCCTGGTTGTGACGGTGGAAATTGGCCATCTCTTGGGTCTGACGGCCAAATAGTTTAGCCAGCATTATTCCCGAGACTGACAACGTCTCCTGGGTGATGGCAGTGACCTCTGCCATCGACCGCTGGGCCTCAGAGGTGACCGCCCGTCGCCGTTTACCGACGAACCTAGTAAGCCCAAAGAAGAAGGGAACAGTTGCCACGGCCACTATGGTCAGCTCCCAGGACAGAATCAGCATCGCCACTAGGGTGCTAATAAATATGACTGTGTTGGCCACGGTGTCGGTAAGGGTGCTGGTCACAACAGATTGAATGCCACCCACGTCGTTGGACACCCGTGACTGTATCTCTCCGGTGCGGGTGCTGGTAAAGAAACCCAGAGACATGCCCTGAAGGTGGACGTAAACGGCATCCCGAAGATCACGCATCACGCTTTGGCCCACGGAGTTGGTCATGTAGGTCTGAATCACCCCCATCACACCGTTGAGAATGGCGATGGATGACATGACAGCAGCCAGTACCCAAAGAAGGTTCATGTTTGGGCTGCCAGTCGATGGGAAAAGGGCCGAGTCGAAGACCGTTCTTATCAGCAACGGGTTGATTACGCCGATGCTGGCGGTAATCAATATCAGGACAGTCACCGAGATTACCTGAAACCGATAGGGCCTGAAGAGTAGAACCGTCCTGGGCACGATGGAATTGGACGGCCGGGGAAGCCCGATGGCCCCAGAATTCTTTACCGGCGGTTCCGGCACGGCGCGGTGCATCATGAGGTCCACCTGATATAAGAAGCGGCACAACTGCGCCGCATTAATTTATGGCTTGGCCCAGCTGGTTAGGCGCGGGCTAAGATTCTATCCAGTTTATCACTTGGATGCGGGGGCACCAAAATCCCCCGTAGACCCCCTCTATAGAAGGGGGAGGCTGTTTTTCGAGTAGGTCTGTCAATTCAAACTGGCCCTAAGACGACAAAGTCCCCATTTCGTAAGGGGGGTTGGGGGATTTCCGTCCCGCCTCTACCAGTCCCTAATTATTGGCAGTACCTCTTTGCCGAAGAGGCCGATGTTGGACATGGTAGCTTCATGGTCCATCTTGGATTCCTGGCCGTACATGATCAGGTGTTCCATGCCAAGACGACCATGCAGGTACTCCAGTTTTTCCAGCACGGTGTCAGGTGTGCCGCAGACAATGTGGTAGTTCTCTTTTAATTCCTCAAACGACTGTTGAGCAAGTGGCACCGCGTTCCGGCGTCCGGCAACCGCCGTAGCTGCAGTTGAGCGGTAGCCCACCGGGTTCATGTATTCTCTTGGCCCTTTGGTGGTTGCGCCCATGCGCCAGAGGAAATGTTTGGCTTGCTCGTCAGCCTTTTCCTGGGTGTCGGCCACGTAGCAGCAGAGCAGATAGCCGAAGTTATCTTTCGTCGTTTCGTTCCCCGCCGCTGTTGCCGCCGCCCGGTAAATGTCGAACAACTCCAGAGTAACGTCTAGGGCGGTCAGGAACGCGACGTAGGTGTATCCATGCTCACCGGCCCATTCGGCGGTCTCAGGGCTTGAAGTCCCCGGCACCCACACGGGCGGGTGGGGTTTCTGAACCGGCACCATCCAGGGGTTAACCACTCGGTAGTTGTAGTGCTTGCCCTCCCATCGGAATGGGCCAGGAGTGGTCCAGGTCTTGATTAGCAGATCGTGGCATTCTTCGAACCGCTCTCGATTCTCGGTGGGGTTGATGTTGGTGGAGACCGTCTCCACGCCCGTGCCGCGCACCAAACCCGATATCACCCGACCACCAGAGATTACATCGATCATGGCAATCTCTTCGGCCAAACGGGTTGGATTCTCATGAATAGGCAGGATGTTACCCAGCAACAGGATCTTGGCCTGCTTGGTAATCCGAGCCAAAACCGCAGCCGTCAAATTACACGACGCGTTCATACAAGATGGTGTGGTGTGATGCTCATTGACCATAATGCCGTCGTAGCCCAATTCGTCCGCATACTGGCACTCGTCAAAGTACCGCTTGAACAGGTCGGTGGCCGTATCGGGGTCGAAGTGGGTGTTAGGAAAAGTAAGCCGCAACGAAGGGTACTTTTCCGCCTCTTCCTCAGGGTACTCATGATAGGGAAATTCACTAAAATAATAGACCTTCATGGGTTATTCTCCTAGGTTTGGTTAGGTTAAGGGAGTACCTAATCATCGAGGGTCGTTATATCCCCAGGATCTAAGCCCAGTTCGTTGGCTTTTAGTAGACGACGCATGATTTTGCCGGATCGGGTTTTGGGCAGTACCGGCATGAACTCTATTTCTGCTGGGACGGCGATGGGGCCGAGCTCTTGCCGAACGTGCAGTTTCAAGGCCGCTACCATCTCCTCGGACGATTCATACCCCATGCGCAGGGTCACAAAGGCCTTGATGACCTCACCGCGCAGCTCGTCGGGTTTGCCGATGACCGCGGCTTCGGCGACTGCAGCATTGGAGACAAGTGCACTTTCAACTTCAGCAGAGCCAATTCTGTGTCCAGCCACGTTTAGAACATCGTCGGCCCGTCCCACCACCATGTAATAGCCCTCAGCGTCGCGCAGGGCAACGTCGCCCGTCAGGTAAACTCCGGGGATGGTGTTCCAGTCCTTCGCGTAGCGTTCTGGGTCGCCGTATACCGTCCGGTAGAAATGGGGAAATGGGTGTGTGATTACCAAGAACCCACCCTTGTCTGGCTCAGTGATGGACACGCCTTCACGGTCGACGATATCCAGTGACGCTCCCGGCAGCGGACGGCCCACCCGGCCCGGCTTCACCGGCATGGTGGCAGATGTTCCCAGACAGGGGCCGCCAGTCTCGGTCTGCCACCAGTTGTCCACTATATGACCCCACTCGCCGTTGCCGCAGATGAACTCATAGGTCCACTTCAGGGCTTCTGGGTTGAGCGGTTCACCGGCGCAGGTCAGGAACCGCAGCGATTTCAGATTGTACTTCAGCGGGTATTCCTCTCCGTATCGCATGAGCATTCGGAGCAGTGTGGGGGCAGTGAAGATTACGTTCACACCGTATTTTTCAATGGTGGAGTAGAAGACGCTCGGATCCGGATAGTCGATGGCTCCCTCTCGGAAGACCGTGGTGGCCCCAGAGACCAAGGGAGCATAAACGATATAACTGTGGCCAACGACCCAGCCAATATCTGAGGTGCACCAGAAAACGTCGTCGTCTTTAACGTCCCAGAAGGTCTTGAAATGGTAGTAGGTGCCCACCATGTAGCCGCCGTGGACGTGTTGCACACCCTTGGGAGTGCCAGTGGTGCCGCTAGTGTAGAGGATGTACAGCGGGTCCTCAGAGTCCATCTCTTCTGCGGGACAATCGATGCTGCTGTCAGCCATCAACTGTTCGAAATCGACATCTTTCCGGCTAGGGTTTTCCGGCGGACCCTTACGACTCCAGACAACAACCTTTTCCACCAGATCCATGTCCTTGACTGTCTCGTCGCAGATTCCTTTCAGGTCTACCTCTTTGCCGCGGCGGTAGCCAACGTCGGCGGTGATCACCACTTTGGCTTGGGCATCCTCTATGCGGCCTCGCAGTGATCCAACACTGAAGCCGGCGTAGACCACGCTGTGGACCGCGCCAATACGCGCGCAGGCCAGCATGGCGATGGCGCCTTCAGGGGACAGGGGCATGTAGATGACCACACGGTCGCCTTTCTTCACGCCCAGAGATTTCAGGCCGTTGGCGAACCGGTTGACCGATTGGGCCAAGCGCCCGTAGGTGTAGACCCTTTCCGACCCGTCTTCACCTAAGAATATGAAAGCTGCCTTATTGTGGTTGCCGTTGATCAGGTGCCGGTCTAGAGCGTTGACCGTTATGTTGCACTTGGCACCCAAGAACCATTTAAATGTCGGGTAATCCCATTCGAAGACTTTGTCCCAGGGTTTGGACCATTCCAACTCCATGGCCACGTCTTCCCAGAATGCCTCCGGCGAGTTCACTGACCTCAGGTAAGCAGCGTCATGGTCTTGGAGGCAAGCCTGCTGTACCAGAGATTGCGGCGGCAAAATTTGACTGCTCTCCTGAAGCAGATGTTCAATCTGTCCTTTCTGAACCATGGTTAGCTCCTCAGCTCACAGCCTTAAGCCGTCAGCTCTTTTGACGCGCTCTGGGCGCAGATTCCCTTACATGCTACTTGAACTTGGGCATCACTTCTTCGGCGAAGAGTTTTATAGAACGCATGACTTTTTCGTGCTCCAGGTTGCCGTAGGAGAAATGGGCGGTGTAGTACTCGACATTGTGATTGTCGCGCAGGTTTTTAATTGCTTCGACAACTTTATCGGGGGTGCCGACTTTTGCCGTGCTTTTCAACCGAGACTCAAAAGTCGGCGGTTCTTCAGGCCTGGTCTTAATCCAATTGTCTATGTCGGCATAAATCTCGCTGCCACCGGTTAGGGTGCGGCGGTAGCCGTTGAGGTCAGCCACCCAGTCCATTGCAGCGCGGGTGTCTTCTTCGGCCGTTTTCTGGTCTTCTCCCACGTAAGTCACCCGAAAGAACGGCATGTTGTCCCACTGGGGCTCTACACCCTTCTCCGCGCACCTGGCCGCATATAGCTCCCGTAGACCGAGTACATCTTCGTCTGGGGTATTCGCGCTGGTCAACATCGGCAGGCCACGGGACACTGCGTCCTCAATAGTGCCGGGGGTTCTGGACACGGCAAAGTACAGCGGCGGATGGGGCTTCTGGATAGGGTTGGGCGCAATAGTCAGGTCATCTACCTGATAGTGCTCGCCGTGGTAGGTGAACCCGGGCGTGCTCCACAGGCCCAGGATGATGTCGACTATCTCGTTGAAGCGCTGAGTTCTGGTTGCGTAATCGACTTTGAAGTTGGCGTATTCATAAACTACCTGGCCGCGGCCGATGCCAAAGTCCAGGCGACCGTTACTAAGCAGATCCAACATGGCCGTCTCTTCAGCCATGAAAACCGGGTCATGAAAGTTCAACACGCTCACGCCAGTCCCGATTCGTATCTTTTTGGTAACACCAGCCACGTAGGTGGCCAGCGGCAGGGCGGATGGCACGATGCCAAAGCGGGTGAAGTGGTGTTCTGCCAGCCAGACAGACTCGAATCCCAACTCCTCCGCGTACTGAATTTGTTCAATCATTTCATGGTAGAGCCGGCCCTGGTGGGATGGATCTTGCTGGGGCCAGGAAGGGAGTACAAACATGCCGAATTTCATGGATCGTGGAGGCTCCGATGCGGCGGACAAAGAGGTCTGCCGGTATTGATTTTGAGTTGCCCTATTCTAACTGCCCCATAGTATCGCGGCAAGGCAGGTTAGGTGGGCTGTTGAGGCCCATCTAACCCGATTGGATTGACCACCCACAATACATAATCTACAATTTGGGCCTCTGCTGATTGGTGCATTAAATGCCTACGAAAAGGAACCAAATTCTGCGGTCGGAATAGTCCGACCCAAGGAGTCGGAAGATCTATGGCAACTGAGCAATACACACGCAACGAATTACTGGTGGACGCCGCCTGGGTCGACGCCCACAAAGGCGACTCCAACGTGGTGATCGTCGACTGCGAAGTTGAGGCCGCCTTCGCTCGCGGTCACATTCCAGGTGCAGTCTTGGTGCCCGATAACTACGAGAAGAACCCGGACACCGGTCGACTACACCTGATGAACCCGGAGCAGTTCAAGGCAATGTGCGAGGGCTTAGGCATTGGCGATGATTCTCTGGTCATTACCTATGACCATTCCCGGAGCCTGACCGCCGCCCGACTATGGTGGGCGCTGAACACTTACGGCCACTCCAACACCAAGATTCTGAACGGTGGCTGGCGGGCCTGGGTCGCCAATGGCGGGGCCGTGGACTTTGGCCGGGCACCCAAGCGCAACGTAACCTTCACCCCCAAACACGATGACTCCAAGCTGGCGACGGTCGAAGACCTTAAGCGGGCTTGCCAGGTTGGCGACTCGGTCATTTGGGACGTCCGCAGCGACGGCGAGTGGGACGGCAGCAACAGCCGGGGCAACAAGCGCGCCGGCCACGTTCCCGGAGCTGTGCATCTGGAATGGTTCAATCTACTGGACTCAGAGACCAACGAGTTCAAACCAGAAGCAGCAATCAAACGCATACTGACAGAGCACGGTATCACTCCGGACAAAAATGTTTACACTTATTGACAGGGCGGAATCAGAGCGGCGAACAGTTTGTTCGTCATGCAATTGGTCGGATACAACAACACCAAGAATTACGATGGGTCGATGGGAGAATGGGCCAACCTCGAGGACACACCCTTAGAGTGAGAAAGGCATCCAATCGGCGTCGGCAAAAAATTAACTAGAAAAAGAAATCGGTAGTTGAACCAGACTTGGAAGAGACAAGCAAGATGGTCTGGGCCGGCTCGATGGCGTCGGTCACGGACTGGACCCAGCCTGGAACGGTGGAGTCGAGGACTATCAGTTCAGGATAACCGGAGGCGCTGCCAAAGGTCTGGCGCAGTACCTCAGGTCCCAAGCTGCTGCCGCACATACCCATCAGGACAAAGTGTTTGAAGCCGACGTCGCGAACTTCTGCGGCAAAACTGGCTAGATCTGACGCCTGCTGCCGCATGAAATCTGTGACAGTCAGCCAACCCAGCCGGTCAGCAATCTCTGTGGGGTCGGGCTTCCAAACGGTATGATCGCCGCTCCAGGTCCGAGAGACGACTTGGTTCTGCTCGAGATAAGCCAAGGCCGACGCGATTTCTGAGTTATGCGCCATGCAACTCCTCCTGCGTGGGGATTGGTTAGCCCGGAAGCGCATTTCTTTTGATGCCTGCTACCTCGCCCCGTTCTGGTCAGAAAAGGGAGTTGAGCGGCCCCGCAATAAACCGCCAGACAAACTCCCACTTGCCAACGGGGAAGGCGTCCGGCTCTGTGAAAAACCACATCAGGGTGAAGAAAAGCCAAATACCAGACCCAGGAAAGCCCACCACGACTTTTTATTATTCCAGAACTGCATCTGAGATCAGTCTTTGAGAATCTGTCGGGCGATGGTCTCCCGTTGTATCTCTGATGTGCCTTCATAGATGGTCAGAGCGCGGACCTCACGGTACAGGCGTTCCACGCGGTTGCCCCGTTCCAGCCCAGCACCACCGTGTATCTGCACGGCCTCGTGGATGATGCGAGTGGCTGCCTCAGTGCCAAACAACTTGGCAAACGACGCTTCCTTGATGACCGACTCTTGGCCCGAGTCCTTCAGCCAAGCTGCCCGTTGGGCCAGCAGACGCGCCGCATCCAGCGACACTGCCATGTCGGCCAACTTGAACTGGGTAGCTTGAAAATCGGAGAGGTTCTGACCAAACATCCGGCGGTTCTTGGCGTATTCGATGGACGCTTCGTAAGCCGCTTGGGCCATCCCGATGGCCGCCGCCGCGACGGTGGTGCGAAAGGTATCTAGGGTGCCCATGGCCAGTCGCAGACCACGCCCCCGCTCTCCGAGCAGGTTTGCTTGGGGAACATGGCAGTCAACCCACTTGGGCTCTCCGGTTGGATGGGCCGCCATCAGGTCCATACGCTTGGAATCGTCAAAGCCTGGAGTGCCCGCCTCAACCACAAACACGGAGATACCCCGGCTGCCCTGTCCGGGCTCAGTCTGGGCAAATACTGTGTAGGTGCTGGCATCGCCGGCTTGGCTGATGAACTTTTTCTGACCGTTCAAGACCCAATCGTCGCCGTCCAATTTGGCCTCGGTCTTCATACTGATGACATCGGAGCCGGCGTGGGGTTCGGTCAGAGCAAAGGCGGCGATGCTCTCGCCTCTGGCAATGGGTGGCAGGTATTTGGCCTTCTGTTCGTCGGTGCCGCCCAGGGTTATAGGGTAGCTGCCCAGACCCTGCATGATAAAGTTAGTGTCCGCCTGGCAGGACACCCTGGCCAGTTCTTCGCGGATGATGCAAAGATCCATGACCCGCACACCAACTCCGCCGTACTCCTCGGGCACGCAGTATTTGAGCAGGCCCTCGTTGGCTAAGATGGCCATCAGCCCGGCATGGACTGTCGGCGATTCATCTGCTTCTTCAGCAATGGGGGCAATCTTCTCTTCAGCAATCTGCCGCACCCATTGCTGCAGCGCAACCTGTTTCGGCGTAAATGCGAAGTCCATGTTTTCTCCAGTCTCTATCACGTTTGGGCGATAATAGCAGGTTTAAGCCAAGCGTCAAAGAACCATACGGGGGGTCGGGTCGGTCTCGGTGGAATAATAGAATTTCAGCATTGTCCTAGGCTCCTCAGCTTGGGGTCACCGCACATCATTCCCTACCTCTCCTCCCTCACTTTATGTCGCACCAGACGCAAGAGCTAGCCAAACGTCGGCCCACAGGTCGTTATCAATGATTGGTTGCTACAGGTCCAGCCTCCGGACCAATTCTTCTGCGGTGACCAAAGCCCCGGTCAGGCCCTTGGCGTCCTGGTCAGCCAGGTATTTGGCGGCCTTAACCATGTCGTTCGGGGTCGCCCAGGTGGAGACGTCGGCGTCCGGACGCTGGGCCAAAAAGCCCTCGGTGATCACCGGACGCAGTGGTCGCAGCACGTTGACGGCAATGTTGTGCGGGCCTAGCTCCATGGCCAGCCCCCAACTGAGGCGCTCCAGACCGACCTTGGCCGCGCCGTAGTTCTGCCCGATCAGCGCAATTTCTTCGCTATCGGCCGAGAGTGTCGAAGAAAATATGTTGTTGGCAGCATGGGACGATATGTTGATGATGCTACCTCCACCTTGCTCGACCATTATTGGCACCACTGCTTTGCAGGCAATAAATGGCGCGCGCAGGTCAATGGACATGACCAAATCCCACTCTTTGACGCTCATTTCCAAGAAAGGCGTGTAACTGCCGATAGCAGCATTGTTGATCAGGATATCCACTCCCCCATACTCGTCCAACGTGCGGTCCACCAGATGGCGAATGCTGTCCTCTTCTCGCACGTTGGTTGCCACAGCCAACGCTTTGCCGCCGGCGTCTTCAATCTCGCCCACGGTGGAGTGGATGGTGCCGGGCAACATGGGCCTCGACTCCTCGGAACGGGCGGCCACGACGACCATCGCCCCTTCTGCAGCCAAACCCATGGCCATGGCTTTGCCGATGCCGCGGCTGGCGCCGGTTACTATTGCGATCTTGCCTTCTAGGTTCATTGGAACGTCTCTCCGTACAATCCACGCCGTTATTACCCGGACGACGCAACTAGCTAGCAATTTACGGCCCTAAGGTTTGTTGGTCAAGTTGTGGCTTTATCGGGGCAATGATTCTAACGCTAGCCGCACGAGAATATGTCAGTTTTTACTCACGGCTCTTCCTAACTAGTAGCTCAACAGCGTTGACACTCTCAAAAAGCTCCAACTAGACTAATAGATATTCTTTTAACTTCTATAACTTTCCATAAAGAATACGAATTCCATCCAAATCTGAGGAGCTATAGGGGTTTAGCAATGGATCAGTGGAGAATCTGGCTGGGCAGGTTGGGCGCGTTAGGGGCGCTGATTTGCGGAATTATCGGTCTGATTGTGGGCATTGATGGTGACACCTGGAAACTCGGGGTTTCCGGTTGGTTCACCGGTGGCACTGTCGCCGGTCTGGTCGCGGTGCTCATGTATCTAGACGACGCTGCTGCCGCCCGCAGCAAGTAATTCCTAGCATCTGGCCAAGCCGCTCCGCCGGAGGAAACCAGTTCCTCTGGTCTTTTCACCATGCCCAAAATTCCATCCGTCTGGGCATCATTTATAGTCTGTCATCTTGACAAATAATCCCCCAAAGCCAATCATCTTGGTACCTGCGTGACATGTTGCAGGTATCGGAAGTCACATTGCGTGGCCGATATTATTTAGGAGCTAACGATGACGACATTGGTTTTGGGCGGCACCGGGTTTATTGGAAAGAGGGCAATTCCCAGGCTGGTCCAGCGTGGCGAGAAAGTAGTCGTGATGGACATCAACCCCGGAGCGGCGGACTTCAGTGAGTTTGGTGATCAAGTGGAGGTTATGCGCGGGGACATCATGCAATTCCAAGATGTGGTCACCGCGATCCTGCACGCCAAGCCGGACCGAATCATGAACTTGGCCTACCTGCTGGGCAGCGGCGATGACACCCCGCATTTCACCATGAAGCTAAACATCTTGGGCATGGATAACAGTTTTGAAGCGGCCCGTATCTGCGGCGTGAACAGGGTTACTTACGCCAGTTCCATTGCCGTTAGCGGCCCGCAGTCCAACTTCGGGGATGTAGCTATTGACGAAGATGCACCAATGCATGGCAGCAACCAATACGCCATGCACAAGCGGTTCAACGAGTTCCAGGCCCAGCAATTCAACCACGTCTACGGGATGTCCATTACCGGCATTCGCCCTGCCAACGTGACTGGACCCGACAAAGTTCGCGGCTCGACAGACCACGTGCAGGTTGTGACCCTGCCGGCGTCAGGCCAGGTTGCGAACTTCCCAAAAGCTGGGTTGATGCGCTGTCCGGTACACGTGGATGACATTGCCGAGGCGTTTGTCCGGGTGACCATGGTCGACAAGAGCTCCTACCCGATTTATAACTCGGGCGGCTACCCCATCAGCTTGGGTGACCTGGCGTCAATCGTGAAAAAATACCTACCCGAAGCAGAAATAAACTTCGCCAGCCCAGACGGCAAGGACGAGTCAGGCAACTACCTGGTGAACAATGACCGTCTACTGGGCGAGTTCGAGCTTGAATATCCGCCCATCGAGCAGCGAGTGCTACAGATCATCAACGACGTCCGCCGCGACGAAGGGCTACCGCTCGTAGGCTAACGGCGGTCAGCAGTCAGTTATTAGGGAAACGAAAAAGAGTCCTTCCGGAGAAGGACTCTTTTAATGCTGAAAGCTAGATTAGTCGGGCAACCTGGTTGATTGCCAGGCGACCATCTGCCAAGCACCGTTGCGTTTGGCGTAGACGTCTATGAATCTTAGTTCAAATTTGTTGTTGCCAACGTGGAACTTGCCGTGGCCGGTTACCACCGCCGTGTCACCCAGATTTTGAACTTCCCGGGCGCTGAGTTCCAGGGAATTGTAAATGGACTTGCCCGACTTAACGGCGTCAATGAATGACGTTTTGGTGTCCAGTCTGGCAGTTGTGTGGGTGTAGACCAAATCGTCGGCAATAATCTCTTCCAGTGTTTGTGCATCACTTTTGAGCATCGCCTCGATGCGTCGGTCCTGTAATGCTAGTATCTCGTCCAATTTTGTTCTCCTTCAGTTTGGGGCGCTAGTCTCATCACATCTTCTTAGAATATTAGCGCTCTTGCAGTACCGTGCCAGACAATTCGGCAATCTTGTTTACCTTTACCAGCACCGCCACACCAAGGCGGTCTGGGTCACGGTCCAACTCGACTTGGACAGTGCGCGCCATGACTTCGTCCCGGATGGCGCCAGACTCATGGACCTCAGCGGTGCCGTAAAAACGCCAGCGAATCTTATCGTCCATGTTGTTGTACAGAACCACCACCTTGGGGTTCTCTGCTACATTTTCCAGGGCCGAGCGTTTCGCCCGCTCCCAGTAAGCCAGGGTCTCCGAGTCAAAGACCATGAGACTCCCCTTGAGGCTGAGTTGTGGCTGACCGTCTTTGTCAGATGTCCCCACAGTGCAGGACCAACCATCAGCATGGCTCCGGTCCACCAACTCTTTCATCTCGCCGTTCATATCAATCATATTGAATCATCTCCACGATTAGTTGGTCAACTTCCTGCTCAATGTCAGTCATTCGAGCCCCTTTAGTTTCATTGGCATCCAAGCTGTACTCCAGCCATTCCACATGTAGGTTTAGCCGATCCAGACTTCGGCCCCACCATACTCCGCACTTCGAAGGCCCAGTTGCACTGGTAGTTCCAGCCTGCCTACCAGCCTCTTTAGTCAGACATGAAACCTGGAGATGCCGGTATTATGACACGATTGATTAAGGGGTGGTGGCACTCTTTTCTTTCCCTGGTTGAAGGACCTCTCCCCAAAGTTTAGGGCATGTGACGGATGACATACATAGGTTATTTAGCGACTGATTCTTGTTGGGTTGCTGTTAATGTTGCAGAGTCAAAATAAAAAGGCCTCGGTTCCATTTCTGGAAGCCGAGGCCTTTTTTAGTTGCGATTGGTAGCGGGGGTTGGACTCGAACCAACGACCTTCGGGTTATGAGTGTGACGTCTAAAGTCCTACACAGTCCCTTCAGGCACTTTCTGCTACCAAATCGTTAAACAATCACGGCCTATTTCATGACTACGGTATCATCCCGTCTTGCCTAGTACTTGGTGGTGCGTTAGCAAAATATTAGCAACCATTCCATCTTCAGACTAAGAAGCCGCCCCCACCAAGGAACCATACCCGGGTGGGGTACTTTAAGGGTATGGGTATGCTCATCGGGCCCGATGGCAGCCCTACCCACGGGCCGCCGGTTTCTTCTTCGGGAACGTGGAACTCAGTCTGGAACTGTGGACGGTGATTGCTGGGATTTCAAGGTTTGATGATTAGTCACT
>LWDU01034317.1_pt1 | contig 23496 bp, 17 predicted proteins | sample 727161 | NCBI WGS metagenome assembly LWDU01 (sample SAMN04566230, study PRJNA314399) | hydrothermal vent metagenome | isolation source: deep sea hydrothermal plume seawater | place: Mexico: Gulf of California, Guaymas Basin | collected 2004-07-11
GCGTGACAAAAGAATTGCTCCGCAGCCCGCCGAGTGGCGACTGGCTCAGTTGGAGAGGCACCCAGGCGAGCTGGGGATATAGCGCACTCGACCAGATTAATTCTGAAAACGTCGGCCAACTGCAACTGGTCTGGTCCTGGGCGATGGATGACACCGGTGCCGGCGAAGCCGCACCTCTGATCCACGATGGCGTCATGTTTTTACCCGGACCCCGGGGCGTAATCCAGGCCCTGAATGCAGCCAATGGGAACCTGATATGGGAATATCGCCCCGGCATCACTGCGGCGATGGAAGGCTCTAACGCCGTGGCTCTCGGCCCCGACCAACTTGGCGCTGCCGCCATGCCGGCGACGGCATTCGCAGGAGTTGGCCGCGGCGTGCAGAAAAACATCGCTATCTTCGGCGACATGATTTATGCAGCAACCGAGAATGCCAGCATCAGGGCCATCGATGCGCGCACCGGCCTTTTGGTTTGGGAAACGCCGGTGGCGGATCCTGCCCTGGGCTATTACTACGTCGCCGGACCAATTCTGGCTAATGGCACCTTGGTCACCGGGATCAACGGCTGTGAACGCTACAAAGACGATGTCTGTTTCATAACCGGTCACGATCCACTCACGGGGGAGGAGAAGTGGCGTACCGACACCGTAGCGCGACCGGGAACGCCGGGCGGCGGGGCCGGCAGCGACGCCTGGATCGCTGGCAGCTATGATCCCGAAGCCAACCTGGTGTACTGGGGAACTGCCCAGGCCAAGCCCTGGGCCAGAGCGGTGCGCGGCACCTCCGGTGATGCCCTCTACACCAATTCCACCCTGGCACTAAATCCAGACAGCGGCGAGATGGTCTGGTATTACCAGCATCTGCCCGGGGAAACCCATGATATGGACGAGGTATTCGAGACTGTGTTGGTCGATGTCGATGGTCGCCAATCCCTATTCAAGATGGGAAAACTGGCCATTCTCTGGCAACTGGACCGCATCAGTGGTGAAATTATCAGCGCTACCGACGTCGGTTATCAAACCATCGTCAACGTCAATCCGGTGACGGGAGCCATAAGCTATCGCGACGGCCTGCTGCCCCGCATCGGCGAACAGGTTGATATGTGCCCCAGCACCTCCGGCTTCAAGAGCTGGCGCGCCATGGCCTATTCACCACAGACCAGTGCCATGTATATCCCCATTACCTTAAATTGCGAACTCGCCACCTTCGGTCCGACGGAGCGGGTGCTCGGTGGTGGTGGCACCGGACCGGTGCGGCGCATCAATTACCCACATCCACAATCGAATGGCAATCTGGGTGAGCTGCTGGTGCTGGATATTCCCAGTGGTGAGGTGAAATGGCGTTATCGCTCACGCGCTCCGATCAACACCGCCGCCCTGACTACCGCGGGAGGGCTGGTGTTCTTCGGTGACTGGGATCGGCGAATGTTCGCGCTTGATGCCGAAGACGGCGATATCCTCTGGCAGACACGGGTCACCACCTCGGCCCAGGGCTTCCCCATTTCCTACATGGTAGATGGCCGCCAATACATTGCATTGCCCGCTGCCACCGGTGGTGCCAGTTGGTCATCCATGCTGCCCCGGGATCTGGCACCGGAATTGGTTCCTCCCCGCAATGGCAATTCCATGCACGTGTTTGCCCTGCCAGCGCCATGAAACTCAAGGCCTTCAGCAGCAAAATATTCTGCCTGGCAATCACCATTCTGGCTGTGAATGGCGTCAGTGGGGCGCAATCGGATGATTCGATCTGGAGTGGCGTTTTCACGGCGCAGCAGGCCGCTCGTGGTGCCGCCGATTACAGTACAAACTGTGCCTCCTGTCATTCTGTGGATTTACGCGGCAACAGTAATACGCCCAGCTTGCTGGGAATGAGCTTCATGTTTATCTGGGAGGACCGCTCACTGGGTGAGCTCTACACAAAAATGCGCGACGAGATGCCTTCCGATCGTCCCGGCAGTTTGTCTACGCAAAGCTACGAGGACTTGCTGGCTTATCTCCTGCAATCCAACCAGTTTCCTACTGGAGGGAAAGAACTAAAATCGAGTGCCGGCATGCTGGATAAAATACGCATTACTTCGAAACCATGAACTGACAGTATCTATTCGAGACTTGATATAGATTACAGAGCGTCTGCAACATAAACCTTATGCTTTCAGGCTTCTGCATACACATGAAAGGAGTCGATCATGTTAGCGCCAGCCTACAAGAAAATGGCAGGTACCTCGGCCGTATTCCTCTCCGCCGCTTTTGATAAAGCGTCACCGGTGCAACGGTTGCCGAACTTGCTGACTCTTTTACTAACTCTTGAATGGGTCTAAGGAATTTGTTGGGAGAGCTAATCGTGTCGCCCTGGATTCGGCCTGCCCGATAGTGCTGCGGGAATTCATCTTGGCCGATAGTAAATCTGAGTGCGCAGGCTTCTGCTACCACAGCTCCGATGACGTTGCAGGAAATATTCCGACCCAGGAACTGCAACGCACGGTATCAATGCATGCCTATTTTCTCGACAAAGCCGATGCGGCCGAGCGCACCGAGATCGAATTGGGGGGTCCCAACTAACTGGCGCAATGGCGTCGGAGTCGTGTCGGCGCACTAACACCGACACTCTTATCCTAATTTTCCTAGAATCTACCGCTGACTTTCAATGAATACACTGCGCCGGAACCACTGCACATGTATTCTATTTCTTCCAGGATACCGGCACTGGCGCGGCCTACGTAGCGCTGTCTTTGCCGACACATCTGACCCTCTGTGACATTGCGACCGTCCAGGCGAAAGGTGATATCACCGAAGGCAATAACTTCGACGAAGGCCATGGTGAAGGGATCGCCAGACGTACTCTCTATGTCATCGATGTCATAGCGTTTGATGCCACCATCGAATCGATTCATCCAGTTCACACCGTAATTCAGACGCCTCTCGGGAATATCGTGACGAAAGCCGAAGCCAAAGCTGCCACGATCAAAATTGGTAAAGCGGCGTTCGATTCCGAGAAATGGATCCTTGATTTTTGAGTCCTTGACGTTGGCTCTGGTGGTCACCAGCACGTTGGGTAGATTTAACATGCCAAGACGAATGCTACTTTTCACTTCGAAAACCCACATATCACCGTTACCGATATTACCGACGGCGGAACGCAGATCGTCTTCTGATGTGGACACATCGATGCGTTCGTTCTTGTCCCTGTGGGCGTGTTTGTAAAGATTGGCACTCAACACACCGGCATCGTTAGGCAGACGATACTCGGCTAGCAAATTGTAGTTCCACCAGTACTCCGGGCTAAGATTTACATTACCGGCCTGAGTATTGGAATCGGTGTCCTCTTTGTCTGTCGCGGCGACGAAATCTGCAAAGCTTAACTGTCGGACAAATTTCTCCACCACCGCACGGATCTGGATAGAAGGAGTCAGGTCATATCGATAATCGAGTTTCGGTTTAAAGAATTCGAAATTGCGTTGATTGCGAAAATCGCCGGTTTGGATGATCTCTGACGTCTCATAGACCAGGGAAGTTTCCAGCGTCATTTTCTGGTTTATTTTCCAGTTGTGTATGGCGAATGGTTCATAGCGAATTTCTTCAACTTGGGAATTGGCGTTGGCCACCGCGATCGGCACCAGACCTCCAAATTCCGGAGAGGGGGTCCCGGACGCACTTTCTATGCCCAGACGAAGCTTTGAACCCAATATGGTCTGAGCTCGCTCGATGCCTATCTCAACGTTCTGGGATTCGAAGAAGTTTCTGGTATAGGATGTCCGTAAGATACGTTCCTGCAAGGTGCTGCTGGCATCAAGATAAAGATTTTTGTTGAGGCTGCCATCGGACAGCACTTCAAATCGCTCACGATTGGTGGCCATGTCGGTTTCATTACTGATGAACAGGGCTTTGAAACGGCTGCCATCTGCAAATTTGTATTCGTAATCTCCACCAATTTCCCAGTTGTCCTGGGCGCCGGGAATGATCTCCTGCTCCCGATATACGCTGTCGCTGCCGTTAGTCAGATCGGTGGTTCCCCTGAAAACGTCGGTAAGATTGTCTTTTTGTTGAAATAGTGCATTGAATCTGATGCTGCTGTTCGCACTGATGTCGTAGCCGAGATTGGTCGAAAGGCTGTAGTCGGTTTGTTGGGTGATTCGGTTTTCTAACACCAGGTCATTAGGTGAAAAATCACCAAGAATACTGTGCTCCGTGCTAACACGGTGTTGGTAGCGGGGTTCAGCAGAAGCATTAATCAGGTAGTTTAGCGCGCCACTCTGACCACTATAGGACAGCGACCCACCAGGCTTGGATTCACTGTCACTGTACTGATCCATGTTTGCCTGGAAGGAAATACTGGCGTTGCTCATTTCTTCAAACAAGACCACGTTGATGATCTGCGAGCTACCCCGCACATCCAATTCACCAGAAGTGCTGCGAATGATTTCAATTTGAAGCACTTGCTCGGAGCTGATACGGCGCAACAAATCCTGGCTGTTGTTGTTCTTGCCAGCCACGCGCTTACCATTGATCAGGATCTGATTACCACTTCCACCACCGAAGCCACGACCACCGCGACTGGCACTGCCACCCCTGGATGGACCACGACTACTGCCACCCGAGCCACTCATGCCGGGTATTCTGTTTAGCATATCCTGGGCAGTAACCGGCCGATAATCGGCAAAATAGGAGGCGGGGTAAATAACCGTGGAATCATCTCCCACGTTATCCTGGGCCGATGCATAGCCGCAGTAGCCCGCTAGCAACAGCAGCAAGGACAACAGCAGATTCTTAGTGACCAGTAGTCTTGCGTCTTCCAGAATAGTTTGAAAAATAGTGCGGTACTTCACAAAAAATGCTCCCGGTTTAAAATGTTGCCACCCCCAGGGGGTGCAAAATGCGGAGCATTATAGGTTAAATGGAAGCTCGAACTTGTGACAAATTGTGAGAAAAAGGCCGGTTTACAAACGCCTGACAACTAGGAAATCATGATATGAGCAGTCATAGTCGGCTGCGATTCCTTCGGCACTTGCCAGCGTAGGTGTTCCCTAGTGACGACCCTCGTTGACCACCACGGCAGACGCGACCTGCCCCACGTTACGAATCACATAAGCTTCGTTGGGGTCGTGCCAGACCCAGTCGGCCCGTGCGTCCAGCTCGGCGGTGATGCCGTCACTGCGCTCCACATGAATCAAGCCGTCAGCAACTTGCACTACAAAGCTGGACAGGCTGTGAATCTGCACCGAAGTGACTTCGCCAGGCGCCAACTCCACTCGATAAGAGCGAAACCAGGCATTCTCATGCTGCGGCTGACCAGAGAAACCGCTTGGTCGGTCGGCCATGAGGTCGGGATTTCCCACGCCAGCGTTAACCAGCGCGATGATTCGAAACAGCCCGGGACCTGCATTCGATACTTTGTGGGTATGTGACTGCGAAGCATAGTCGGTATTGCTGTTCACATCACCGTCGCGGGGGCCGTTATCCATGTTGATGTAGGTTAGCAAGATGGCCTGATCATGAATATGGGGCAAGGAGACATCGCCCGGGTTGAGCTGCACATCCAGCAGATACAGGTCGCCATCGTGGTGCACGGTGCGATGGCGCGGCTCCTGTAACAGATGAACGATGCGCTCTCCGGCAAACTCGTCTTCCTGAGCCAGGCTTGAAAGCGGCGATACAGCGGCAAAAAGCAGTACCCCCGCAGCCGCTGACAACAAGCAATTAGCCAGGTCGCGCCTGGATGGGCTGTGAATTATTCTCATTAGTATCTCCCGGATTTAAATAGCCTGAAGCAGTTCAAAAAACTACTCTTTCTACACATTAATTACCAGCAGGAACTCACTCTTCCGGCTCATTAAAGACTTCCACCATATAGTTTTGATAGGGCCCTTCGGCCAGAAAGTTATTGAATATTTCGTGAAATAGATTGACGGCCGTTTTCGTCGCGTCACCGGCATCACCGGGGCGGAACCCAATTATCACCGACAGACTTTGCTGCCGGTTGCGACAATTAAAATCGAAGCGTTCAACATCCAGCCGCCGATGCGGCGGAATCGAAGCGTCACCGCGCTGGCTGAGAAATGTCCTGAACGCCTTATCCATATCGGAACGAAACGGTACCGCCGGCAGTACATCTTTTAATTCCAGTTCAGGCTTGCTCGAATTGAGTTTCAGATGAAAAGGAGAATCCGCCAGCCAATTAAACCGAAAGTCCACAGAGCCATCCTTAATTGATGGCACCTGACTAAAATTTCGAAAGATTCCGCGGTCGGCGTAGTTCTGCAACTCGCTGCTCACCGCCCTTACAATCTCCTGCATAAGGGGCATCTACCTTACTTATAGTATGCCAGGGCGCCCGGGGCGAAATGTCGCGGCATCGCGGGTGGATAGGCGTTGGTCCAGAACTCCTTCTTGCCCTGGCAGTTAATCAATGTGGAAATCCCTTCGCCTGCGGCGATGTCGTAACTGCGCTTAAGTGCCGGCAAAAACTGTTCGGCACTGGTGACATACTCGCCATGGCAGCCCAGCGCCTCGGCAATCTTATCGTAGCGAAGATTTTCCTGAAACAGATACATATGCTGCGCCCGCACCGCACCCCTGCCGGCACCGGAAGTCCACACCCCCCAGGCATTGTTGTTGTACACGATCATGACCGCCGGAATGCGATACTTACCCAGGGTGTCGAACTCCATGATGGAATAGGCGGCACCGGCATCACCGGTGATGCCCACGACTGGCGAGCCCTTGTAAGGGGCCTGGGGACCGACACCATTCTGTACTGCCGCTCCGACACCGACCGTATAGCCGATATCGGGCCCAATGGCGCCATACTGATAGGCACCATTACAGATCTGTCCAGGGCGATAGCCACGCAAGTAACGCCGGGTATAGCGACCAATGCCGTAGCCACCCGAGATTACCGTGGTCTGTTCCCGGTCCAGCTCATTGTTATAGAGAAAGTCTCCCAACTGCTTGCCGATGACAGCCGGATGAATGGAGTCGGTATCGGCGCTGTACTTCAAACCCAGCTTGTAATACTCCTCACTCTGCTCGTCGAAGGCATGTCTCGCTGATGCCAGTTCGTCGCGCCAACTGCTGCGACTGCGAGACGGCAGCGCGTCTTCCAAGGCCTGCAAGGCTGCATTTTCCGAACTCACAATACCCAGATCGATGGGAACATTACGGCCAATGTCGCTGGCATCCGGATCGATCCTGATCCACTTCGCTTCCGGTCCGAAGGCAAACTCGCCGATCGATGGCATGCAATACTGGCCCACCAGGATGACCAGATCCGCGCTGCGGATGGCATCGGGCGCGGTACTGGCAGACAGTGCATGGCCATCTGAAAAGTGACCCCGCTGCGGTGCCGACTCCACCACTGCGATGTCGTTTTTCTCAGCCACACGCAACAGGGCTTCCCAGGCTTTATCGTAGAACACACCGGTACTGGCAACGATCATGGGACGCTGCGATCGTTGGATCATCTCCACGGCACGACTGATGTCGGCCGGATTTGGGTGGGCCTTGGATTCGGTGCGGTATCGAGTCTTGTCATAGTAATACTGCAGCTCGCCCGGTTCTTCGAAGCGCGCGCGGGATATCTCGCCCGGAAAATCCAGGTGCACAGGCTTGGGCACACCGGTTTTCAATTGCCTGAAGGCATAGGCGGCGTACTCATAGATACGGTTCGGTGTGATCAGCCGTTTGCCCCATTTCTTCAGGCCATCGGTCTGGGATTGTTGATAGGCGGTCTGAATTCCGTGCTCGGAGTCGTCTTCACCGATGGTCTTGTTGCTGGCGATCACCAGCAGCGGAGAACGCGCCGCATTGGCTGCGCCGATATTCATTATCATATTAGTGAAACCTGGCCCTTCGGTGCCAGACGTTGCCGCGATTTCCCCGGTTACCCGAATGAAACCATCTGCCGCGGAAACCATATTGCCCTCGCAGCGACCCCCATAACTGGGGATACCTTCGGCGGCGATGGCATTGATCATGTTGTAGTTGCCGGGACAACAGAAGAACCCCGCCACGCCTTCATCATTACAGAATTTGGCGAATACCTCGGCGCCAGTCATGGGGAAGTTCGCCGGTTTCGCGGCCTCGGCCAGGGTCTTGGGAATCTCGTCCGGAATGCGAATCTTCGCCGCGTTGGAATCCTGTGCCTCGCTGTTCTCGCTCTGCAGAATTGCCGCCGCACCGGCTCCGGCAATCGCCGTCCCCTTAATAAAACTCCGGCGGGAGACTTTGGCTTGCTCCGCGGTGATGTCCGACTTCCTCTTCTTGTCTTCAGTAGTCATCAGGGTTTCCTCAAGGATTATTTTTGCTGCGGCCGGCTTGCTTGCGGTCCAATATTCAAAACATGGGCAACAATCTGCCAGATTACTTCGTCACTGAGCTCGCCCTTAAAGGGTGGCATCTCTAGCCCGGCACCAAATTTAATGCTGCGGAATATGAGCAAGGCCGAGCTGCCATAATACCACGAGCTTGGAGCGGTCAAGTCCGCCGCTATATAGTCGATATTGGCTAAGGCTCTGCCATCGGCGTCGTGACACTGTTGACAGTTAATCAAATAATGACTCTTGCCGACGACCGCCGCGGCCTTGGAATACGCCAGTGGGTCCGCCACCGACGGCATCTCAGCCCCGTGTAGCGACGACGAAGTCAACAGCAGCGCAATCCAGGCACCGGTAAATCTGATGATTACTCCCCTGCTAATGCCGACCACCGCTATGGTCCGACCAGCCGTAAAAAATCATCCCAGGACACCGCTTGCCCATGGATGGGAACAATGGTGTCGACCTCGAGACCGAGTCGGAGCACATGGTTATACAGACTTCGATTGGCGGCATTGGCGATAGCAGGCAAGGGCTCTCCATTTAATGGCGCATCGAACAGGTCCGCCTCGATGAGTATTTTCTCCTCGGGAAGATAGGCCACCAGCATGCCTTCGACATGGGCCAAAGGATGCACATAGGATATTTCCAAATTGCGCCGATTGTCGGTCAGTACGTAATTTTCTCTTACCGTCTCGTACTGATAGCCCTCGGCCAGTTCCGTAGGCGGCCACAGGCTTAACATGTCTGGTTCCAATGTCCTGGGTGCGTAGTTCAGCAGGTCGCGGGTATAAAAGTCGTAGTTCTTCCAGTGGGTGATGATAGTGGCGCCAATATGCATGTAGGTGCGCAAGCCACCGATATGGTCGTGGTGTTGATGGGTGTTGATCAGGAATCGAACCGGTTTGTCCGGGATCAATTTTACGATTTCATCGAGGACTGCAAGATTGCGCTTCTCATCCAGAGGCGCTTCCACCACCGCAATATAGTCTTCGAATTCCACGACGACGCTATTGTGAGAGGCGCCGCCGAATAGCCATACGCCCTCGGCCAATTCTTCGATATCGACCCGCAAGGGGAAACTGGCCCGTCTAACCGATGCTGGCACCGTAACCGGGTCCGCACACACATTGGCCTGAATATTCCCTTGCTGCCCACCATAGGCGTTATGCCCCGCATTGATACTCTGAGCCTGATAGTTATCGTCCCAGCCGGTATGGGAGTGCCATACTGTGGGAAAGCGAATACCGTCGCCAAGATCGATATAGCTGTCGTTGGTAAATTCGTGTTCGTAATTGGTGTCACCTAGCACCGGATCGGGCACCCAGGTATGGATTCGTTGCAGCAGATTCTGTGCATTGATGGTGGCGTCAACCCGGTATTTTTCCATCACGGTAATGGAAACCACGGTCATTTTTTCGGGATTCACGGTGGCGCCATCGCGACCCATCTCCCCGAGTTCCCAGCGCCAGGTCGCCCTGGGATTAGCCCCCGGCAGCATCGCCGCCTTCAAGAAACCGTGGGGGTTGATCCACATATCGAGCTGCCAGCGCTGGGCATCGTCGCTTGGTGCCGCGATCGCCTCACCATCGACCCCGTCCTGGTGCCAGGCGTAACCGCCATTGACCATAAACGACTGCCGCACTTCTTTTTGAATAGGCGTTCCACCTTTCCAGCCCAGGCCATATTTCCAGGCAGCCGGATTATTACCCGGTTCCCGGTCGAAGCGCTCCAGCATGGTGCCTTGTTGCCAGTTCATCACCCGGGTGTAATTGCGCAGCGGTTCACCTCGGGGCCAATCCACCTCGTATCCATTCAGGCGCTGTTGACCCACCATACCGGAATAGGCACTACCGGATATACTGACGCAGTCCAGCCTATCACTACCGATGGCGTCGGCGGCTGCCCGTAAAACCGGATACGGATCAATAAATCCCGGCTCCAGTGCCTGCGCGGACAGCTCACTCATAAAAACTACCAGCAGACCGACCAGGTAAGATCGATTTGTCATGATGCCCCCGAGGAAAGAAGTCTTGGCCCTTTTGGTCCTGGTGAGTGAAATCAAATTCAACGGCGTGGGAGAAACACGCTCTAACCCGCTGTGATTTAAAACGATGCCAGGGCGTTGAACGGGCTAGCCGTTCCTCCCTTAACCGGATTGATCTGAATCGCCGTCATAAATTCCCAGCGCTGCAGACGCGCCGCCGTCGCCGCCACATCCTTCAGGTAACCGTTATCGACGATGGGCAGGCCGAGATTGACCTGGGTGAGCTGATGAATGGGTCGATTGATGCCAGCCACGCCAGATGGCTGTACATCGTTGACCGCATCGCTGATTAACATCGCTACATCTCTTTCGTGCAACCAGGGCAGCACCGAGGCGTGCAATCCAGCGCCTCCCTGCCCGTAGGCCCATGGGCCTTCTGCATCGCGCATCGCCCATCTGCCGGTACGAATGAAAAGCGCATCGCCGCTGCTGATTTTAACACCGGCAAATTCTTCCCATGCCTCCAGATCGGACACGTATATGGGCGTGCTCGGATCCAGCCATTCCACGCCACGCAGCAACGGCATATCCACCAGCACTCCCCGAGTGACATAGGAAGTGCCCATCTTATCGATGGCCAGATCTTCACAGCCATTCACGGTCAGATTTTGCGGGTAACCGTTGAATATTATGTATTCACCGTCAATTTCGGTGCGGTAATGGCACAGGGCATCCACATGTGAAAGCATGCCATCGTGCAGGGAGAATTGAATCTCATCGAGTGCAAAAGTGGGCTCACCGGTAACCGGATCCAGCCGGCTCATCCAGTGCTTGCTGGGCCCAAAGGCCTGACTATCCATGGTTTTCTCATCGGTCACGAAGTGCTGCAGCGTTACCGTCTCACCGACCTGCACCAGGGCTGCTGCCTGCCGGGTTTTTTCTGCGGTAATAAGATTCAGGGTGCCACGCTGATCATCCGGTCCCCAGCGCCCCCAGTTGGATAGCTCTTTCTCCCACTTGCTCAGGGTCTCGAGCGTAACCATGACTGAAGGATCCTGAGTAGAAGGATGTACCTGAAACTGCTGAGCCGCACTGATGCTGATTACCAATGCAACGCATGCTACACAGACCCATTTAGAAACAAATAGAAATTGAGAATTTACCATTTTAGAATTTTTAGCCATGACTAGAGCCTCCAGAGAAATGGAAGGAACGGCCAGCATAGACCAAGTAGGTGGGAACAGATAGGGTAAATGGACTCGGAGAAAGAAAAGCTGGGTGTTAGCGGCAGCTAGTGTGCCTCGCTATCGGCCAATGCATCACTAAAAGGTGGCATTGATCTTCAGCGACATCACCACGCCGCGACTGCTGCAGCGGTCCTCGATTTCCTCGATAATGCCGGCAGACAAGCGACCCAGATAGCGAATACGTTCGCGACACTGCTCGTTATTGGTAGCGTCTCGAATATCGAAGCGAAACGAAGTGCCACCGAAGGCAATCAGTTCGGCGAAGACTGACACATTGGGCTCACCAAGGCTGCTGATGACATCATCGACGTCATAGAGTTTTTGGTTGCCGTCGAAGCGGTTACTCCAGCTGGCACCGTAGTTGAGATTCCACTGTGGCAGATCATGGCGAAAGCTCAATGACCAACGACCGCGACCTCCTCGATCTTCGAGTCAGCAACACTAAAGCGCGAAGATACCAACAGATTGGGCATATTAATCATCTTCATCCTGATACTGGCATTAAGCCGCAGCCCGTACATATCACCATCGCCTATATTGCCATTGGCCGATTGCAGATCGTCCTCTGAAGGCGACACGTCGATACGTTCGATCACATCGTGGTGCTGGTGATACCAGATATTGCCGTCGACCACACCGACATCATCTGGCAGACGGTATTCTGCATTCAACTCGTACTTCCAGAACCACTCCTGGGTTAGATTGGCATTGCCCGCAGAGGTATTGCTGTCTTCATCCTGACTGTCCGTGGCGGCGACAAAATCGCTGAAGCTCAATTGCCTGACCTGTTTTTCTATCAAGGCTCGGAGTTGGAGCGTCGACGTCAGATCATAGCGAAAATCCAGTTTCGGTTTGATGAAATCGAAATCGCGTTTATTTGAAACATCGCCACTTTGCGTAATCTCGGAAAACTCATATAGCAGGGTGCTTTCCAGCGACATCCTCGGATTAAATATCCAGTTATGAATAATAAATGGCTCGTAACGAATTTCCTCAACCGTAGAATTGGCATTGGAAACCGTAACGGGTACCAGGCCACCAAAATCCGCTGACGGCGTCCCCGTGCTGCTCTCTAATCCCAGTGCCAAATTTGAATCCAGCGTAGTCTGGGCCCGCTCGGCGCCAAACTCGATGTCCTGGCGTTCGAAAATATCCATGGTATAGGACCCGCGTACAATACGCTCCTCAGTCACACTACCTGAATCCAGGAACAGGTTTTTTGTCAGGCTACCGTCGTCGGCAACATCGAAACGTTCGCGCACGGTGTCACGATTATCCTGATTGGCAATAAACAGGATCTTGAAGCGATCGCCATTGCTGAAAAACGTTTCATAGTCTCCGCCAATTTCCCAATTGTTTCGTTCTCCGGGAATAACTTCGAACTGGCGCTCGAGGGTATTGGGAATGACCGTGAAATCAGTGGTACGACGACTCACCCTGGTAGGGTTGTCATTCTGTGAGTAGAGCGCGTTAAAGCGGGCGCTGCTACGCTCACTTATCTCGTAATCAAAATTTGCGCTCAAATCGTAGCTGGTTTGCTTGCGTACGCTATCTTCGCGCACGTTATCATTAGGCGAAAAATCCCCGAGGATACTGTCCTCATTGCTCTCACTATGACCGTAACGTGGCTCTGCAATCGCATTGAGGACGAATCCGAGGTCGCCGATTTTATTACTATAGGAAATTGACCCTCCGGGCTCGGTATTGGAATCTCTGTACCTATCCATGTTCACTTCGATACGAGTGCTGGCACTGGATAACTCTTCGAACAGCACAACATTAATTACCTGGCCGCTGCCCCTGACATCCAGTTCACCGGATGTACCGCGAATAATTTGAATATAGTCGACCTGATTAGCGTTTATCCGACCCAGCACACTACTGGTTTGATTATTCTTACCGGCCGTGCGCTTACCATTTATCAGTATCTCGCTGCCCCCACTGCCACTGCCAAAACCACGACCGCCCCGACCACCGCCACCACCTCTGAAGCCCCCACCCCCGAAACTACCACCGGGACTGCCACCACCAGTGGTCGAGCCCACACCAGGAATCCGATCCAACATATCTTTGGCGGTAATAGGTGAAAATTCGGAAAAATAGGAAGCCGGGTAGAGGATAGTGGTGCCATCATCGACTGTATCCTGAGCCAATAATTGAGCAGAGCTAATGCAGGTAAACACTGCGATAGACGCGGATAGCGTCAGTTTTCGGAATTTCAACATCATTATGCAGGGATCCTGTGATTACTCACTTATTGACGCCAAAGACAGCAGTTAGGTGCAAGGATTATCGGCACAAACCCCTTAAATTGACCATAACTTGTAAAACTTAATTACAACTTAGGCTGCAATATCACTCCTTGCCGAGATAAATCTAAGAAAAACATCGTTGGGAAAAAGGTTGCTGACAAGTAGTGAAGCAGTTTAGGCGATCAGCGCATAGACCACGGCACTTGTCAGGGCAGCAACAGGTAGAGTGATCAACCAGGACAACAGGATACTTCTGACTACTTCGCTATCCTGCTTCCGGTATATTGCAGAAAGCGGGGACAGATTCGAGCCTGTCCCCATAACCCTTTTACAGAGGATTGTATATCAGCTCCCGCATGGCGGCGTGCACCTGCAGCGAGTAGAGGATATCGTCGTTCTGAATCATGCCCACAAAGACGACATTTTCCACGGGATCGATCCAGAACCAGGATCCTGCTATGCCCCACCACCAATGTGTACCGACTGGCGCCCCATTGTAACTTTCGGAATCATTAACGATGGCAAAGTCAACTCCGAACACATTACCCGGATACAATTGGCCGATGTTTTCCACCGCGTCCGGCAATTGATTCGAGCGCATGATCTGAACCGCCTCTTCGGAAAGAATACGAGTGCCATTGAGGCTGCCACCGTTTAAATGCATCTGTGCAAATTTCATATAGTCGCCGGCAGTCGAAGTCAGGCCACCGCCACCGGAAAAGAACTTGGGCTTGATTAAAAACGCACCCCTATCGGTGCGGGTGAGCTCGCCGCCATTGCCTGGACGGTACTGTCGTGCCAATCGATCCGCTTTATCTGCAGCGACATAGAAGCTGGTATCCACCATGCCCAGTGGGCCAAAGATGCGCTCCTGCAGAAACACGTCGAAGGTCTGGCCCGAGAGTACTTCAACGAGGTAGCCCTGCACATCCACAGAAATACTGTAAACCCACTGGGTTCCCGGCTGATAGCCCAATGGAATGTGCCCCAGCGCCGGAATACTCTCGGCCAGGGTATAGTTGGGCAGATTGTTGATGCCTGCCTTGGAATAGGCTGCGGCGACTGGTCCCCGGGACAGGGGTGGGGTATACAGCAAACCGCCGGTGTGGCTCATCAGCTCACGAATCGTCATGGCGTGACCGGCAGCTTCAGTTTCGAAAGAACCATCTTCGTTTTGCGACTTGAAGACGGTCATGCCAGCAAGCTGGGGCAGGTGTTTTTCGACCGGGTCACTGAGTTGAAACTTACCTTCATCGAAGAGCATCATCAGCGCGGTGCCGGTCACCGGCTTGGTCATGGAAAATATCCGGAAAATAGCATCGGTGCTCATGGGTACCTCATCTTCCACGTTCTGATAGCCGAAGGCCTGATTCATCTGAATCTCGCCGTCCTTGGCTACCATGGCAACCACACCGGATAACTTGCCTGCGTCTACCCGCGCCTGTAAATCGGCGGCGATCGCGTCGAGCCGGCCTTGCTCTATGTCGGCATTTGCCGTGGACACGCCGATGACGATAAGCACTGCCATCAAGAATACATTGAACTTGGTAAAACGGTATTTCTCAGTCATTTCTGACTCCTTTCCTGATTGAAGAATGTTTCGGCCTCAAGCCCCCTGGTCCACTGGGTACCCCTGCCGGTTCTATTCCTATTCGACCACATCGATCCTGACATAGCCGTTAGTCCAACAGCAATAAAACTCGAACCCGTAGGTCGGATTCCCTCGCCGCTCGGTGTCATTGATTGCCTGCACACGAACGACGTAAGAACCCGGTTCACTAAAAATTGCTGTGGTCGTCGCTGCCCCATTCGCTGCATCCAGTCGTAGCTCCGCCGGACTGAATTCTACCTGTCCCGAACCCTGGTGCAAGGTCCAGCCCAACCAGGTACCCGATTCGGGATGCATGATACGAGCGATCAATGGTACCGGTTCTCCCACTTTAGCAATGCGGGGGCCTTCCCACAGCCCCCTGCGTCCTCTAAAATTCGGTGGATCATCGTTCAGACTCAAATACGGAGCCACGGCGCCACGCCCGGTGGTTGATTCTTCGTCGAGGACATACGTCGGCAAGAGCCAGCCGGGAACTGACAACTTGTCACCCTGGGACTCAAGCGTCCAGATGACTTCTGAGTCGCCGAAATCTGCCGGTACGATTATCGAGAAAACACACCAGTGGTGACGGAAGAGGCGGGTGAGAGTTGGCTTGGGTACCGGGTCGAAATGGGTGGGTTGCGAACCATCATAGATCGCTGGTTCGATCCTGTTACCCTCGCCAAGAGGAACATCCAGCGACTGTTCGGTGTTCATATTGAAATAGCCGAAACAGAGTGTATAGGTTCCATCGGCATTGGGAAACCAGCCATCGAACAGAGGAATAACATTCTGTCCACTAGCTCGCAAAGGCGCTGCATTGAACAGATCGAGGCTTGAGGAGGTCTGCGCCGATAACAAGCCAGCAGTGCTCACCCACAGGGTGAGCAACAGCAGTGTTGCGTTTTTGTATTTACTTCCCACTACTGACTAGGGTCCGTTTTGTGCGGTCAATCTGCCTCGTCGCTCGGCGCTTAAGCGTTCAAACTGCGCGTCCGTCAGATAGGTGATGCCCAGCCACAAATGGGACATCTCATCCACCCCCCGTTGGCCAAACACTACCCATTGTCGAGGATCCGGATTGTTGGGGTTGTCGGCGGTGTTGTCCCAGGTTGAGGTAATCATCAGCATGGTTCCCTTGGGTAACAATGGCGCCGCGTCATCATCAAATTTATAGGAGATCTGCCAGCTATGATTATATTTATCCACGCGGGCCAGCATTTCACGGCGGCCATCGGGGTAGACGGCTTCCAGCGATTGGGCTCGGCCACGCATGTGCATATGCGGCCGGAAGCTGGTGATGAGTGCCGGTCGATTCAGGACCCGGACACCCTGTTGGGATTTAATGGTATGAGGCGGCAACAATAGATCGCCTGCCCATAAACCACCGGGCCCGGTATCGGCGGCGAAGAATTGCTCCCCCCTGGTCTCGAATTCCGGTTTATAGCCTTCGGGGTAGAGCCAGACTGCGGCTTCGGCCTGCTCGTTTCGAACTTCCTGGGCGATGGGGAAATAGTGCAGATTCCAGGTAATCTGGCCGCTTGGATGGATTAGCATGCCGGTGCCTTCAGCAAACAGGTCACCACTTTTGCCGACGCCTTGCCTTCCAACCGGCCCCGAGACACGCAGGCCATCGGCATCTTGCGATGTGAGCGTCGCGTGACCGTGGTGAAGTACTTTGACACCTAGAGGATAACTTCCTTTTAATTCTGTGGCTCGCACATAACGCGGCTCATCGATCAAACCCTCAAATGGAGTGTTGCGCACCCACCACTGATCCTGTGCATTGGCGGCAATCGTGTAGGGAGGCGCCTTGACGACGAAATCCGGTGGACCGAGCAATTCGGCCATCTGCCATTGGGCGCCGTTAGGCAAAGCCGGCATAGGTGGCAACGCTGATGGATCGCCCTCTGGAGAACCGGACTCTGCCCAGGCCACGATAGTGGCAATCTGCTCATCCGAGAGCGAGATGTCATTCTTGTAGTTCTGGATGCCGGTGGTCTTGTCCAGGTGCCAGGGCGGCATTTCTCTAGCCTGTACCTTGTAACTTATCAAGCCTGCCCAGGACTTGACATCGGCATAGTCAAGCAGCGGCATCGGCCCGATGCCTTCAGGGTTATGGCAACTGGCACACTTTTCAAACAGTATCGGCGCAACATCCCCGGTGAAGGTGGGAGCGGATTTTGCCGCCTGTGTATTCCACGGAAGCAGCAGGCAGGCGAGCAGCAAGGCTGGTCGGGAGGCATCAAAAATTCCTACCCGAAATCTAAAATTGCTTTTCATCAACGGATTCTCCCAAATTCTGGAACAGACAGCATAATATCCAGGTAACTAATTATATATTACAGCCCGAACTGTCAACAGCCAAGTGCTGCTTGTTAAGCCCACTATCAAATCCAGCACTAGAACGTATTTAACTTAAGCGACTCAGGTCCAAATCCGTTCTGCGCCAGATGATTGACGATCATATCTGCAGTCACCGGAACCCGGTTAAACAGATGACCGTCCAGGGCATCGGCCAGAGCGCTGGTGATGGCGGCTACCGCACAACCCTGAGAAGGCTCACCGATGCCTCTGCCTCCCATCGGATTGAACGGATCGGCAATATCTACCGCCGCATTCACCATGTTGGCAGGCACATCCATCATCGTCGGAAGCCTGGCTTGATAGAATCCGGCGTTGGCCGGCAGACCATTCTGTGGATCATAAACATGGCGTTCGTAACCCGCCATACCGATGCCCCAGACACCGCCACCATTCATCTGTTGAGAAAAACCCTGGGGGTGCATGACCGTGCCACAATCCGCCACCGCCACATATTCCAAAATCTCGAACTTACCGGTATCGACATCGATTTCTAACTCGACATAGCCAACAATCATGCCTGGGGGTGTCCCCTTTCTCGGTAGATTGTCTTTGGCAACGCCAATCAGGCCGGATCCGGCAACACCCTGCACTGCGCGCTGGGTGATGGGATGAATATCTTCGGGATATTCGGCGCCGCTGTAGTGGCCACCCATGGCGATCGCCCTCTGCGCGGCTTCGCCGTAACTCATTCCCAGGGTGGGATCGGCTACCTTGAAGACCCGTTCCTCGGCGATATCATATTCTTCCACGGTACCGCCAAATTCGGCGGCTGCGATTTCCTTCAATTTCTTCAGCGCGTCCATGGCGGCTACATAGTTGGCTCGGCTGTGGGTGAAGATCGTATTGCTGCCACCCTGGGTGGAACTCCAGGGCAGATGGCGGTCAGTTCTGGCGCGTACAATTTCACAGTTTTCCCAGTCCACCTGCAGCACTTCCGCTGCCGCCCTGACGGTGGCGGCGTACGAATAGGTACCCAAATTTCCCACGCCGCAGTGTAGCTGAATCTTCCCTGTCGGCAGGATGCGCACCAGGCCGTCGTAACCATAGCCGCCGGCGCCGTGGTAGCCCTGGCCCACGCCGATACCTCGGAGCTTGTTGCCCCGACGCTTGGGCTGATTGCGTTTGCCTTCCCAGTCGAATAGTTCGGCTCCCTTGCTGATGGTATCCGCCATGAAGGCGCTGGTCACCGGACCCTGGGCCTGGTAGATCCCGGAATCGCTATTGGGTGCATTGAGCTTACGGAATTCCACTCGATCCATGCCCAGCGCGTTCGCCGCCTTGTCCATAATCGGCGACAACGCTGCCGCCATCTCGTTCTGGCCTGGGCCGCGTTGGGCACCACGGGGTGCGGTGTTGGTGAAGATGGGGATATTTCTCAGGCGCATGGCATCGGGCTGAAACAGCACGGATATATGTCCAGCCGACGAGGAGGCACTGTCACGCCCACCGGGTCCGCCGTCACTGACGATGATCAGGTCTACCGCCGCCACCGTGCCATCGGCCCGCAGGCCGACCTTGATCCAGCCCTGCATGCCGGGTCGGCCAACACCGATGTAATACTCTTCTTCCCGGGTTATACGCAGTTGTACGGGACGGTTGAGTAATCGGGACAGATTGCCCGTCACGCCCATGGTGGGGTAGTTCCGACCTTTGGAGCCAAAACCACCGCCGGTGTTCTCATTGATAATGCACAGATCTGCCGGGTCTATTCCCAGTTGCGCCGCCAGGGGTTCATCGACAGCGCTCTGGCTTTGGGTTGAGGCATGGAAATAGCACTTGCCATTCTCCCAATACACCATGCTGGTGCGGGGCTCCATACAATGGTGGGGCGTGCCCGCCGTTACAAATGACTCCTCCACAACAACTTCGCACTCGGCAAAGCGTGCATCCAACTCGCCATATTCCCAACCGTCGGTGAAGGAGACGCCCATCGGCTCCTTGCCGGCGCGAAATCTCTCAATTTCCGCGGCGGGCCACTTTACTGGTCGAATGGCCCCCACAACCTCGGCATTTTCATCCTCGGTTTCGGGAATCTCTCGCACCATGGCATTGCCTTCCGGGTAGGCATCGGAGCCACCCTCAACCAGGCTGGTCAAGGGGTCCACAACGAAATCTCTGCGTTCAAACTCCACTTTGATATTGGCCAGGGCGTTTTCGGCGATCTGTTCCGTTAACGCAGCGACAGCCAAAATCGGCTGCCCCACGTAGGTCACGTAGTCCCTCGCCAGCATCGGGTTTTCAGGCGGCGTGGAAGGCGGCAAATCATCTGCCGTGATGATGCCCAGCACTCCGTCCATTCTCAGTGCTGCCGTGGCATCGATACTCAATATTCTGCCACTGGGCATGGGGCTGGTCAGTAATCTGGCGAATACCAGGCCTTCGCGGCGGAAATCCTCCACATATTTGGCCTCGCCAGTCACCTTGCCTTCGACATCGGGTGGAACGAAATCTTTTCCTATATGCATATAAGTCATGAGATAAGCTCCGCAGCGCGCATCACGCCATTGAGATAATGATCATAGGCGCCACATCGGCACAGATTGCCGGATAATCCCAGGCGGGCCTGTTCCCGAGTCGGGTTGGGATTGGCTCGCAACAGGGCAACTGCCGACATCACCTGGCCCGGTGTACAAAAACCACACTGGGGGCTCAGCTCTTCGATAAAGGCCTGCTGCACCGGATGCAAGCTGCCATCTGCGGCTCTCAATCCTTCCACTGTAGTTATCTCCTTGCCCTTGACTTGTTGGGTCAGGATCGAGCAGGAGTAAATAGCCGTGTCGTCGATCAATACCGTGCAAGAGCCACATTCACCCCGATTGCAGCTGACTTTGGTACCGGTCAGGTTCAGACGGTTGCGCAGGGTATGGGCCAGGGTTTCCTGGGGTTGTACATCAACTCTTCGAGTACGACCGTTGACGTTGATAGCAATCAGTCGCTCGACAGCACCGGGCTGCCGATTTGATGCTGCATTGGCGAGATAAAAGCCGGCACCTGAGGTGGCAGCGGCGCTGCTGTATATCACCCCTTTGATGAAATGTCTGCGGGTAAGTCTTGAATTCACTGGTTTTCACCCCTTTTTTATCGATTGTGGGGAAGCGGGTTCCTGACTATGCAAGCACAGGTACTATGGAGGATAAAAGCTATCCCGAACGAAGTCCAAGGGTAAAACGGGGACAGGCTACGTTTTCTCGATAGATTACCTGAATAGTCGAACCTATTTTAACGAGAAAATGTGGTCTGTACCCCTAATCCCCCCTTCTAACACTTACTTCAGCAACAGCTTCTGCACGCGCCAGTTGTTCATATCGGCGACATAGAGTACGTCTTCCTGGGAGCAATCCAGCCCGTGAACCCAGTTAAATTGCCCATCCCGTCGACCAGACTTACCCAACCAGCCGAGTATGGTGCCATCAGTACTGATCTTGTAGATACGGCCAGGCTCGTTGTCTGCCACGAACAGATACTGTGGCGTGGTATTGGTAATACACATGGCCCAGGGCTGCGTCTCCCTGATGGCTCGATCGGGATTCTTCGCGCTAAAGGGCGGTTGGTAATCGGGTGGATAGGGAACGTCCAGTACGATCATGCGCTGATAATTTCCGTCGGTATCGAACACCTGTATTCTTCTGTTATCACGGTCCGCTACATAAATATTATCGTTGCGGTCTATTTGCAGCGCGTGGGGAAGATCAAATTGACCGATATCAGTACCGAATGAACCCCAGTCCATTAGAAAATTTCCGTCGGGATCGAATTTTGTCATGCGCGAATTCACATACCCATCGCTGACGTAGATGTTGTTGTCACTGTCCCAGGCCACATCGGTGGGTCCGCCAAAATAACCGCCGAAGGCTCTAGCCTCAGCCTGGGATGCCAGTTCCACATCACCGTGGTAGCCCTCTTCGCGCCGACCAATATTCATCAACACATAACCCTGAGGATCAAACTGCATCACCGAGTTGGCGCCCTTATCGACGACCCAGAGATTGTCATACTGATCGAACCGCACCTGGTGCGAATACGCGATGCCATAGACTCCCTTACCGATTTCCCGCAGGAAACGGCCTGCTTTGTCGAATTCGAGGAGCTGTGTCGTAGAGTTGGACCAAATGGGCCCAAGATTCGCGCTTCCCGGATGATTAAGCACAACGATATTCCCTTGGGAATTAACAGCCACGCCCAGAATTTCACCGAGGTTCATATCCGGTGAATACTTGAGAAAGTTGGGAACGGTTTCGAATGGTATCTCCGGCACCGATTGCTGCGCCCAAACCGGAGTGGAAATACAGACTATAAAAACTAATCTAATAACAAACATTGAGCTTACCTCTGCATTGGCAATGTGAAACAAACCTGGTTTGCGGCTTCCAGCTTTTACCTGGAAGTTTTAGTGCGTACTTCACTAATAAAGGGATGACTGCTATCGGCGCGCTGCCATATTTCCGCCAGTTGTGAATAATAGCGTTTAACGAGGTCGTCTCGGCCCAGCACCTCGGCGGCGCGGGCTGCGCCTAGCAATAAATTGCTGCGGCCGCGATAGCGAGTTAGACCCCGCTGAAATTGCACCAGCGCGGCGCCGGCGTCGCCGGTTTCCAGCAATGCCTCACCATAGGTCTCCATAGCAGGTTTTAAGGGGCGCGGCGGTACGCCTAACAGAGTGACTGGTTGCGCCCAGTTTAACTGCGCCGCCGCGCTGAGAATTCCCAGGGCGATATCATTGTGTCCCTGGGCAAGATGGATCAGGCCATCGACCTGCCGAGAAGAATTGACAGCCTGGCTGGCGGGATTATCGCTGAGAGAGGCAAGTAAATTCACCGCTTCGTTTGCCAGTTCCAGATTGCCAGAGCGGGCCGCGGCGATGCCGATTGCCTGCCACAGTCCGGGACTGCGAATCGAGTATTCACTGGCCAACTCCGCCAATAGCTCTGCGTCCTGCCATCTTTCCAGATCCAGGATCCAGCGCGCGTACACGTCGGCGAATGGTGTTTCTATTTCTGCTGCCAGGCCACTGGCGATATAGTCGCTGCGGACACGCTCACGAATCTTCTCTGCCTGGTTTAAATTACCTGCCTGCAGGTAGCCATAGTTAGCAAACTGCACCAGGTGACCGTAGTTGTGGGCATTCAAATCCTGCAACGAGTAATCATTTTCCTCCACCCAGGCCATGGATGACTCAAACGCCTGCATATTGGAGTCGGCCACGGCTTCCCACATGCCGTGCTGGAGGTAGTAATGGGATGGGATGTGCAATGCCTCCGCGGCATCCGTATCGATAAGGCGCAGGTTATTTACCGCCAACAATCCAATGTCGGTGTTTTCCGGATCGTCCGTGCTTTGGATCAGATAGCGATTGGCGCCAGGGTGTCGGGGATTTTGTGCCAACACCTGCATGGAAATTGTGGCCATCAATGAACGAGTCTGCTGCCGTGTCATATCGATGGGCGTTTCCCGCATTAACGACAGGGCATACAACGCAGATGCCTCGATGTCATCCGGATAGGCTCGCCGCAGATCACGCATGGCATCTGAGTAAGCGCTCTGTCGATACCGAAACTCGCCTGCACCGAACAGTGTCTCGACCGCTGCCAGGTAAGCTTTCTCTCTTGCACTCGGTGCCTTGGCCGCGCGCTCCGCAGGCGTGGCGCCCAATCGCGCCAGTACCTCGCGAGCTACATCCAGACGGTGGATATTCCAGATGGTGCGATGCTGGGTGAGGGCTTCGCCCCAATAGGCCATGACGAAAT
>LWDU01032637.1_pt1 | contig 23495 bp, 20 predicted proteins | sample 727161 | NCBI WGS metagenome assembly LWDU01 (sample SAMN04566230, study PRJNA314399) | hydrothermal vent metagenome | isolation source: deep sea hydrothermal plume seawater | place: Mexico: Gulf of California, Guaymas Basin | collected 2004-07-11
CTTTGTTTCTATAGTATGATGACAACATTACTGCTATTGCAATTGCTGAAATCAATGCAAAGAAACCTATGAAGAAAGATGGCGTTGATGATTTTGCCCTTATCACTTTGAAATACTGAGTACCTTGATTGTTGTCATTGTCCGATTCGGCAATATCATCTGACGGATCTACTTTAACAACGACTGATAAACCTACTTCATCATCATCATTGTAAGCTCTAGTTGGCTGCCATTCTCTCGATATTGTTACTTCTTCACCATGGGCCAAAGAAGTTATTGTTTCAGGACCACCTAGCTGAGCTCCATCAATATAGAATTTAACTACAATGTCATTAGTTTTAGTACCTGAGGAATCGATAGTACCACCATTATTTCGAACCTTAGAATATATCTTAACTACCTGTGATTTATCATTAGTGTTTATCCAAGCCGAATTATGACTGAATGATACGTCAGAATTCTTTATCTCTAAATCGGGCTGAGGAATAACAACATCAAAATTACAACCTGAATCGGCCCCACCATTATTTGATGTTACAACTAACTCAATATTATAAGTTCCTGGTCTTGCTTCTGTTGCTGGAGTTATACTAATTCCAGCTTCAGCTACTGAATCTCCAGTTCCACTAGTGCCAATTAATGGTAAACCATCACTTAAACCTGCACTCAATGTCCAGTAGTCTACAGATGCACCGATAGCACTACTAACTGAAACATCAAACTGATAATTATCTGTAGAATAACCTGTATTGGTCAATGTATAATCTTGCTGAACAGTTTCGCCTTGGTAAACCTGAATTCCACCATTACTTGTCACTGAATCACATCCTGATACAGATGACGAAAATTCTGTTGCGGCCGTTAGACTAATAATTATTTTATTAGTTACATTAGACGATCCTGAAGCTGAAGTGGTATCTGTTTCACAATCACTACTTCCACAATTAGAACCACTACCGCCTGTATAGAACTTAGGATCTGTTTTAGCATAAACTTGGACCTCATTTGTGTCGCCAGCTGTACAAATGCCTGTGCAATAAATCTTCAAAAAAACTGTTGTTGATTGCCCCTTACCAATTTGAATTAAATCGTTAGGAAGTTGATCATATTCAATATCCATAAATTTTGAGGTCCAAGGAGTTCCACTTTGCCAATTAGCAACCATATAAATATCCATCTTTCTATAACGAGAGTCACTGCTATCTAGAGTCAAAGTTATGACTGCAGATTCTCCAACCATTATATCTGCAGATGTCTTATCTGCCGTTAATGCTACCGGGGAAGGCGCTGCATCAACATTCCCTACACCAATTGTAGCTAAAAACATAATAACTACTGCTAAAGCCATTACGGCCCTTCGTGAATCTGTCTTGGAAAATCTGATTTTATCCATTTTTTTGCTCCATCTGTTCATTAAAGAACAAGTAGCCTACAAAATCGGGTAATAAAAAGACTTCTCACGATTTTTTTATTGACCTTCAGCCTTATTAACCAACAAATATATAAGATTATAGAAGCATGAAAATAGAAAATGATTATCAAGCACTAATAATAAACAAATAATAATCTCAGGAATGGGTGGGTCTGGTATTGGCGGGCAAATATTATCTGCAATTAGCGATACTGAAGGCTTTGCACAAATAACCTCCTGGAATAATTATAATCTTCCTAAATGGACTACTAAGAATTGTTTCGTAATTTGCGTTTCCTATTCAGGCAATACTGCTGAAACTTTATCGGCAGCTAAAGCAGCTTTAGAAATTGGTTGTGATATAGACATTATTACTACAGGTGGTAAATTAGAGACTCTAGCAAAAGACAATAACCTACATACAACTAAAATCGAGAAAGGACATCAACCGAGAGCTGCCCTTCCTCTTCTTTTAAAGGCATTAATCTGTAGAATTGGTCTACCGAATCTTGAAGAACAAATTAATGAAGTTAATCGTTTTACATTACCTATTGATAAGGCTAAAGACATAGCTTCTCAACTAAAAGGAACAATTCCTTGCATATATTCTAATGACCTAATGAATCCTGTAGCATACAGATGGAGATGCCAGATAGAAGAAAATGCAAAACAACTGGCATTTAATCATCAAATACCTGAAATGAATCATAATGAAATCGTTGGTTGGACTCTACCTAATAATCAAATGTCTGTGATTCTAATTAGAGACAATAATGAGAAAATACAAATCAAGAATAGATTTGAAGCTACTAAAAACGTTGCTTGGAATGAATTAGAAATTGTTGAATGTATAGCAGAAGGAAAAACTCCCTTGGCAAGAATGATGAGTATGATAATTTTGGGTGATTTGGTTTCTATAGAATTAGCAAAACTTAATGGTGTTGATCCAACGCCTGTTAAAGTTATTGAAAATTTGAAGAACGAATTAGGCGGAAATTGATGGACCTAGAATCATACACAATGATTGAAAGTTTCTTTATTGTGTTGTGGATTATGATGCCTGCGTATTTAGCAAACACAATTGCAGTCTTAACTGGTGGGAAATATCCTATTGATCAAGGGAGAATTCATAGTGATGGGAATAGAATATTGGGAGATGGAAAAACTTGGAGTGGACTTATTGGTGGCACTTTAGGAGGAATCTTTGTTGGAGTTATACAGATAGAGATGATGACGATTAATAGATTTTTCTCCCTCGAGTTCTTTAATTTGGTAAATCAGGATCCATGGGTATGGCATGCTGTTGAGGAGGATTTCGGAGCTGCGCGTTTTGAGATATATTTCTGGAGTGAAAATTGGCTATTTGTTTTCTTCCTACTATCTTTTGGTGCTCTGTTTGGAGACATGACTGCTTCATTCATTAAAAGACGCAGCCAACTAAAACGCGGAGATAAGTCACCGCTTTTAGACATGTTTGACTTCATTGGAATGGCACTTCTTCTAAGTTTTATTTTTGCAAATGAATGGCTGATGTCTTGGATTCTAGATGGATATGTGCCCTTATTTACTCTATTAATTGCTACGCCAATACTTCACCGTGGTGTGAATATAATAGGATTTAAAATCGGCGTTAAAAATGAGCCTTGGTGATTAAGCTGTCTTTCTAATATTCTTCAACTCTTGCCCTATTTTATGAAGTAAAGAAACTTTAGTACCCATGTAAAAAAGATTAATACTGCCTAATTCTAAATGCCAATTACTAGAATATTTCCTCTATATTTGGTTTCTTTACAGATATTTTTATTGGAACTTTACGGCCTTCAGAACGTTTAAGGTTAAAATCAAAATATTCTGGGTATATTACTATCGGCTTATCTGACATTAGATTAGAACTGCATTAACAACGCCGTGCTGACCTGGTCTAGAAGTAATTTTAGCTTTACCTTTTTCAGTTTCTATAATTGAACCTTTTGTTATTATGTTCTGTCTAACATAATTTGGGTTTGCACTATTTTCAATAACTTCCAATATTTTGGAATTATAGCTTTTCCCAGATTTTAAATCGGTAACAGATACTTGATCAGTCTTCAGCAATCTGTCTTTTCTTCCGCCACCACGAGTCCTAGCAATTTTCTTTGTTAATTCACCAATCTTAACTTCTTGTAATTCTCTCCCTATCTCAAATCTCTTCTTGCTTCGGCTACCTGCCAAACGGCCACCCGTGGGCTTACGCTTTGATTTACCTTGCCATAATGCCATATTACAGAACTGCTCGACAAGAGGATTGTATTTAAGATTTGAGATATTATCCTAATATGGAAATTGTAAGCAATAGGTAAACTTAAATATGAATAACTAAGGTGTAATATATGTCAATAGAAAAGATGGCAAAAAAAGCCAATGAATTGAGGGAGGAAGGACATACAACTCGGGAAATTGGACAAGAAATGCATCTCTCCAAAGCCACTATAGAATGGTTATTGGCAAAACAGGCTTCCAGTGACTTTAGTGAAAAATTACCTCCTGATGTAAAAGTAGGATGGAGGTCAATTGGTGTCTCGGGTTCAAGAATTAATTCAATTGCAGAGATAATGGCAGATATAATACTAGAAGAACAGGAAAAGAGAGAATTTGATTTTGATATGATTGCAGGTATAACAAACAATGGAGTGCCATTAGCAACTATAATATCTGATTTATTGGGTGCTGATTTTGGAATAATTCGGCCAAGTCGTGAAGGGACAAAGACAAATTACGCCTCAAATTATGCAAGTCTAAAAAATAAGAATGTAGTAATCATTGATGATGTAATAAGCACCGGTTCAACTGCAAAAGAAGCTATTAATTTTATCAGAGAAAGAGAAGGGACACCAGTGATGATAATCGTATTGATTAACAAAAAACCAGATAATGAACTAGAAAATGTTCCTTTGAGAGCATTAATCAGAGCTAGACCGGTAAGAAACTAATGCATTGGGCTGACGTAGTCGCTGAAAAATTACTAGAATCAGGAAAAGAACACGTAATCTCCTCCGGAATTACCCCCTCTGGACCTATACATCTGGGAAGTCTGCGTGAAATTCTAACAGCTGATGCTATAGTAAGAACTGTAAATAAAAAAGGAGGAAAGGCAAAGCTTGTGTATATTGCAGATAATGCGGATCCTTTACGCAAAGTTTATCCTTTTTTAGATGAAATGAAATATCAGGAATTTGTTGGTAGACCCTTGGCTGAAATACCTGCACCTGAAGGTGATGGAAGCTACGACGACTATTTCCTAAAGCCTTTTTTTAAATCACTAAAGGAGGTCGGTGTTTTCCCTGAAGTCGTAAATAATTACAAATTTTACAATGATGGTAAATTCAAAAACTGTATTAGAACTATAATAGATAACCGAGAAAAAGTTAGTGATATATTAGAATCTGTATCTGGAAGACAATTACCTAAAACTTGGTTTCCTTGGACATTCAAAAACAACGATGGTAAATTATGTGATGGTAAATTAATCAAATATGAATGGCCATATGTATATTTTGAAAATAGTGAGGGGGAAGAAGTTGTAAACAATCTAGAGAAAGGAGAAGGAAAGCTACCTTGGAGATTGGATTGGCCCTCTAAATGGAAAATATTAGGAGTAACATTTGAAGCGTTTGGAAAAGACCATGCTACAAAGGGAGGAAGTTACGACACTGGTAAAAGAATTATCGAGGATGTACTAGAAGAAAAAGTTCCTCATCACATAGTATATGAATGGATTAATCTAAAAGGAAAAGGAGTAATGCACTCATCTACAGGTTTGGCAATTTCTGCAGAAGAGATGCTTAGAATGGCGCCACCTGAAGTAATTAGATGGCTAATAATGCAACCTCAGCCAAACAGACACATCGATTTTGACCCTGGATTAGGGTTACTCAATACAGTAGATAAGTATGACCGGATAGAGCAAGAATACAATGCTAAAGAAGCAGAAGAAAACACTGCAAGAGCATTGGAACTAAGTCAAGTAAAAGGGTCTGCTATGGTTAAATTACAAGCACTACCCTATAGACATTTAGTTACATTAGTACAATCCAAGAACGATACTAGAGATATAATAAAAGCACTAAAGAGAACTGGAGACATAAATGAATTAAATGACGAAGAAAAAAATCGTTTAGATAAAAGAATAGAGTGTATCAAAGGATGGCTCAAAAATCATGCCCCAGAAAGTGTGAAATTCGAAATTCAGGCAAAGCCACCTACACTCAATTTTAATGATAAGGATATTGAAAGAATTACAAATCTCAAAGAAAAAATAACATCTGTTGAATGGAATCCAGAAGCAATACATGACGCCTTCTACGAATTACAAGAATCATATAATATGCCTGCAAAAGAATACTTTAGAATTATGTATCTTATATTATTAGGAAAAGAAAAAGGACCAAGATTGGGTTTCTTTTTAGCAACAATAAACCGAGACTTTGTTGTTAAAAGGCTGGAATCCTACTAAGTAATAAACTGTATTAAGCACCCAATTTGTAAACATTCGTGAACCAACTGGTAGAATGTGTGCCAAATTTCTCTGAAGGTAGAGATTCAAAGAAAATAAAAGAAATAACTGATGCGATAGAATCGGTGTCTGGAACAAAAATTCTAGACGTGGATATGGGTGCCGATACAAATAGAACGGTTGTAACATTTGTAGGGTCACCTGAAATTGTATCAAAAGCTGCTTTTCAAGGAATCAAAAAAGCCTCTGAAATAATTGATATGAGAAAACACAAGGGAGCGCACCCAAGGATGGGAGCCACAGATGTTTGTCCGTTTATTCCGGTCTCAAATATTTCTATGGATGAATGTGTAGCTATTGCAAAGAAAACTGGTGAGAAGGTTGGTAAAGAACTGAATATCTCAATATATCTATATGAAAATGCAGCCTCGAATGAAGAAAGGAAAAACTTATCGACCGTTAGATCAGGTGAATACGAAGGGCTTATGAAAAAATTAAAAGAAGAGATTTGGAAACCTGACTATGGCCCTACCAAATTTAATGAAAAATCAGGCGCAACCGCAATTGGGGCTAGAGAATTCTTAATCGCCTACAATATCAACCTTAATACAAATGATAGGACATACGCCAATGAGATTGCATATGAATTGAGAGAAAGAGGTAGGTGGAAACGTAAGGGGAATATTGAACCATTCTACTATAAGGGAGATGTCGTATATTTTGAAGAGAAAACATATCCTGATGGAAATAGCGATTTTGTAGCATCTAGTTTTGAGGAATTAGCCGATTATTACTATAAAAAATATGGGAAAAACCTAAGAGAAAGATATGAAGGCATAGGCCTTGATCCTGATGATTTAGTTGGAAAACCGGTTTACAAAGATGGTAAATTTACAAATGTAAAAGGACTTGGATGGGTCATTCCTGAATATAATAGAGCACAAATAAGTATGAATCTTACAAATTATAAAATTGCTCCAATACATGATATATTTGATGCAGCATGCGAAGAGGCTGAAAAGCGTGGAATAAAAGTTACAGGTTCTGAAATTGTTGGTTTAATTCCCTACGATGCAATGAAATCTGCTGCTGAACATTATCTTTCCAAGATGCATAAGTCACCAGGACTTCCAGTACCTGACCTAATGAATGTAGCTGCTCAAAGCCTTGGTTTATCCGACGTTGGTGATTTTAACCCCGAGGACAAGGTCCTAGGTATGCCAAAGACAAATGGTGAACTAGCAAATCGAATCACCTTTGACTTTGTAGATGAAGTTTCAAGAGATTCACCCGCACCTGGAGGAGGCTCTGTAGCTGCATTATCTGGAGCATTAGGGGCAGCTTTGGGTACAATGGTTGCAAATTTGAGCACTAGTAAAGCAGGATTTGAAGACAAAAAAGAAAAATTGGCTGAAATATCTAAAAAAGGGCAAATCACTAAAGATAAATTAATAAAAGCCATAGATGAGGACACTACTGCATTTGACAAAGTGATAAAGGCAATGAGAATGCCAAAGGACACCGAGAAAGAAAACAAAATTCGAGGAAAGGAAATGCAAAAAGGATATCAAAGTGCTACCTTAGTTCCCCTCAAAACAGTTGAAGACTGTAGAAATGCATTACAGATATGCTTAGATATTTCTGAGATAATGGATGAAGGAATGGCAAGTGACGTAGGGTCTGGCGCATTGATGGCAAATGCAGGGGCTATATCTGCAGCTTACAATGTAAGAATTAACATCAAGAGTATAACTGATAACCAATTCTCAAATAATACCGAAAAGAAATTAGCTGAATTGCTTTCAGATTGTGAAAAACTTCTAGGGAAAATCTCTATAAATGTTGAAGAATGCCTATAATTTTTTAGCAAAATATTTGAATGCAAAATAAACCACACCTAATGCAATTATAATTGGCATAGATGAGTCCAAAAATCCACTATCAGACTGCGGTTCCATCGTTATTTCTTCAGGCTTCAAGGACTTAGAAGGATCTGTAGGATAAAAATCTGAGTTATCTCCATAACCATCACCATCAGAATCAGCCCATTCGTTAGAGTTTAAAGGGAATGGATCAGAACCGTCGCATACAGTATCATTATCTGTGTCAATATGACCTCTTTTATCCTCTGGGCAAATATCTGAATTATCACCAACCCCATCTTTGTCTGTATCTAAATTCTCATTAGAATCCAATGGAAATGCATCAATAGAATCATTTACTCCATCCGAATCGGTATCATTGTTTTCATAATTAGTACATTCCTCACCTATTCCATTACCATTTGTGTCTTTCCCATATATACAATTGTTATTCTCTTCATAATCACCAATTCCATCTCCATCTGTATCGTACTGCTCGGTTTTGTTTAACGGAAAGGCATCCGTATTATCTCCAACTTTATCCCCATCTGTATCATTCCATTCTAAAGAATCTAAAGGAAATGCATCTCCAGTCTGATTTTCTCTTAGTTTACTGAAGTTATTGAAATAATAAGCATAATTATCATTGCGCCCATCTGAATCTGTATCGTTACTTACTGGAGACGTTCCAAGAAGGAACTCATCATAATCTGTTATATTGTCACTATCTGTATCAGAATTTGTTATGTCTGTAACAAAACCATCTAATGCATGGTATGCTTCTTCGTTATCATGAAGTCCATCACCGTCTGTATCTGTTGAATTAGGATTACTATATCGAATACCATCATCAGGTCTAAAGAAAAGATAACTATTACCAAAACCATTTGATCTCTCAAAAACATAGCGTATTTCATCTGAACTAAAAGCTCTGTCCCAAACGGCTACATTATCTATGGTACCATTAAGATAATCATCTCCATTGTGCCCTAAACACATATAATTGTTAGCACCTGTGGTCTGAATAGTATGGCCTGGTGCAATTACATCTTCAGAAACCAAAGTTCCATTGACATACAATCTCAAAAAATCCCCTTCCTCACTGTAAGTACCTGCCAAATGATACCAAACTCCTAACTTAGCTTCAACAGTCTCGTTTGTAATAGGGGAGATATACATTTTACTTGATGAATGAACTTTAAACTCGAATTTGTTCTCAGAATTAATTCCTAACCAAGTTTTACCATCTGTGGCCGTACCAAGAACCGTTGAAAAACCGGAACTAAAATTATTAAGTTTGACCCATGATTGAGCTGTATATTCTGTAAATTTGGAAGAGTGCATAGAATCAAAACGCACATTGTCATCAATTCCATCGCAAATTACACCTTTACCGTGTTTGCCAGGAACCTTTGCAGCACCATTCAACAGAACTGCCATTGAACTACCAACATGACTGAAAGAATCTACGGGAGACGTTCCTTCAAAATTCCAATATCCTTTGAACAAAGGTTCATTAAATGAAAAAATACTACTCTCGATAAGTCGATTATCATATTCATAAAGATTGGAGAGTGTATCATTGTCTGCATCATTTTCAGAATCGCTTACAAGAGGATCCAAATCCCAATGAACTTCCCAGCCATCAGGCAAACCATCTCCATCGGTATCTCCATTAGTTGGATTTGTTCCATTCCAATATTCCATAGCATTAGTGAAATTGTATGAGCCTGGTTTTTTCTCAACACAGATTCCTTTAATGATTTCGACCAAATATCCGTCACAATCTGTATCATGGCTTCCATCAACTTTTTTCATTGGATCTAAATTATGAGCTAACTCGTAAGGGTCTGGCATTGTATCATTATCACTATCTTGTAATGTTGGATTACTTGTCGGCAAATCAAAAAGATAGGCATGCGTTTCATTGAAATCATGTAATGTGTCATTATCGGTATCTTTGTCCAAAGGACTAGTGATATGACCCCCGCAATCGAATCCTGTATGATATGGATTCCTCTCTGTACCAATATATCCATTAACCTCGCAGCCATCAAATAAACCATCTCCATCCGTGTCATTATTGTTAGGTTCCGTAACGTATAATTCACCGAATCCTTCTTCAAAATCTGTCAGCCCATCGTTATCACTATCTCGTAATTTTGGATTTGTCTTGTGAAAATTTCCGATTGCATCGACCCATCCATAGTATTCTTCACCATCTAACAAACCGTCTGCATCAAAATCGGGATTATTAATTCCTGTACCAAGTTTACTATCTGCATAATTTGGCAATCCATCTTCATCATCATCTGGTTCAGCACTACCTCCTCAGTATCATTAACTTTGAGTTTCCATAATCCAAACGAATTCTCATCCCAATGAACTACAGTTGTAAAGGACCAATTATTATAATTCTCTTCCAAATCAGCATTATTTTCCCTCACTAATTCCGAAATGATTCCATTAGGTGACTCCAAAAAAAGATTGAGATCACCTCTATCACTATGGTCAATTTTAACAGATACTTCAATCGTTTCTAAATTTATACTTTGATGTACAAATATTTCAGAAGTGACTCCTGCATTATTATCGTCTAAGATATAACTATCAACTACAATTCGGCCCGTGTTAACTGATACTTCACTACCAACACTTTGCCAATTTTTAGCAAGATTAACGGCTGCTGTTGCATCAACTAAACCATATCCGTAAGCATTATTATAGTCACGATTTGCTTCTGTTTTAAACCAGCCAAGATGATTTGAATCCACTTTTTGAGATGATCTAACTAAAATATGTTGTACATCTCTCCAAGTTAAATCAGGATTAGATTCGAGCATAAGTGCTACTACTCCTGCCACCATTGGAGTTGTTACTGATGTACCTCCAACAACAGAAGTATAATTTCCTTCTGAGTTACCTCCCTCTCCCATAATATCTGTAGTAAATATAGCTGCATCAAGTAATTCTGAATTATTATGTGAAGGTGCGGATACAAGAATATTAGGGCCAGTTTCGGAGTAAGATGTTTGTTCACCTTGCCAATTTATTGCCCCTACTGCTATAGTATATCTACTGTTAGCATATCCATCCTTATTTGAATAATCATTATTGCCTAATCCATTTCCATTGGCCCACGTATAAATTGCACCAAGGCCACCGCGCCCTTCAGATACTCCCTTTTCAAGAGCAGCTATGGTTAACGGACCTGTGTTTCCCAATGTTTGGCCATCATCTACAGGACCCCAACTATTAGTGTAAATATCAATATTTTGTAACTCATGAACTAGGGCTTCAGAAATTGCCAAATCATTAAGTGTATATTCATCTTCATATGTATAATTGCAATCTCCTGCAACTAATCGTATTCCTGCAATACTCGAATTGTATGCTACACCAGTAATTCCAATTTGATTATCACCTTTTCCAGCTGCAATTCCTGCAACTGCAGTGCCGTGCCAATCAATAATATCCTCACTGTCAGCATATGAATCAACAGGCATAACATCGGTATCATTCCCACAATAATCATAACTATAATCACTTATAAAATTGGGAGAAATATCTGGATGAGTATAATCAATTCCATCATCAACAACGCCAATTACTATTCCATTTCCCGTATATTCTGACCACACATTTTTAACATTTAAATCAATTCCACTGGTTCCATTATTTTGTCCTGAATTGTCAAGATACCATTGCTTAGTAAAATTATCATCATTAGGCTGATATCTCAGGTTAAACTCTTTTTCAACCAAAGGATAAAATGTCCAAAGATAGCCTGAGCTTTGTAACTGACTTAGATACTCAAATGCAATATAACCTGTTTGGAATTCAACAATCCAGGTCCCACTGAGAATACTAAAACTTTTGAAATCTTCTACCCTTTCATCAATTAAACTTGTCAAATGATGATTGCAATAAGGATAATTAAGTACAACAACCCATTCATTATTCAAATACATTTGTGAAGCACTATATTGATCCAAATGAGATTCTTTTTTGAAGGCAACTTTTACTTTTTCAGAAAAAGTTTGAGGGCCACACAAAGAATAATTCATTTCCAATTGAGACTCTTCACTCTGAATTAAATCATATTCATTCGTATCTATAAGGCTCAACAGAATTGTGCTGATGAGAAGTGTAGCCACGAAATAGGCCTTCATGAACTTGTAGAAGAGGGGCGTTCTAAAGACTTTCAGAATAAAAGATTTGAATATTCTTTCAATGATTTAGGATTGGATAATGCATCTTTATTCATTACTTCCTTTCCAAGAATAGTTGATAAAACGGCCTTTTCTACTTTCTTACCACTAATTGTATAAGGAATCTCATGGACTTCAAAAATGTATTTGGGAACATGTCGAGGTGTTGTTTTAGATCGAATTGATTTTTTGATCTTCAGCTCTAAATCTGAATTCAGCGTTAGGTTATCTGTCAGTTTTATGCAGAGAATTATCTCTATATCTCCATCAGCAGGCCTTCCAACAACCACGGCATCCTCTATTCCATCCATGTTTTCTACTGCTCGGTATATTTCAGCGGTTCCAATACGTACTCCACCTGGATTCAATGTAGTATCGCTACGTCCAGATATTATTGCGCCGCCACTTTCAGTAATCTCAACATAATCTCCATGCGTCCAAACGTTGGGGAATTCTTCAAAATAAGCTGATTGATACTTTAATCCATCACTATCATTCCAGAAACTAATAGGCATTGAAGGAAAAGGTCTCACACAAACTAACTCTCCACTTTCACCAATAATTGATTTTCCATCTGTATTCCATGACTGTACATTCATACCTAATTGAGGACATTGAAGCTCTCCTCTGTGAACTGGTAAAATAGGCGAACCTCCCAAAAAACATCCAAGAATATCAGTACCTCCAGATATAGAAGCTAAGTGAATATCTGAACCAATATTTTCATAGACCCAATCAAACTGTTCAGGCACCAAAGGAGCTCCAGTAGATAGCAGTGCTTTGACCGATGATAAATCTGCCTCTTTTTTTGGTTCTAAACCTGAATTACTGCAGGCTGCTAAGAATTTAGGACTTGTACCAAAATGTGTTATTCCTGTTTTTTCTACGGTTCTCCATAATGCCCCTAGGTCAGGATGACTGGGACTTCCATCATATAATACAATTGTTGCCCCAGAGGCTAAAGCTGAAATTAACCAATTCCACATCATCCATCCGCATGTGGTAAACCAAAACAGAATATCACGACCCTCTTGAATATCACATTGTAATTGATGTTCTTTCAAATGCTGAATTAAGGTACCTCCTGCTCCATGAATAATAGATTTAGGAGGGCCGGTTGTTCCTGATGAATACATTATGTACAATGGATGATCAAATGGTAACTGAACAAAGTTTGGGGTTTTAGCCTCCTCAAAAAATAGGGTGTCATAATTTACAACAGAATTATGATTTAGTGAACAAGCAATATCTACAAAATTTATACAAATAACATTTTCAATACTATTTATTGTTTCTAAAACTCCATTAATCTTATCTTCTAATGCGAAAATTTTACCATTGTAATTATATCCATTAGCCACTATCAAAATGGAAGGTTCGATTTGGCCAAAACGATCAATAACTCCTTGAGAACCAAAATCGGGTGAACAAGAAGTCCAAATTGCGCCAGATGAAGTCGCTGCTAACATCAAAATTACAGTTTCAACACAATTAGGAACAAAGGCTGCAATTCGCGTACCTTTTTTGACTCCCAACTTTTCTAACCCCTTTTGTACCGATGCAACGGCTTCATTCAACTCTCTAAAAGTGAAAGTCTGATCCTTACGATTCTCGCCTGTGCTAATTATTGCAACTTGCCCTGGATTGCCAGATAAAAGATTCTCAGCATAATTTAGTTCAGAATCTTCAAACCATTTAGCCCCAGGCATAACTGAATTTGATAATACTTTATCATATTTCTTAGAATAAATAATTCTTGAAAAATCCCAGAATTCAGACCAGAAATCTTCCATTTTGTTAATAGACCATTTATGCAAGTCAAAATATGTTTCAAAGTTTAGTGATGATTTGTCTATGAATTGTTGAATCAGACTCGAATTCTTCCTATCTTCTGAAGGATTCCACAAAACTTTAGCCATTAATAACTGAAATACACGGTAGTTAAATAGATTAGATTAATTTCTATAGCATTCCAGCTTTTTGAATTATCATTAGCTGTTCTGTTGATAATTTCTCACCTGCCAAGAACTTGCCAAACAATTCTTCAGCACTAGCGACGTTAGCCTTTTGATCGGCAAAACTTCCTACCCTTCCTTGGGAAGCAGTCATTCTATCAATTTCCTGCATTCCTCTCAAATATTCAATATATTCATTATGAACTTCATCGGCTTTCTCCTTAGCCTTAACAAACATCCTTTGTCCAGCATCTGCTTTTCTTCGTGTTTGACGATTAGAACGCAATGAATCTTTCATAGTATGATGGGCTGCTTGAGCTTCTTGACGACTCTTCTGCATTTTTTTACCCAATTCTCTACGTATTTTCTCAGAATCTCTGAATTTATCTCGTGCTTCTAGAACCTCAGTATCAGTTTCAATTAAGTTGTCGTGCTCCTTAATTTTGCTTTGAAGCGATCCTATTTCATCCACCAAAACTCTCTCCTTATCTGTTGTCAAAGGTGTTGTCATTTGTTTAAGTTCTAATTCTTGTATTTGCTTTCGCAATTTCGAAACTGGAGGTAAATTAAGACCTGAAAATCGTTTACGCTTTAACTTCAAAAATATATCTTTCAGATTATTAACCTCGTTCGATACTTCACGTCTCTCATCTCTTATTTCACCTACTTCAACATTAAGGCCATTTCTTCTATCGCGATACAAATGTACATTATCCATATATTCCTTGGCCTTGACATTCAAATCATTGCGCTCAGATGCATGAGATTGTGATTTGAGATTTAATTCATCTCTTTTTATTCTAAGTACTTCAGCCTTCTTATGATAATCCTTTCTTAAGTCCTTTAATTCGTTTCTAGAAAGATTATTCAATTCATCAAGTGAAATTAATGATTCTGAACTTGGTTCTTCTCCGTCTTCATGATTTTCTTCATCTACCTTTTCATTGGAGGCTGTTAATCTTTCTACAAGAACAGATTTCTTTCCTGATAAAGGTAAACCTAACTCTTTCAGTTTCTCCTTAAGTTCACTTACTTTGAGATCTTTGTAATCTGGGGCGTTTACTGCAGAGTTTTCACTCTCATTAGAAGGCTGTTCGCCTTCTGTTGCTGCAGGGGCTTGGTTTTCCTGCTCGGAATCCATTGAACTTCATATGGGGTTTTAGACCCACGTCAACCTCAACCGAAAAGTGCACCAAGACCGGATACAGCGTCTTCTTCGCTTACTTCTTCTTCCTCTTCTTCGGCTTCTGCCTCAGCTGGGGCCTCTTCTGAAGATGCAACGGCAGCTGGTGCGGCGCCTGCAGCTGGTGCGGCGACGGCTGCTGTAGCCATTGCTTCCTCAATATCGACTCCTTCTAGAGAAGCTACAAGAGCTTCTGCCCTTGATTTTTCTGCCTTGATGCCTGCGGCCTTCAAGACTTTCTCGACGCTCTTGGCGTCAACTTTGGTTCCTGCTGAATGCAGTAACATTGCCGTATAGACGTATTCCATTTTTTTGCCTCCTTTTTTTATCCGAATAACGCTCCAAGACCAGAGACTGCATCCTCTTCGGATACTTCCTCTTCCTCTTCTTCTTCATCCTCATCATCTGATGAAGATTTTTCTTCCACTGGAGCTGCTACTGCAGCCGATGCAGCATTACCTAACATCTCTTTCAACTCATCATCTGCTCCATCACCAGCATGGCCTGCAACGCCAAGCATTGTCCCATGCGCTTTTGATAGAAGAGCCTTGATAGTTGACTCAGATGGATATGCTGTTGTTATTGCAACTGCCAAAGCATCACGATGTGCCTTAGAGAGCAATGGTTGCATCACAGATCCAGTGAAATAACGTGTATTGAATGCAAGATTGAATGCTTGTCCTGTGGCTGATTGAACTTGCCCACGGAACTCATCCATATCTATGTTTAGAACATCTGAAAGATAGAATGTCTTTCCATCAAATGCCCCTAACAACTGCATTCCAACAGTTATCGGATAAATCTCAAGTTTAGTAATTGCAGCAGCTACTTCAGCGCTAATTACGTCGCCTTCTGCTACAGCAGTATGTTTTTTCCTAATAGTAATTTTACCTTTCTCAATGGCTGCAGGAAAACCTGCATTTTGGAACTCGCCCACAATAGGACCTGCAGGAAATGCTGTTGGTCCTTTTTCAATAATTATATCGTAAGATGCTATTTCGCCTCCTTTGGCAGGAGCTTGGGTTTGTGACTCCATCAGCATTTGAAAAACTTTGAATGGGCCTGCTGTAGATGAAAGTAAAGCTATCTGTCTAGGTTCAAATGCATCAACAATCTGTTCCATACCTTTTTTGTTCTTCGAAGCATTAGCAAGAGCCAATTTCAGAAGTCTATTACGTGACATACGTAACCGGACACCAAGATCTCTCAAAGATGAACGCATAGTCAACATCTGTTTAGCCCCAATTCCAGTTACATCTACTAAGCCAACAACGTCTGAAGACTGAATAAATTCTTGAATCGCTGAAACTTCCTTGCGTTTCCAATCTGCAACAAAAGCTTCCGTTTTCATCCTAATCTCACCGCCTTACCCATTGTAGTTTTAACCCATATAGAAGCAATATTATCATTTCCTCTATCCAAATTAGATTCAACACGTTTCAATATTGTTTCTAAATTATCTGCTAATTGTTCCTGCGTCATAGAAACATTTCCGAAAGGAACGTGAAAAGTTGGGCGATCCTTTGAACGGACTGGAACTAAGTTAGTCAAGCTCTTGATTATTCGAGCAATATCTGCTTGTGGTGGTATAGGTCGAGGCATTTTACCTCTAGGACCTAAAACAACACCAAGACTTTTACCAATAGTAGCCATTAGTCCTGTTTCAGCGACAAAGAAATCAAATTTATCTGCTAATTTTTTAGCTTCTCTTTTATTCTCAGAATATTCATCTATTTGATCTGGTGAGATAACAGTATCGACTATTTTCTTAGAAATTGCGGCCATTTCTCCCTGGGCAAATACAGCAACACGAGCTGGTCGTCCTCTACCGTGTGGAAGGGCGACCTCTGCATTTATCCTCTTTTGAGGATTTTGTAAATCAACATCACAAAGATTTATTGCAACTTCTACAGTCTCAACGAACTTACGCTTCCTTTCGCTCTGGAGAGCGTCCTCAATTACCTGATTTATCTTATTTGATGCGATGGTTTCACCTCCGTAGTAAAGCGAGATTACATCTCTGCTACGGTATCCTGTCGGAAACAGGTGGATATATAAAATTAATCAAAATCTTNNNTAGGTGAAAAATTAACCAAAAATACCACCAACATTCGAAAGAAAATAGGTTACATGCCTGAGCATGATTGTGTTCCTGATGAAATGACCGGAGTAGAATTCCTGATAGAAATGGGAATGGTCTCTGGTATGAGCTTAGCAGGTGCAACCGAGAGGACGCATGAGATTTTAGGGCATCTGAGAATGGGTGAAGAAAAATACAGATTGATTGGAGAGTATTCAGGAGGAATGCGACAGAAAGTGAAATTGGCTCAGGGTCTAATTCATGCACCTGAACTAATTTTTCTAGATGAACCAACATCTGGCCTTGATCCAAATGCTAGAAGAGAAATGCTGGAAACTATTAATGGATTAACTGAAGTGAGCAATACTAAAGTTTTGCTAAGCACTCACATTCTACAAGATGTAGAAATGGTATGTGATACTGTAATAATTGTTAAGGACGGAAAATTACAGATGCAGGAAAATGTAGAAAAGATTATAGGTAAAAAAAGTAACTTTATTCAAGTAAGAATTGGCGGTCCTGTTGAAGATTTTATTAGTGAATTAAAGAAGAAGAAAATAACAGCTGAAGATGATGGAAGAGCCCTTATAATTCCATACAAGAACGATTCAACTTATGACCAAATTATAGACGCCACTGTGAAGAGTAATTGTCTTCTTTATGAAATGGAAAGGACAACGCAGTCTATGGATAGTGTTTATCAGGAGATTATTGAATGAAGAAAAAAGCCCAAGTTAGTGATCGCTTTCGAGATTTTGATGCAAACTTGACTACACGTCCATGGATAGTATTGGGGATGGGTCTTAGACGCTTTGAAAAATTCTTCAGTACAAAAAATAAGATTATAATGGGTTTGGTTGTAATAATTTATCTTTGGACTCTTGCATTTGATGTACTACTTGCATCAGGTTCTGAAAATTATCCCTGTGTACTGAGAGATAATGGGGACTTTTTTGATGACGATTATTCCGGACCATTGATGGTTGAATTCAAAGATTGTGGGCCTTTAACATATTACGGAGATCTCTTTACAGGAGGTGGAATAAGAATCTTAATTGTTAGCTTAGCAGCAATTGCCAGTGGAGGGATGATAGGGAATGATATGACGAATAAATCTCTTCATCTATACCTTTCTAGGCCAATTAGCAGAATAGATTATCTAATTGCTAGATTTATTCCAGTTTTCCTACTTCTTTTGCTAGTAACAGCAGTACCTAATTTGATAGTGGCGGCCGCTATGTGGTCTGATGGGGGACTCAAAACAGAATGGATTACTGGTCACAAATGGCTTATAGTAAACATATTTGTACAAGGTATATTTTATTCGGCTGCTTATTCCATTATCGGACTAACATTTTCAACAGCACTGAAAAAGGAATCAAATGCTAGTGGTGCCTTTTTCTTGTTTGTTTATGGAACTTCGATTATTGCTGAGCTATTTTTCACAATTCTTAAGGCATTTGGAATAGATGGAGCTGACGGAGTATTATTGATATCAGTAAGTCATGTACTTGATATGATTAGTTATGCAATATTTGACATTGAGTATTATGTACAGGCTGGATTTGCTCCATGGAAAGTTGACATTAGTGACACTGAAGCAGGTGCAGTCTTCACAATTATCTTTACGGGATGCTGTGGTTTCATGTATTGGATGATTCTACAAATGGAGGCTAATAAATGAGTATTAGGCTAGAACAAGTGACAAAAAATTATGGAAATGTTCAGGGCATATCAAATATTAGCTTAGAAATTGAATCAGGTATAACTGGAATCTTAGGGCCTAATGGTGCTGGTAAATCAACAACCATGAAAATTATTTTAGGATTATCAAGACCATCTAGAGGAATAGTAAGAGTAGATGGTAATGATCCTTTTACCGATTGGAAACTTAAAAGAAAATTTGGATTTGTTCCTGAATATGATTGTTTCTATGAACACATGTCTGGATTGGATTATGTTGCATATTTTCTAAGAATGCATGACGTAGACAAGGAAGAAGCTGAAAAAATTGCTAGAAAGGCTCTCTCTGAATTAGGCCTAGATGAGGCTATGGAAAGAAAAATTAACACATATTCAAGAGGAATGCGCCAAAAAACAAAAGTTGCAAGAGCTACTGTATTTGATCCTGATATTCTGATAATGGATGAACCTTTTCAGGGAGCTGACCCTACGACTAGAGGTATACTAATGAAGAAAATGGCCGAATGGGCTGAAAAAGGAAAAACCATTCTAATATCAAGCCATATTCTACATGATGTTCAAAGCATGACCGATAATATTATGCTCATAAACAATGGAAAAATGTTAGCATATGGTGATCGGCATGAAATAAGAAAATTGATGGACAATATACCAAGACCCATAAGTATCGTGCCACTAAAAAAGGGAAATCTACGAAATCTAGCAAAAAGAATGCTGGATGAAAAATGGACAAAATCAACAACAATTGATGAAGATAATAACGAACTTACTGTAGAAACTGACCAATCGGAAGAAGTCTATATGGAATTGCCAAGAATTCTTAAAAATGAAAAAATAAGTGTTCAAAGAATATACTCAGAAGATGATTCTTTAGATTCATTATATGAAAAACTAGTGGAGGGAGCACAATGGAAATGAATAATTTTGGTGATGAAATAATTATGTTTGCAAAAAGAACAAAAAACTTATTTCCACCTATTGTAAAAGATTGTACCTACAGACTTTTAGTTAATAAAATGACTTGGGTATTGATTGTAATTCTTTTGCTACCATGTCTATTTGGTATAGTTATCTACAATGAATTGGGAGATGAAAGAGAATATGAGATGCAAGATGGTGATAAGGTCTATCTATTTCCTGATGATAACGGAAATTTAGTACCTTTACATATAGACTTAAGAGAAAATTTTGTTAACCAATCGGATTTATTCAACATAAGTTTTGTAGCAATTATATTAGCTATTCTGTTTAGTTCTGAGCTAATTAATGAAGAATACACACAGAAGACTATGCAATTGCTGAGAACAACGCCCATTCATTCTTTTGAGATTTTACTTTATCGATATATTGCAGGAGTATTATGCATGTTTGGAATCTTGGGGATTTATTCAATCATATTTTATCTTACCACTATGATGGGATCTGGACAACATGGTATTATTGAGAATTTGGATGTATTGTTACTAATCTTAAAAGTTCTTTTATTAGAATCAATCGCATTTATGGGCATATTTTGTGTTTTTACAATATATTTTAATCGTCCTTTCTTAATTGGCATAGCCTATTGGATTATATGGGAAAGTATTGTTTCAGGACAAAATTATCAGAAACTAACAGTTACGCATTACTTGAATTCTATACTTTTTGATTCAACAAAAGAGATGAGTTGGGATGTAGTGGCATCTGATTATAGTTTAGTTAACAGTAAAAACGATATTATAGCTACAGAACCACTAACTGCAGTACTCATAATTGTAATTATAGCTATAATTACACTCATTCTAGGAACACGGGGATTATCAAATCGACAATTCTAAAGTTTTATTAAAAGCACAAAATAGGACGAACGCTTATGGCTAAGAAAGATTATTACGAAATTTTGGGGGTCGCAAAGGATTCTGATGAAAGAACAATCAAGAAAGCTTATAGAAAATTAGCTAGGACACATCATCCTGATGCAAGTGAAGAAAGTCCAGAAATAGCTGAAAAGAAGTTCAAGGAAGTTTCTGAGGCCTATGAGGTCTTAGCTGATAAAGATAAAAGAACGAGATATGATAAATTTGGCCATAAAGGAGTTGATTTTGATGGAGGTGGATTCTCATGGGATCAATTTAGCCATAGTGATGATGTTTCTGATATATTTGGTCAACTCTTTGGTGGAGGACAAAGAGGTGGTGTGGGAGATATATTCTCACAATTCTTTGGTGGTGGACAAAGAGGTCCTGACAACCGTGGTGATGACTTACGCTATGATATTACTTTAACTCTGAAAGAAGCGTATAAGGGAATTAAAAAAGAAATTGAAATTCCAAGAGATGGAAGCTGCGAAAAATGTTCTGGTTCAGGAGCTGCTGAAGGTAGCAATACAAGAACATGCAATACCTGTCGAGGACAAGGAATGGTCCAAAAAATGGTAAGGCGGGGATTTATGTCTACAGTTAGTACAATCGAATGTAATGATTGTAAAGGCAGTGGTAAAACAGTTGACAAACCATGTAGTGTCTGTCGTGGCTCAGGAATAATACCTGTAAAAAAGAAAATAAAGTTACAGATTCCTCCTGGTGCAGATCATGGATATAGATTGAGAATGCGAGGGCAAGGAGGCGCTGGCCCAAATAACGGACCAAAAGGTGATTTGTATGTTGTTGTCAATATGAAAAAACATAATATATTCCAAAGACAAGATAATGAAATTATTCTAGATTTAGAAATTACACCTGCTCAAGCTGTAATCGGAGATAGATTAAAAATTCCAACACTATCTGGTAACGTTAAGCTAAAAATTCCATCAGGAACCCAGTCTGGAGATGTTCTTAGACTCAAAGGAAAGGGAATGCCTGATATATCTAGACCAAGCTTGGTTGGAAGTCAACACATTAGGATAAATGTTAAAGTACCCAAACCAAATGGGAAAACAAGGAAACTATGGGAAGAGTTAAGGGAATTGGATTCAGAAAAGCCTTCCTTTTTAGACAGGATAATGGATAAATTTGGCTGAAGACGAAGACATAGAACTGGATAGTGAAGAATATCGTAAGTGGAGAAGTGGCGGTGATAACTACAAATACGCTTCATCAAAAACACCCACTGAAACTGGCTCAAAAAATGGAAGTTATACAATACCAAAAGATGATGATGAATATGCACTACCTGGAGAAGATGATGAAGAAGGTGGTAAATCTTGGCTAGATGCGGATTTGAACTGGCCAATAATTATTGCTGTATTTGTCATTTTTGCAATAGTTGCTTCTGCAATAGTTGCTTTTGCAATAAGTTCGGGTGAATTTGGCTCAAACCCATCAGAATGGCCTGAAACTGAAGGAATTATTATCGAGCAAACCAATAGTGAAATGCTCATTGATGGTGAATTTTGCGAGGATGAAAATGACGATGGACGGGACCAAGATTGGGAATGCTGGAAAGAGTTTGTTTTTATTATAGATTTGACCACTCAATATTCTGTAGATAACGAAACATACCAAATTATTGATTATGTCGATTTTTGGGAAAGTCATTGGGTTGAAGATCTTGAACAAGACGGAGAAGAACAAGTATTCGAAAACTTCACAAATTACTGGAACGAAGAAGCTGCCAATGGTAGTATTTCACTTAATTCAACTGTAGGTGTAATGTATAATCCTGAAAATCCAGAAGAGGCATATAGTGAATTTAGTGAAATGCCTGGAGATCCAATGGGATTCCTTGGATATTTTTTAATGTGTATTGCTGGAGTGATGTGTTTTCCTATAATTATTGTCGGATTTATCATTAATCAAGCTAGAAATGCTGTAACGGGAGGCAGAGGTAATCGTGTGGGACGTTGGGGGCCTTTCGGAGGAGGTTACTTTGGGAACAACAACCGCCATCATAGAGGTGGACGAAACCGTGGAACAACAAGACGGAGTGGTGGCACAAGTCGAAGCAGCGGCGGAGGCCGAAGTGGTGGTGGAAGCCGAAGCGGCGGTGGACGAAGTGGTGGTGGAAGCCGAAGCGGCGGTGGACGAAGGCGTTAACAACGGAAATGAAAATTAACGTTGATTCAGATATTCGAAAAGCAAAAACTTTTTCTTCAAAATTTTATCATAGCTCAAAAATATATAGAAAACTAAAAAAATTATTCGATAGAAGTTGGCAATTTATTGGTGATACTAACTTATTGAAAACGAATAATGCTCATCCTGGAATTTTATTGGAAGGAATGGTAGATGAACCATATATTCTAACAAAAGATAATGAAAATATTAGATGTCTATCTAATGTCTGCACTCATCGAGGAAATATTGTATGTAATGATTCGTGCAAAACCAAAACCTTGGTTTGTGGATATCACGGTAGACAGTTTGAAATCGACGGGAAAATGAAATTCATGCCGGAATTTGATGATGTAGCTGATTTTCCAAGTAAAGATGATAACTTGCCTGAAATTGAGATGGAATCTTGGAAGAATCTAATATTTATTATCAATGACAAAAAATGTGACCTTTCAGAACTTATTGGACCAATGGCTGAAAGATTAGATTGGTTACCAATTAATGAATTCAAATACAAACCTGAATTATCTAGAACATACAAAGTTAGTGCAAATTGGGCTCTTTAT